>SDBV01007956.1_pt1 | contig 14373 bp, 15 predicted proteins | sample 2277081 | NCBI WGS metagenome assembly SDBV01 (sample SAMN10402039, study PRJNA504765) | marine sediment metagenome | isolation source: marine sediment core GS10_PC15, 223 cmbsf | place: Arctic Ocean: Southern Knipovich Ridge | collected 2010
AAAACAACTATTAATGTTTCGTAAACCAGCTTTGGACTTTTTACTCATTTTAGCTTCGGTCTCCGGTCTTCCGACTTCTGACATTATTTATGATCTTCCATTAAATTCAGGGTAGAACCAAATAAATTATAAATACCTCCTCAATACATTTTCCACTCCATTCAAATAAGACCGGCCAAAAAGGTTTACGTGGACCATGTGGGGATAGATGTTGTAGATGTCAACTCTTTCTTCAAAACCGGGTTCCAATGGATAAGTGGATTGATACGAATCGTAAAAATCGTAATCAAAGCCGCCAAACATTTGTGTAAAAGCCAATTCAATTTCTCGATGTCCGTAGTAAACCGCCGGATCTATCAGGCAAACTAAGCCGTCACTTCCCACCATTACATTTCCACTCCACATATCTCCGTGCAATAATGCGGGCTGATCAACAGGCAATAAATCTGGGATTAATTCATAAAAATTTCTGTAACGATCTATGAAAATATTGTCTACCATTCGATTTTTGATAGCCAGTTTCAATTGATATTCAAGTCGATTTTGAATGAAAAAATCTATCCAATCTCCATTCATGTCATTGGGCTGTGGCAATTTTCCTATATAATTATCATGGTCGAGTCCATATTTTTTGGCCGTATTATTTCGATGCAAAGTTGCCAGGGCAATTCCAAAATGTTTCCAGTAATTATTTGCAGGGAAAGACCTTACTATATCTTCCAACAGCAAATAGTGCTTGCCTTCAATTTTGCCATACCCAATTACCTCAGGAATTTTAATAGCTCCGTATACCGATAAAAGTTTCAGCCCTTCAGCCTCTTTTTGAAACATATCTTCAGGAATGCCGGTTTGCCATTTCATGAAATAATCTCCATCGCTTGTAATAAGTTTTAGAGCATTATTGATGCACCCGCCCGATATGACAACAGTATTTTTTAAGGTTATAGACGTGCCAAATGCCTCTCCCAAAACAGCTTCATAGAATGACATATTTTTTATTTTTGTCAATTTTAATTCACCAAAGGGGCGGTCTGTTCATCCGTTATGATTCCTGAAGGAAGCTCCACAATTCTGATGTTACGAAAATGTATTTCAGCGCCTTCGGCCTCCAGGCAGATGTATCCTTTTTTCCTTCCTGAGTCGCGCAACCCATTCACAAATTTGCCATTTACAGAAAGTTTTACTGTACCATCTACCGCGACGATTACATACTTATTCCATTCGCCTTTCCCTTTGCATCTTTTTTCGATCGACTTGCTTCGGGGACCTCTTGGGTTATCAGGAATCGCTTTTAAATCCATGGTTGGGAATAATTCTCCATGTACGTAATCATCTGTTCGTTTGTTTTGAACAGCCCATTCAAGCTCAAGCATTTGCACTTCAATGGCTTTGGTTAGTCTTTTGCCTTTAAAGGGAGTTCCTTCACTCCAAATAAAAACACCTGAATTACCTCCGGCTTCCATATGTCTCCATTCGATTTCCATGATGAAATTTTCGTATTGCCGATCAGACCGCATTACACCTATAGGATTACCCGTACAAATAATCATTTCATCTTCAACCCTCCAGGTTTCATCAGAAGTATTTACGTCCACCCAAGCAGAAAGATCTTTGCCATTAAATAAAGAGCGAAATTTCAGAAATTCGTTTTCTTGTGCCAACAAATTTATGGTTGACCCGACAATAAAGACAAAAACCAAAAGATATTTTAGATTTGAAAAGAGAGTGATTTTCATGAGTTAGTTTATTTTAATGGATCATATTATGGTGAAATTGTAAATGTATATCAGATGGAATTTAACTTCAATTAATCACGAACATTTCTTATGAATGGATAGGCAAGACACTACTCTTCATTGACGTTGAAATCAAACCGATAAATAATCGGAACAATAATTTTCTCAAAATGCATTCTTTTTTTAAACTTCAGCTCCGGGATTTTATACTCAATTGAAGGCTCAATAATTATTTATGAAATCGACGGATTAAGCATTTATTATAAAATTTATCTCAATTTTAATTTTTACACTAATTTGCTTAGATTTGCACAATCAATCATAATAATTATTGCTTTTATTGCATATTTCGAAACAAATATTAATCTTTTTTATTGTTGTATTAATTAGGAAAAACAGAAAAATTAAGAAATATATACTTTGAATTGAAGTCCAGAGAGAGTTTAGTCGACGGTATAAGAATCAGTTAGCATGAATACAAAACACGAACTTAAGGAGCTTACTTTACTTTTTGATATCAGTATTTCTTTGAATAAAAGTAAGAATATTAAGGACGTGCTACATCAAATCCTCGAAATGATGGCCAAGTACATTGGCATGGAAAGGGGAACTATTACCCTACTGAATAAAGGTTCTTCGGAAATCAACATTGAGGAGGCTTATGGTTTGTCAAAAGAAGAAAAGGCCAGGGGAAAGTACAAAGTTGGCGAGGGGATTATTGGCAAAGTGGTGAAGTCGGGCATGTCGGTTTACATTCCCAGGATATCTGACGAGCCTCAATTTTTGGATAAGACAAAATCAAGAAATAAGATCGATAAAGAAGATGTTTCTTTTTTATGTATCCCCATAAAGCACGAACAGGAAGTTATTGGCACCTTGAGTGTAGACCGGGTATTCAATAATAATTTGTCGTTTGAGGAAGACATCCGGCTCATTTCCATCATTGGCAGTATGATTGCCCAGGCCCTCAAAGCAAGACAAGAGGAGCTCGAGGAAGTAGAAAGATTGCAGGAAGAAAACAAACGCCTGCAAACCGAGCTTCAGATGAAATTTAATCCTGCAAATATGATAGGGAACGGACAAGCCATGCAGGTGGTGTATAACCTGATCTCTAAAGTTGCTCCTACTACTGCTAATGTATTGATTACCGGAGAGAGTGGGGTGGGGAAAGAACTGGTGGCAAAATCAATTCATTTCAATAGTCAACGCGCAAGTAAAAAGTTGGAAGAGATTAACTGCTCCGGACTCACTGAAGCTGTTATGGAAATTGAGCTGTTTGGTCAGGTTTCGAAGGATAGTGATGGAAACAAGAAAATTACGAAAGGTATTTTTGAGCGCGTGCATGAAGGCAGTGTATTTTTAACTGACCTCGCAGATGTTTCTCTCAATTTGCAGGGAAAATTATTGCAATTAATTCAGAACAAAAAAATAGAACGGGTTGGCAGCAAAGAACAAATTGAGGTTGATATTCGTTTGATTACGGCAACCCATAAAAATATCGAACGCTTGCTTGAGGAGCGGAAGATTTTGGAGGAGTTGTATTTTTTGTTTAACGTTTTCCCGATTCATATTCCGCCGCTTCGTGAACGGAAAAGTGACATCCCTTTACTCATTGATCATTTTATTGAGAAATTTAATAAGGTCCACGGACTAAATGTGAAGCGAATCAGTACTTCGGCTATCGATATGATCATAAGCTATCATTGGCCAGGCAATGTGAGGGAGCTGGAAAATTGCCTGGAAAGAGCATGTATTCTTGGGAATACCGGGGTGATCTATGGATTCCATCTACCTCCCACACTGCAAACTCCGGAATCTTCGGGAGCGCCGGAAAGAGGCCCGCTTCAGTCCGTTTTAGCTAAAGTAGAAAAAGAATTGATTCAGGATAACCTGAAACTATCGAAAGGAGATATAGGTTTGGCGGCAGACAATCTTGGACTAAGCGCCAGACTAATGGAACTTAGAATAGCGAAATACAATATCAACCTGAAGAAATACAGGTTGAAAAATATATAAGCATCAGTATTTAATTTTTTATATGGGGAAATGGCTACAGAAAAAAATATTCAAATTATAGAAGGGGATCTTAATATTGCCGAACATGCCGAGCATTTTATACGATTGACATCAGCCTATATGGCGGATATGATGGGTGGAGCAGATGCATGGAAGGAAGAACAAAAAGAAAGGGTGATTCATGAAATGGCAAATCACCCATGTGCCTTGATTTTGTTTGCTATAGTAGATGGACAATTTGCAGGAATATGTACTTGCTTTTATGCCTATTCTACTTTTCTTGCAAAACCTCTTATAAACATTCATGACATTTATATACAGGATGCTTATAGAGGTATTGGCGTTGGCAAAAAACTGGTGCAAACTCTAGAAGAGGTCTCCAAAGAGAAAAAATGTGGAAAGATTACGCTCGAAGTTAGAAGGGATAATTTGAATGCCAGGGATTTGTATAAAAGCCAGGGATTTACAGAGGCACGTCATTCAAGGTTTTTTTGGATTAAATATCTTTAATATCTACAAACGAATCCGAGGTAAAGCCAACTTTACGCTAATTAATTTTGCCCATTAGCCACGTTTTTATAAATTTCAGATAGATGAAAAGAGGTCGAATAAACTGTGGAAAATTATCTTTTGATGCGGAATTTTTGGACACAAAAACCACGCGGATGATGTTCATGGAAATGCCTTTAACCGGCGCCGTCACTTTTTGGGGAGACGAAATCTATTTTCCAATACCTGTTACCGCTGAGCTGGAAGAAAATGCTGTGGAAGAAGTAGAGGTTGGAACGCTTGCCTATTGGCCCCCAACACAGGCCTTTTGTATATTTTTTGGTCCCACACCGGTCAGCACTTCATCCAAGCCAAAGGGATTTAGTGCGGTGAATGTAGTTGGTAAAATCCTTGGAAATTTAGAGGAATTGAGATCGATTTCTCCGGGAGAAGAAATTAGGGTGGAGCTTGTGTGACCGATAAATAAAAAGGGCAAACTTTTTAGTTTGCCATCTCTCATTCACCATGTTAATTGCCAGGGAAGGCAACTAATCATTCAGAGCTTAGTCTTAAACCCAATTTTATGGTATTAAACATGACGAAAAAAATTGGATTTAAGGCATGAGATGCTCAATTCCCTGCTTAAGTTACAACACGGTGAGCATACTTAGCAGGAGGTTTTTATGTATTGTAAAAGGAAATTTCTACAGATGAATTGAGGTAAGGTTATTGATTTTAAAATCCAGTCACATTAATCGTTCACAATAAAGTTGATAATTCTCATCATCAAAGCAGACGAACGTAACTGCTATATGATGACGTTTAATAAAATTTTGACATGTATAGATTGCAATTTCAGCAGCTCTTTTTTTTGGAAAACCATAAACTCCAGTGCTGATGTTTGGAAAGGCAATGGATGTTAGTAGGTTTTCTTTTGCAAGTCTAAGGCTGTTTCGATACGCATTTGCAAGCAAATTTACCTCATTCTGATTGCCGCCACTCCACACTGGACCTACGGTATGAATCACATATTTTGAGGGGAGATTTCCAGCTGTGGTGATCACAGCTTCTCCAGTAGGGCACCCGCCAATTTTTCGGCATTCTTTCATGATTGTTGGGCCACCGGCCCGGTGAATTGCACCATCCACGCCACCACCACCATGCAAGCCTGAATTGGCAGCATTTACGATGGCATCAACATGCATCTTGGTGATGTTTCCCTGGATGACCTTGATGTTTTCCATGTGTTAATACCCGATAATTGTTTTTATTTGACGTATTTAGTCATGCAGTTCAGTACCTAAAATTTATTGTCTAATAGTTTAGACCTGACAGGTTTCGAACAAACAATAATACTATTGATATTAATATTTCTCCAAACCACCATTATCAAACCTGTCAGGTCTTTTTTATACATCTATATTTTTCTGAAGATACAAAAGCCCTGATTGAATATCCAGGGCCACCAAATGATTTAGGGCAGGGATATGTGAATAAACACAGCCTCCATCTATGGAAATGTGATTGTCATGAAAAGTTAAAGCGTTTTCAATATCCAGATAAGACTGGGGAACATGTCCATGAATGATTTTTTTGCTGCCGGTTTTTTTCAAATCAACCTCCATATGGCGGATGTTCAGCATAGAAAAATCATCCTTGTACGGATCATCCAAATCAAAATTTAAGCCCGCATGAATTAGAAGGTAATTTTCAGTCTCAAAATAATAAGGTAGTGATTGAATGAATTTCAAATACCTGGAGGGTACTTGACGCACATTGTCTACACCAAAACTTTGTAAAGTTTCTCTACCTCCACGGCCCATAAAAGCAATTTCCTCCCATGAATAGTTCAATCCATCCATAAGGTATTGTTCGTGATTTCCGCGTAGGCATTTCACCTTATATCCTGATTGCTGAAGATTAAAAATAAAATCAATGACACCTTTAGAATCAGGACCTTTATTGATATAATCACCGAGCAAATAGAGGGTGTCTTCAATTGACAGGTTGATGACTTCCAGCGCCAGCTTCCTGAAAGTTTTTGCGCACCCATGAATATCGCTGATGGCGAATTGCCTGTTAGCGTGTAAATTACTATCCAATTTTATCGAATGAAGTTAAGATGCCTTTTATCAAGGAGGAGCTAAAGCCCTGATGTTCCATTTCATTTAATCCGGCGATGGTAATACCCGCAGGGGTCGTGACTTTATCAATTTCCCATTCCGGGTGTTTGCCTCCTTTTATCAACAATCCAGCAGCACCGCGAACAGTTTGTGCCGCGATGGCCTGAGCAGTTGCCGCATCAAATCCGATTTCAATTCCTCCCTGCGAAGCAGCTCTGATAAATCGTAATGCGTAAGCTATGCCACATGCTGCCAGAACAGTTGATGCATCCATGAGCTCTTCATTGATTTTGATGGCCTGGCCCAAATGGTTGAAAATATCAATGACATCATCGATGTGTTCGTCCGTTCCATTATCAGTAGCAATACAGGTCATGGACTCACGAATTGCAATGGCTGTATTTGGCATGGCCCTGAATAATGGAAAGTCTTTGCCAATTATTGCCTGCATGTGAGCGAGCTTTATTCCTGTGGCCACAGAAATGACGATCTTATCTTTTGTGAGGATTGGTTTGGCGCTATTCAAAATTTCATCTATCACCTTTGGCTTTACAGCTAAAATAATGACGTCAGCCGCCTTCATGGCCAGTTCATTATCTGAATGAACATTCACTCCTTTTTTGGAAAGGTCAGCTAAGAGTTCAATTTTTCTCCTTGTAACGGTAATATTTTCAGGTTTGTATTGTCTTGATTTCAGTAATCCATAAGCAATAGATCCTCCAAGATTTCCTCCACCAATTACTGCAATTTTCTTATCCGTCATGATTATTATTAGATTTTTTGTTGGTTAAAACACGAAAATAATCAACTAAGACAAAACATTGGATGTTCTCATCAATTATGTCTTCTATTTTATGGATATAATTATGCCAATTTTCATTTTAGTTTTATTTTAGCCAAAAATATTGATGCCCGATCAGGTGGCGTTTACTATAAATCTAACCAAACAATGAAAAAAGCAGTCAGGATAACGTTTTTTATGCTTACCCTAATTTGCTATGCAAGTGTTTTGTTTTCGCCTGAATACTTTTGGCTGGTGGGTTTTCTTTCATTATCTATTCCTGTAATTATTCTTATTCATTTTTTCTTTCTGATTATTTATGTCAGAAAACTTCGCAAAAGCTTTTTCTTTCATCTGGCTGCTATTGTCATAGGATTTGCATTCATCAAAGTTACTTATTCAATCAGCAGAAATGATAGCAAAGGAGTTCTAAAAGTACTAAGCTACAATGTTAGGGTTTTTAATAACTACGCCCACCTCCGCAATGAGGAGTACATATCATCCAGAAAAATGATAGGATGGTCTGTAGAAAATGATGCGCAAATCAAATGTTTTCAGGAATATTATAATAATGATAATTCAGATGTTTTCGATGTGCGGAAGAAATTAACCAAAGCTGGTTGGAATCAGAATCATATTAAAATAGTGCATCGAGATAGATTAAAGGCAGAATTTGGACTTGCTATTTACAGTAAACTGCCGATCATCAATACGGGAGAAATCTATTCGGAAACAAGCAAGTTCATGAACGCGATTTTTGCTGATATTTTACGGGGAAAAGATACTTTACGAGTTTACAATACCCACCTGGAATCCATGAGTATAGACGTCGAAAATGTGGTGAATACAGATAAATTGGCAAGAAGTTACAAGGATACAGGATATAGATTGCGCAATGGATTTGTTACCAGATCCCAACAAATTAAAGGACTTGTGAAAAGCATAAAAGCCTGTGATTATAAAATAATTCTCTGCGGAGACCTCAATGAATTGCCATATAGCTACCCTTATTTTTCTTTGAGAAACCAGCTGCACAATGCATTTGAAAAGGCCGGAAATGGTTTTGGGTTTACCTATAATGGCAAACTATTTTTTCTTCGTATCGACAATCAGTTTTTTAGTAAAGACATCAATATCCATAATTTCATGACTCACCGCAATATCAATTATTCAGACCACTTTCCATTAACGGCATCATATTCGTGGCAATAGGAAGGTTATGGTGGATGCAAGGACAGATAATTTCTGAAACCTCATCTAAAAGAAGTTTATAGTATTAATTTTGTGTGATGGAAAAGGGAGAACGCAAGCAAGACATCCGCCAATTATCTCGAGATCAACTCATTAGTCAGATCACCGAATTAGGTGAGAAAGCCTTCAGAGGAAAACAGGTATACGAATGGATATGGAAAAAATCTGCCATAAATTTTGACGAGATGACAAACCTCTCTCTGGGATTGAGAGAATTACTAAAAAACAACTATTCTATAAATTGCCTTACCATAGCTGATGAGCAAATTAGTGCCGACAGAACCATAAAATCAGGCTTTAGACTTTATGATGAAAATATCGTAGAAGGCGTTCTGATTCCTACCGAAAAAAGAATGACAGCCTGCATTTCTTCTCAGGTTGGATGTTCCCTTTCCTGCACATTTTGTGCGACGGGATTTTTGGAAAGAAAGCGAAATCTTGAAGCCGGGGAAATCTATGATCAGGTTGTGTTGGTCAATAAGCAGGCAGAGCAAAATTATGGCATTCCATTGTCCAATGTCGTTTTGATGGGTATGGGTGAACCGTTGCTAAATTATGCAAACGTGCTAAAGGGAATTGACCGGATTATTTCCCCTGATGGACTTAACATGTCTTCAAAGCGGATTACACTTTCGACAGCAGGAATAAGCAAAATGATCAAAAAACTGGCTGATGATCAGGTGAAGTTTAATTTGGCTCTGTCGCTGCATGCCGCAGATGATGACAAGCGAAACACCATTATGCCGATCAATGAGACGAATTCGCTGGAATCGTTGAAAGAGGCAATGATGTATTTTTATTCAAATACCAAAAACCAAATCACACTCGAATACATCTCATTTAAAGACTTCAACCTGGGGATAGATGATGCCAGAAACCTGGTCAATTTTGCGAGTAATTTTCCTTGTAAGATCAACATCATTGAATACAATCCGATTGATAATGCAATATTTGGTAAAGCCAATGCCAACGAACTGGAAGCCTTTACAAATTTTCTTGAGAAAAAGGGAATGATCGTTAACGTGCGAAGAAGCCGGGGTAAGGATATCGATGCAGCTTGTGGGCAACTGGCAAATAAATCGTTTAAAAAAGTTAATACGTGAAATACCTAAGAAAATTTGTGGTATAGATATTTGTGATTCTAAATAATAAATATGAAAAATAAAGTAGTAAAATTATTCGGCAATAAGGAAAACAATCAAAATTATGCAACCCTTTTAAAAGAATTTATCAAACCTTATGAGCAGGACTTACCAGGTGAATTTAGTCAGGAAGATGTTTACTATTTTGCTTTGAACGCATGGAATTTTGGGAACATGAGCGATGTTTTGCCACCAAAAGAATATAAAAAAATACTTGCGTCGAGTTCAGCCCAGGATGATGAATCGGATCTCCTTATAAAGCTGGTTAACAGAAAAGTTACTAAGTTCAAAGAACACAATCTTTTTATTGGGGATTTTGAAATAAACGAGATTGACGGACATCTTGAGTTAAGTGTATCGATCGAAGAAAAGGAAGAGTATTTGGAGAAAATGATGAGCGTAGAGGATCCTTTCCAAATGGAAAATAATTTTGAGGAAGGGTATATCAATCGGTATGCTATTATCATTAAACCAAAAAGCCCATTTTTTGATTGGATCAATAAAGTAGAACCTGAAGATCCAATATTTGAATCAAGTGAATCAAATATTTATTTGGTAAGTGAAGAAATTGATGATTTGAAGGGATGGCTAAAACGAAATTATAACAAATTTTTCATGTTTGAATTAGAGAATGAGATTTTGGAAAAAAAGAATTGGCCTCAGAACCGTAATTTCAAAATGTTTAATCAGTGGTTTGATGTTGAAATTTCAACAATGATTTACGATTTAGAAAATAATCCGATTTATAAAGAAGAATAAATATCCTTTCAGCAGATTGCTCAGTATAAAGAGATTTAATGAAGAGTAAGTACAGAAACTAAAGTTGCATTCTGATGAACAGGCATACCTGAGATAATTTTTGAGGCATTTTGCAACATAATGTTGATATACAAATTGCGACGTTTATGCAAATTATAATCATATGAAAAAAGAGGAATTAATAAACCTTGTGAATAAACCAGGAATGATATCGGGTATTTACAATTATTGTGACCGATGGTGTGAACGCTGCAGCTTTACTAACCGGTGTGCGAATTATGCAATGACGGAGCAAAATCAATCAGAGTCAAAAAGTGATCCCCATAACAAAGCATTTTGGGAGGAGCTGCATAATATTTTTCAACTGACCTTGGAAATGGTGAAAGAATCTGCTGAAGAATATGGCATTGACCTCGACGCCATAGATTCAGAAAAATATGAAGAGGAGCGCAAACAGCATGATGCATTGACCTTAGCTAATGATTGCGTCCGTTTGAGTAAGGATTATATTACTTACGTGAATGATTGGTTTAATTCAGCTAATGATTTAATTGAAGAAAAGAATGCGCTGTGGAATAATACGCTTCCCGGGACATCTGAGTTTAAAGTTGTAAAGTTTGTAGAAAATCTTAATGACATCATTGAAGTTATTCGATGGTACCAGCATCAAATCCATGTAAAACTCAGTAGGGCCATCCATGGAAAGCTAGAAGAAGCAGAAGAGCCCTCTGATGAATACCCAAAAGATTCTGATGGTTCGGCCAAAGTGGCGTTGATTGGGATAGATCGATCAATCGCAGCCTGGGGGATGATGCTTTCCCTATTTCCTGAAAAAGAAGATGATACGTTCAAAAACCTGGTTCTATTGGAAAAGTTGAGAAAGATGACAGAAAAAAAATTTCCGGATGCACGGTCGTTTTTTCGACCCGGGTTTGATGAAAAATAGTTATTTTTTAATTTCCTTTTTTATACGCAAGACATTATGGTTTAGGAATTTTAATTGTTTGCAAATTTCTTTACACAAAACCTCATAATATCAGGATGGCGAGGAATAGTTGATTTTTTTCCGTTTACAGGATTCCTATAAACATCTTGTTTGGTGCCGTGCCTATGAAAATCTATTTGCTTGTTTTTAAAGTGTTTTAAAAAATTGGCTCGTTCAATTGAAAAATTTAAACATAAATAAGCGCTTCTTCTTTTATAAATGATTTTTTATCGGGAATAAATTCCTCTCTCATATCCTCAAAATAAAGATTCAATGCATCGACGATGTTTTTTTAAGTTCATTTTCGTCTTTACCCTGACTCATCACAGAAGGTATTTCTTTAATAATACCCACCAAAAATCCATTATTCCCTTGCTGTATCGTTAAGGTAAGTTCCATATGATTAACTTTATTTATGAACAAAAATATTATATCACTTGTTAAAATCAATGATATATACGGATTAGATTGCTGGAGAGCTTAAGAAATGTATAGGTAATTAAGGCAATTAATAACCCTTTAAAGTGAAAACCGGCAATATCAAGAGCAGAATAGAATTTGATAATTTAATTCATCTGATCCCAATTCTTCCCTTCCTCACTATCAATGCCGGTTCACACTTCCCAAGCCGGTGGCATCAATAGAAACATCATCGGGATCACCATAATAGTCAATTGAGCCTATGCCATTTGCCTCACCTTTGAATTTGGCGCTTGCAAAAACCTTCACGCTTCCAATGCCGTTAGATTCCACGATTGTATATTTACTGCGCAAATCTTGAGCTTCATAACTTCCGATACCTGAAAATTCCACTTTGTGATAATCTGTTTCCCCTTCGATCACGAAATTGCCCACTCCTGAAATTATTGAAATAATTTTGTCAGAAGCAATATTCAATTCTATGTTGCCTGCACCTTCAAATTCAAGTTTAAAATTGCTTGTTTTTATTTGGTTTTCACATTGCAGATCTACAGCCCCCTCGATTTCCAATTTTTCTAAATCCCTGAAATTGATATATAATTCAATCGATTTGGTATTCCTGAAGTTCTTCCCCTCAAATTCTATACTTAGTTCGCCTCTGCGTGAACCAACTTCCAATCTATCAAAATAGTCTTCCTTGGCTATTACGGTCAGCTCGCATTTGCCTGACTGCCGAAGATGAACTTCGTATGGGCCTTTCAGGTAGATGCTTGAAAAATCATCGATATTATATGTTTTTTCAATTTTGTTATCAGCAAAAACAGTTGTGATGGAAATGAGAATAAACAGCGCTACTAATTTGGTAAAAATATGTGTTTTCATGTTTATGTTAATTTAAAAGACAAATGGAAGATCAAATTACATGCCATTGCCTTCAATGTATTTTTTTGGACTTTTTCATCTTTTTAGTGTATCAAAAGCGTACACTTTTTTGGTCGATATTAGGAAATTAATTTCTGGCTGTTAAGGTAAATTTAAACTCAAGTTAATCAAATTGACACTTACATGATAATAATTTCATTCGATAAATATATTTCCATTATTTTTGCAAAAAATTTACCCATATGTTCGACAATTTAAGTATCAAGCTAGACCATGCCTTTAAGACCTTAAAAGGTCAGGGAAGGATATCAGAAATTAATGTAGCTAAAACTGTTAAAGAAATCCGTAAGGCGTTGATTGATGCGGATGTAAATTACAAGGTTGCGAAGGAAGTTACTGATAAAATCAGGGAGGAAGCCTTAGGTCGTGATGTACTTATTTCTGTTTCTCCTGGTCAACTGCTGGTTAAAATCACCCAGGAAAAGCTCGCTGAGCTGATGGGTGGGGCAAAAGTTGATATAGATGTAAAAGGTGATCCCGCTGTTATTTTGATTTCAGGCCTTCAGGGATCAGGTAAAACAACCTTTGCAGGAAAACTGGCAAATCTACTTAAAAAGCAAGGAAGAAATGTTTTACTGGCTGCTTGTGATATATACAGACCTGCCGCCATCGAACAGTTAAAAGTACTTGGGGAGCAAATCGGTGTAGAGGTATATGCTGAACCGGAAAATAAAGATGCAGTAAAAATTGCAAAAAATGCAATAGCTCATGCCAAAGCGAATGGGAAGAAAATTCTAATTGTCGATACAGCGGGTCGTTTGGCTGTCGATGAGAAAATGATGAATGAGATAGCTGCACTCAAAAAAGCGCTAAATCCATCAGAGACTCTTTTCGTAGTGGACTCTATGACGGGTCAGGATGCTGTAAATACCGCCAAAACATTTGATGAGCGACTGAATTTTAATGGCGTTGTCCTCACGAAGCTCGATGGTGACTCAAGAGGTGGAGCAGCCCTTTCCATTCGGAATGTAGTCGAAAAACCAATTAAATATATAAGTGCCGGGGAGAAAATGGATGCCATAGATGTGTTCCATCCCGATCGAATGGCACAGCGAATACTCGGCATGGGAGATGTGGTCTCTCTTGTGGAACGCGCTCAGCAAAATTTCGATGAGGAAGAGGCGATGCGCCTCAACAAAAAGATTCGAAAAAATCAGTTTAATTTCGATGATTTCCTTTCTCAGCTGGAGCAGATCAAAAAGATGGGTAATATCAAAGACCTGGTTGGGATGATCCCCGGCATGGATAAAGCCATGAAAGGACTTGATGTGGATGATGAATCCTTTAAGCCAATCGAGGCGATTATCAAATCCATGACTAAAAAGGAAAGAGCTGCTCCGGATATGATCGATGGCAGCCGCAGAAAAAGAATTGCAACCGGTAGTGGCACCAGTATTCAGCAGGTCAATAGCCTCATGAAGCAGTTTGCAGATATGCGAAAACTCATGAAAACCATGAACAAAATGGGAGGAGGCAAACGCGCAATGGCCAATATCAATCCTTTTGGGAGGTAAAGTATTCAATCAAACCTGACAGGTTTCAACAAACCTGTCAGGTTTGTGTAACTAGTGTCACTAAGAAAACACCTTCTCTAGGACTTAAAATATGATTATTTTAATAATTTATTGTATTATAAATTTTGGTGTCATTGATGAGTTGCCTATGAATTTTCAGTTTAACCAATTCAGGCTATTGAATGGACTATAATCATAGAAATTAATGCCGTTAG
>SDBV01007957.1_pt1 | contig 14373 bp, 12 predicted proteins | sample 2277081 | NCBI WGS metagenome assembly SDBV01 (sample SAMN10402039, study PRJNA504765) | marine sediment metagenome | isolation source: marine sediment core GS10_PC15, 223 cmbsf | place: Arctic Ocean: Southern Knipovich Ridge | collected 2010
CCAGTATATGGCATCTGTGAGTAAGACGATCCAGTAGAGCGCCGGTCAACCTCTCTGAGCCAAAGACCTCGGTCCACTCATCAAAGGATAAATTAGAAGTTACTATGAGGCTGTGATGCTCATTCGCCTGACTAATCACTTCGAACAGGAGTTCGGCACCCGTTTTTGTAAAAGGAACATATCCCAATTCATCAAGAACAAGTACCTGAAGTCGCTGCAATTGTTTCTGAAGTCTTTGCAATCTTCTTTCTTCCCGGCATTCAATTAACTCTGTGACCAGCTTGGTGGCAGTATAAAAGCGGACTCTCCGTCCTTGCGCGCAAGCCGCGAATGCTAACGCACATGCCAGATGCGTCTTGCCGGTACCGGGATTCCCAATGAATAGAACGTTTTCCTTTTTGTCGATGTACTCGCCTCGCATCAGCTCCCGAATCAACCGCTCATTGACAGAAGGTTGAGCTTTGAAGTCGTACGTGTCCATCGTTTTGATCACAGGGAAGCCAGCTTCTCTGACCCGCCTTTCCGCAGCTCTTTTTTCCCTGTCCAACAACTCCCTTTCCGCAAGCCGCATTAGGTAGGTTTGGTAATCACAACCATCGTTCCGGCATACTACGGCCATGGATGCGTATTCCCTCAGGATCGTTGGCAGTTTCAGTTTTTTCAAGTAGTATTCTATCAGGACGGCAGGCTTTTCTTTCTCATTCATTCCGCACCTTCCGGGGAGAGCAGTGAGCTGTACGCTGATATATCCGGTTTGTCTACTTGTACATGACAAAGATGTTCGCAGCCGCCAAGCTTAAACGTTGCAAGTCCGATTGATGGCCGGGGAATAAGGAACTGGGCAATAGCATCTCTGCTGTGGGCTCGTATCTCTATCCCTTTTTCCACCGCATGCTTGAGCCGGGCCATTGGATAGTCTTCCAGAAGCCGGAGTACCCTGATATACTCCCTGACTCCTTCTCCTACAGTTGCCTCCTCTGCTACAAGACGCCGGCGTAACGTATAAAAACATTCCGGTAGATGAAGCTCTGCCATCGGTCGGGCATGGTCAAGCGATCCCGGCTTTCTTTCCAACAGGGGAAGGTAATGGATGTAATTAAAAAAGATACCCTGTTTGTCCCATGAACGAGGATGTTCAGCAATAACTGTTGTTTTATGGCAGAGAACAACACGATCAACATAACCTTTTGCCAGTATCTCATGATGGGCGTACGCAACCGGCACAGAATAGTCGTTGTCATCAAACCTGACAAGAGATAATGAACTGGCTCTGGTCGAACGCTTCCTGCAAGCATCAAAAGGCGACGGCGGTAGAGGAATAAATGAGGACTGATCTTCAACCAGAAGTTCCGCTTTTGTGCCCGTTCCGCCACGAAGACGACGTTTCATATCATCACGGCACTGCTCAACCAGTATGGCGTTCATTTCTTCCGGATTGCATACCTCCGGTACCGGCACAAAAAAATTAAGACGGGTATATTTTACAACACCCTCCACAACTCCTTTTTCATTCGGACGGGCCACCCGGCAAAATGTTCTCTGAACAGATAATGGCTTTGCAGCTTCAAAAATCCATCTGTCAGATGTCGTTCATGACTCCCGATGATCCTGGAGACCAATACACGGCTGTTATCGTACGTTATCCTTGAAGGTACTCCACCAAAATACTCAAACGCCCGAACGTGACCTTCATAATAGCTCTCTGTGCATTCACGCTCGAAACACATAACGAAAAAGGCATCCGAATAGGGCAGCACCATCACAAAAAATGCAATTTTCCTTAGTATCCCGGACACCTTCACCAACGCATAACCGAAATCCACCTGCGCCTCACCAGGCCGGTGGATCAGCGGCATATACACTTCCTTCTTGATTCGTTTTATCTCCCGAACTGCCTCCTTCACCTGCGTGTATTTTCCTCGATATCCCTCATCTACAATACGTTCGTATATCCGCTTCGCTGTATGACGCTGTTTCTTCTGTATCGCGTTATCTTTTTTAATGATCTCTTCAATCCGTTCAAGATATGCCCCTATCTTGGGTTTGGGACGATCAGTCTTCATCTGATATCCCGGCGGTTCAGTATAGGACAATATTTTCTGCAGCTTCTTCCAGTGTATCTGCTCACGACGAAGTATCTCGCGCTTGCTCGTCTCTCCTCGCAATACTTCCAAACGAATCTGTTTCCACCATTCCATATTTGTATACACCCTTTCTCCTCCTCCAGATAATTGGATTGTCAATTTACTGAAGAAAGGTAGTTTAGGGTGTCACACTTTTCAACCGCCGTTTTAATGCCGCACTTTTCGACCGCCTTTTATAGGCGAGATATTTATTATCTCTTTTTTTTAGTGCAGGCATAGATGTCCCCATAGATAAATTCTTTCCATGGGGGGATTGCGGAGGAAATGGTGGGATTGTTTCAGTGTATCAAATAAATTTTTAGCCGCGACCATCGCCGAAGGGACCACCACGGCGGTATTCCTCTTCCTGACGTCTCCTAAGTTCATCCATAATGCCATCAGAATCAGTACTGCGGTCACAGTGTGAACAAGTACCATCCTTAAGAAGAGGAAAAGAACATTTCGGACATGGATTCATTGTATAATCATCGAAAATATTGTCGGACATAAACTGCGAGCCTCCAAATGAAATTGTTCAAGATCACATAACATCATAGTAATGAAAAAGATAATTATCAATGAAAAAACGATGAATTACAGCAAAAGGGTGGCGGGAATCGAACCCGCGTCCGTATTATAAAAAACAATAGCTTACAATGCTTTACCTACTATTCACCTACTTTTTTCTTGAAAGTTACTATATTCTTTCGCCTTGACTCAAGTACTTCAGTACGCTTCCCATTTGACCGTTTAGCATATCTCTGGGTCATTTCGATTTTATTGTGTCCTAATTGCTGTCTAACGATATCAATATCAATATCCTTATCCAATAGCTGGCATGCAAGACTATGTCTAACTCCATTATATAATTTGATATGAATATCGGCCATTTCACATGCATTATGCCATATTTCATTTAGGTTTTTCGATGTATAAGGCTTACCATCTTCACGGACAAATACAAATTGAGAAATGTTTAGTGGAATATTATCCAGTATTTCTTGGAAATAAGGCGTTATCTCATCCTGCCTTGTTTTTCCGCTTTTTGTGGTTTCTCGGAGTAGGTTATTTGCGAAAGCTCGTTTAATGATAATATTACCGTCTTTTATGCAGTCACGTTGTAATGCTCTTGCTTCTCCCGGTCTGCAACCATACTCCATCATATATTGAAAAATAGGCCGATGTAGCTCAGGGATATATGATAATATTTTTTCCTGTTCTGAAAGTGTAATATACTCAATTTCTGGAAGTTTATAAGACAGTTTTGGAAACGGGGGAACTCTCTGTATATCTTCATTTCTCCATGCGTATTTTAGCATAGTTTTTAAAGCAGATAGCACATTATATTTCCCTTTATCTTATTTTCTGTACTGAAATAGGCAGAGATTTCACTCTGTCGGAAAAAATAATCTTGCTTCTTGTGGATAAGTAAACTAAGTTTGTATTTTGATGGTGTAAAATACAGATTTATTAGCCCTCATGATTTTGATATGAGGAATGTCAGATAATATCTCAGCCGAAATAGTCTTTAACTCCTGCACCGATTGTTGATAGTGTGCATATGCTTATTAGCCGCGTGACCGAACATTTACCGTTGTCAGTACCGGTGTCCTCGAGTATTTTGGCTTCAGCGAATCCAAGTATTTCGACCTCACATTCATCTAAGGGAGACACCAATGACAGCACCGAACCGCCGCACCTTCATCAAGACCGGCATCGCCGCTGGGGCGCTCGTGCCCGCAGTTGCCACCGCACCCGTTTCCGCGCAGGAATCACGTCAGGGACGTCCCGTGTGCACCACCCATGACTTCGACATCCTCGGCATGAAGGGTCTGGTCACGCTCGAAACCGACGAGGCGCTTCCTGTCGGAGCGGCGTTCTCGGTCGATGTGTCGCCTTTAGAAACCAGTAAGGCACTGGCCCGCATCCGCATGAAGCCTGGCGCGCGTCTCACCATCCGTAGTCTCTCCCTCCAGGTGTCGGTTCCCAACGCCGGTGTCAACCGCATCTGGTACACCCAGCAGATCGACGGCCTCGGTCACCATGCCTACATCAGCCTGCCTTGGGGCGCGACCATCATGGCCTCCGGGCATTTCGGTTGTCTCCTCACGGCTTTCCAAGACCGGTACGGCCAGAATCGCGGCCTCCTCGCGCTCAAGAACCAGTCGGGGGACGGCTCCCTGCACTTCTCGGTCGAGTATGGCGGGCCCGCCATGCGCATGATCATCAACCGGTTCGTCCAGGGAGGCGTGTGGCATGCTGACGAAATCGATGAGACCGCCTATTTCGATATCGGGGACGTTCCCTGGAACCATGCGGTGGATGCCTTCTCAGCTTGGTATGACCGGGAATTCAAACTCACCTACGACACCCCCCGCTTCTGCTGGGAGCCGGCGTTCAATACGTGGTACCCCATCAAGCGTAATCAGCGCGAGGACCTCGTCTTCGCGCTCGCAACCCAATGCCGCGACCTCGGAATCAAGACGTTCGAGATCGATAGTGGCTGGTTCACCAACGCCGGTACCTGGCAGCTCGACACGAAAAAAATCCCCGACCTCAAAGCCCTCGTGAAGAAAATCAACGACATAGGGCTCAAGGTCATCGTCTGGTTCAGCGCTTTCGACGCCGGCGGCTCGAAGGAATTGCAGGACCTCTGCGTGGTCAACAACGGCAAACCCACCGGCAAGCTCTGCCCCCGCAATCCGAAGGTGCGCGAGCGCGCCGCCCGGCTCGTCCGAGAGATCATGGAAACGTACGGTCTGGACGGCCTCAAGATGGATTTCCTCGACGCTCGCGGCGTTCCCATGCAGATGTGCGAGGCTACGCACGAACACACCTGCGAATTCGTCAGCGACGGTGTCACCGAGACGATGGAAATGATGTCGGCGGCCATGCGGAAGGTGAAGCCGGACGCCATTATCGAGTACCGGCTCAATTACGCCACCGTGGCAACACGGAAATTCGCCACCATATTCCGCGGGCAGGACGCGCCCTCCGATCCCGACCATGCCCGGCGTCACCTCGCCCTCCTCAGGGCGTGGAGCCGAGGGGTCGCCGTCCACGCTGACTATGCCTACTGGACAAAGGATATGACCGATGTGAACGTTGCGAAATACATGGCGTGCATGGTATTCTACGGTGTTCCCACTATTTCGGTGAACTTCGATGACCTGCCGAAACGCCACTTCGACATCACGAAAAACTGGCTCGCATTTTACAACCGCCACATGCAGCGTTTAATGACGGGGCAGCTCGACCACCTGAGCGACGACTTCCACTATTCGACCGCGCGTGCTTCATCGGATGGATTCACTTATATCCCCTGCTTCCTCCGCGAGTGGCCATCGGTCCTCATGGTGCTACCCGACCATACCCGCGAAATCTACCTAGCCAACATGACAAACCATCCGCGAATCCTCACCCGTGTCGAAGGCGTGAACGGAAGTTATTCGGTTTCGACCGCCGACCTGATGCTTGTCGAGAAGACCGGCTCGCAGCGCATCACGGCGAAGAACGGCGCACTCGACATCGATATAGAGGTCCCCGTCGGCGGCCTTCTGGTGCTGAAGAAAGGTATATAAATCCATAAAGGAAACTGAATGGCTACACGACATTCTTTCATGATGGGCGGCGCCGCTACCGCAGGCGTTTTCGCGGTGGCGGGATCTGCCTCGGCGCAGCGAAGATCCACGGGGAAAAGCGTAACACGTCAATTCACCGTCAACGGTTGTCCGGGAACGGTTCGTATCGATGTAGCCGATGGCGATGCCGTCATCGCCCAGCCGTCGATCGACATCCGTAATCCCGAGAACAAACTCGGACTCATCGATATCCACGCCCCCTGCCGGAAAACACGGTAATTACTTCGTTCTCTGTAGAAATCGCCGTTCCCATCAGCGACATTCAGCGGGTGTGGTACACTCAACAGGAGGGCGGTCTGGGATGGCACACATTCATCAACCTGCCGTGGGGGCGGATATCCCGGCGGTGGGGAACGAGGGATCGCTTATGGCAGTGGTGGAAAACCGCTATGGGGTGAACCGCGGCTTCATTGCGTTTCGTAATCAAACGGGAGACGGTTCGGTGGAATAAACTTCTTGACAATTATTAGACATGTGCTTTATAATGTGTTTTATAATGTGTTTAATAATGCATTCGAATGCATTGGCTGCAAGCCGGAGAAATAAATATGCATTGAATTGTGTTATCCTTATTTATCAACAGTTTTATTAAAGGTCGTATGACTAAAGTCTTATATTATATATTATAGAAGTCTGTTGGGAGGATTATAACACATTATGTATCCTTTTTAAATGCTTGATAGGTTATCATGAAAAAATGCATCTATGCTTTATCAATAATAGCTATTCTACTTTTTGCTTCCGGTATTTCCGCACAAAACATTTATGAATTACGCAAATTAACCGATAAAGAGTGGATTGAAATGCCGGCCGAAGAACGGTTACAGTCCCTTAACATATCTAATAACCATGCCAGAAACCAGACCCTTGTCGGCAATTTCGGCAGAGATAACGACCTCTATCCCCGGTGGGGATATGATTATTACGAAATGAACGACAGTTATGAAAACTACTCATTCAGGAATTTTGAAAACTACAATATCATAGAAGACCGCCGTAATAGATGGTACTATAACCAGTTTGGCGACCGTCTGACCAAAATGACCGAAAGTGCCCGCATCTGGCAGGAAACGTTTTACGATGACGGTTCTTCAACAAATGCAGGCCCCTCGGGATACATTAATTCCCTTGTTGGCTCAATGGGTGTCTGGCTGGCGAGAGAAACCACCGATGACTGGGCTGTTTCTATCGTTGGTGCAGGTGCTTTAAGGACAAAATTAACTCCCCTGACACTGAGCATGCCGAATTTAGAGGGAATGAAAATTGATTTTCATACGGCAAATAATCAGGCAAGCATGATTAATGCGAACCTGGTTACGAGAGGTGAAAATGCTCTTATGCTGCGAGCATTTCAACTTCGGAGGAAAATTGGAGCTTTGTCGCTCGGCGCAACATATGCCAACATGTATACTATGCAGAGAACTCGTGATGAGGGAACAAATCTTAAAGGCACGGTTTCCGACTATGCTCCGACACCAATATTTTATGCGGTAAGGGTTGTTGACGATTCACCGCGTGACGGCGACGGTCCGATAGTACAGGATGTGAAACTCAAGGTTGATGGGAAATATCGCCCTGATATCCAGCCCTTAGTTTTATTAGATGATTTAAGAAGGGAACTCATAACTGCTGTTTATAGTAAATCGGAAAAGGGTTATATAGATTATGCCACTACAACTTTCAGCGGCCAGGCGATGTCCTTCGACAATTTAACAATGGATGAGCGCTCACCCAAGTATCTTGATTATTTATATTTTAATGATTATTTGCGCGGCTGGAATACCAAAAAACTGCTTGATAATTTCGATCCTGATAAGGCGAAACAATATTATAAAACAATCGATCCCGGCGGCAAGCCCATACAGGTGAGTAAAAATGAATACGTATTGTATTTATTTGATCTTGGCAGCATTACCGATAAAGTAAATCGTGTCGAGGTTGAGGTTACCGTATCGAATGACTACCGGATTCAAACTTCCCAGATATTTACAAAGAGAATTGAAAACGGGCATGATTACAAGGGTGATAACTATTCACATTACCATGCGGATTACTGGCGGACAATGGCGCAAGCCGAGGGTAATATTAAGGACGGTTCAAACCTCCGGACAATAACGATAGATTTTGGATATGAAGTTGGGAATTTAATATATGGGTTCGATGCGCATTTTAATTACCTCGGTTTCAAAGTAAACGGTGAATTTGTAACCAATACTCACTATTACATGTTTTCCGATGGTGCCCCCGGTACCGGTTTGCCGCCAAATCCGCCGACTGATATAACTCCACGTGATGGACACCGTTCCTCTCAGACCGATCACGCATATTATTTAACAATGCAGAAAGACTGGGAACATTTCGGTTTTGCAGGCGAGTATTTCAAGATGGGCAAATTTTACCGTCCTTATATGAACCATTTTATGCCTTCCGAAATTTCGGGGAACGATATACACGTCCGTAACAACACTATGAGGGTAACTTTTATAGAGGACAATGACGATGATGATCAGTATCCGGATTCCCATTATAGAAGCAGGGCATTGGCTTACGGTATGGCTTCATTAACAGACCCGGATGGTGTTTTCCCCGGCAATGACCTGGATAATGACAGTTATGCAGACAACGAGAAGAACTTCAATAATATACCTGATTATGATGAACCGTTTTTAATGTTTGATGTTGATCCGGATGAGTATGTATTCGGTGATGATTTCAATAACAATACAATTCCCGATTTTCGCGAAGATGATATGAAATACGATACGCCTTACGATCTCGACCGAAGGGGTCATCATATATATCTTAAATTTTCTCCCCAGAATAACGTTAATCTCATGATAGGTACATTTCGTACCAGAGGCGTCGGGCTGGATAACAGAACCGATGATGATTATATAAAGGCAAGTCTTGACTATGATATCTTTACTGTCGGTAAGATATTTACGGAATACAGGTATGAAAGAATCCGGGACAATATCCAGGACAAGTTTGTAGTAGTACCGACAAAAACCCGTTATACTTCTATGGGATGGCATCAGTATTCACGTTACAACCGTGATCTGTATTTTGATGAGGTCGAGTACAGAAATTCCAGAGTGCAAAAATTATTTCTTGATTCCAAAATCAGGACTATTCCCTCAATTACCCTTGAAAATCATGTAAGATATGAAAAGAACAGGCAGATTGAAGGAACCATGTATGATAACACATTCCAGCCCGGTGATATTGTTTCGACATTTGCAATGGTGAACAAGTTTGCTTATACAAAACAGTGGGGAAACTGGATATTTTCTCCGGGCATAAAATTCCGTCTTTATAAGAAAGACCGCTCGGAATCGTTTAATCCACTCGATCATTATTTTATTCGTATTCCCCTTGTTTATCTGAAATACCGTATTTCACCCAAAACAAACATTACACTCGGTATGCAGGGATTCAAAGGTTTAGAGTTAGCTTATAAAGACTATATCCAGAGCCACAATGATTACAAGCAGGTAAATTATACGCTCCAGATTGAAAACAGTTCGGTCTATTTCGGGTTCGAGGTCTGGGGCGGTTTCGGATTTCAATTGGAACAAATTTCGTTTGACGAGGGTTATCGCAAGTTTGAGGAGTTCAAGAAATCTTCGTTCTTTATAAGATTATGGGCCGGGTATTAATATTATTTATCGGTAATATAAAAGTTTCTTGCAGTATTAACGTGTGAGCATACTGTTTAATTGTAAAACATGTTGACAGATTCGTAAAATGCTGTTAAAATACATACAGAAATATAAAAAATACAATAAACTGATTCGGGATTATAACTTAATATAACCAGTTATTAAATAATAAGGTACGGTGATTCAGATGACAACTAAACCGGTATCAGGAAGATTCAGAGGCTCCTCAGATATCATAGATATGGATAAGCTTGAGAAAGAAACGCAAAAGCTGCTGTTCCTCGGGCTTGCAGTGGCTGTTTCTTTTCATGCGGCATTAGGTTCCTATTTCATGTTCAAAAGAACAGAGGTTAAAGTTGTCAAACCTCCGACAATGGAACTTGTCATCCGCCGTCCGAGAATGACCAAGCCCTTCGAATTCAAGAAAAAACGTATCAAGCAGCGTGAATACAAGAAAAAAGAGATTGTCCAGAGAAAGCCAACCGCTGAAATCAAGACAAAATCAATCCAGCAAAACCTTCTCGGCAATGTGGCATCCTATGATTTCGATACAAAAATGGATATTGATTCAAACGCCAGCGTCTTTATTCCTGAGAGTATTAGTATTGAAATGACCGCTACAAGGGAGCCGGAAAAACAGATTTCGATGAAAGAGGAAATGATATCTCTCGATGACCTCGATACCGGTCAGTTCAAGGCGATGATAATCCAGGACCCGAGTGATAAGCAGAGTATTAAGGGTTTCATTTATATCGCCACTTTATGGGGTGCTCAGCTTGAGCCGGCATATGTACGGGCGGTTATCCATCTTTCCGATGCTGTGAACCGTTATACAAATATAAGGTCAAAGGTTGACAAGCATCTTTATGTGGATTCAAGAAAGTTGTTTGACTCACCTTTTGTATTTCTTTGTGTTGACAAACAATTTGAATTAACTGAAATTGAAGCAAACAATTTTGGCGAATACCTCAGGAAAGGCGGATTTGCCGTACTGGACAATGGTAATCCTCAAGATGAGTTTGGCGCTGCGGAAGCTTCGTTGAGGTATATGTTAAGGGACGCTCTTGGTAATGATGCAAAATTCCTGCCTATTCCGAATACTCATCCTCTCTATCACAGCTTCTTTGATTTTGATGACGGGCCTCCCCAGGGTGCGGAAGTTTCGTTTTCACATAACTCATCCAATCCAGCCCCACAATTACATAATCGTTTTACAATTTTTAAGCAGGTTCTTTATCTTGAAGGGATAACAATCAACGACAGACTTGTAGCAATATATTCTGACAAGGGCTATGCAAAAAAATGGGCGGCTACTACTAACAACGAGCCGCAGCTCAAGGTGGGTGTGAACATGGTAGTGTTCGCATTAACCCAGGAAGGAAGCATCGCCCAGCAGAAGATGGACACTTATTCTAGTGTTCAATGAGATTATCCTGTAAGATATTATTTACCTAAATTGAGCGATTCTCTTCAAAAATTATTTTTTGGCTAAAATTTTCCTCTATTGTTTCAAAAAGATCGATTTATTTTGGATTAGCGATCGATGTAATGTGTTTTTTGTATGTGATTAATCATCAAACAGGCTTTAAGAGCGGTTTTGGGCGTACTTTCCCCTTGATTGAATGAAGTATAGTTTTTTAGTGTTGTGCCCAGACAAACATCGGCGGCGATCCACTCCTTTTTATTTTTTCATCCATCAAATTTTCTTTCGTTACTCTTTTCCCCTGCCCGTACCAATAGACCTATAAATAATATTGATAGTATTTCGTCGAAATTTATGTACACCTTATTCCAGTCTGCCATATCCACAGCCGCCAATCATGATACGAATATACGGTCTGACCTGCCCCCACTCTTTGGACCACTTGTTTGTAGTCAGCAGGTTGAACATCGTATGAAACTATTGGAATAAGCTAAGGTCTACAACAAGTCAGATGAAACTGTTTTTTTTCAATCCTTTCCAATAATCCACTCCTACAATTATTCCAATATTGATGACTGATTCCGCATCTAACACTTGTACCCTATTGTTTACACTATTGAAACACCCGGATTCTTTTATGAGCAATCTAAGCAATTTATCCTCCGATGCACATAGCAAGAGCAGAATAATTTGCATAAAACAGCCTTCCCAATCAATATATAGGGGCAATTATGCGCTAAAAAAGTCTTGGGAATGGTAAATAATGCACAGAGGTGAGATAGTGCGAAAAATGCTTGCCGAGATGGGGTATTTGGGAATTATTGTCCCTTTTGCTAAGGATTTAGAATAGTATTACTTGCGTTTCAGATGGCTGAGGTTGCGATAGATAAAAGGTTGTTTGCCAAGATATTGTCTCGAATTGAACGATTACGATGCTGTGCCGGTTAACATAGAGCCTTTGGATTTAAAACAGGGGATATCTGTCTCTCGATGATGATTTTCAGTGCGATCTATTACATGTGTCCATACATATTCGACTCATTTGCAGGAAAAAACCTTGTTTCAATTATACGAATATCATAATTTGAATTTGTTGGCAAAATAATTCGGAGTTATTAACACCTCATAATTTTGATATAGGGAATATCGGTTAAAATGTTATATTATTACGGATGTAAATTTTTAAAAGCAAAACGCGGATTTAGTAATCATGGTTAAAAAAATTATCTCAGTTCATAACCGAAAAAGATGGTGAAATCAGATAAAATGCCACTATTGTTTGATCTTAAAGAGCTTTGGAACATTTATTCCCATAGCCCTATTCCCACTCTGATATTGAGTAAGGAAGGGGAATTTATTGAGTATAATGACGCTATGTATGAATTGACAGGATATACTCATGATGAGGTTCCTGACATAGCAGCATTGATGCCAAAAATCTTTCTGGCTGAAGAATATCGAAATAAGGTTATTGAAATCAGCAGAAAATCGCGGTATAGAGAAATCAATATTCAAAAAGAAGAATTTATTATTACGCGCAAAGATGGTAAAAAGCTATATATTGAGTTTTCAGTATACGATTTATTACATAAGGGTAAGCCTACTGATTTACAGATTGTTCAGGGTACAGACATCACAGAGCGCAAGAAGGCAGAAGAAGAACTGCTTTTAAACAGTGAAATGATTAAGAATATGACTGAGGGTGTTTATCTTGTGGGTATTGATGATGTAATTATTAAGTATACTAATCCTAAATTTGATAAAATGTTTGGATACAATGCCGGTGAAATGATTGGTAAGCACGCATCTATTGTTAATGCCCCTACTGATAAGAATCCTCTTGAAAGAGCAAGTGAAATCATGAAAGTTATCCATGAAACAGGTGAATGGCATGGGGAAGTTAATAATATCAAGAAAGATGGAACGCTATTCTGGTGTTATGCAAATGTTTCTGTGTTTGATCATCCTGTGCATGGAAACGTATTAATGGCTGTCCATACAGACATCACCGATCGCAAAAAGGCAGAGGAAGCGCTGAAAGAATCAGAAACAATGCTGCAAATGTCGCAAAATATTAGCAAAATCGGAAGTTTTGAGATGAGTTTAGTAACTGGAAATGTGAAGTGGTCTAATCAATTATATAAATTATTTGGCATAAAAAAAGGAGGAAAATATATTGAATATGAGAAAGTATTGGCATTAATCCATCCAGATGATAGGGAACATGCAATAAAAGTATCAAGCAATGCAGTAGAACAAGGAAAATCCTACGAGTTGGAGCACAGAATAATTCTCTCAAACGGCGAAATATTAGATTTAATGATTAAAGGAGATGTTGTATACAATGAAAACAATGAGAAAATAAAAATTGTAGGAATAACTCAAGACATCACCGAGCGCAAGAAGGCAGAAAATGAGCTAAAATTATCCAAGCTTGAACTACAAAAACAAAAATCAGAAATTGAGCAAAAGAACATAGCGCTCAGAGAAGTCATAGGTCAGATTGAGGTAGAAAAAAATGAAATTAAAAATGATATAATGACCAATTTAAATGAAATAATTCTCCCGATTATTAAAAAGATTAAATTAAAGGAAACTTCAAATGAATATATTGACTTACTCCAAATCCTTTTAGAAAAAACATCCTCATCATTTGGTCGAAAAATAACAAAAATTAGTTATAAGCTGACACCCAGAGAAATAGAAATTTGCACTCTGATAGAAAGCGATCTATCCAATAAAGATATTTCCGTACTTTTAAATATATCCTGCCGTACTATCGAAAATCACCGCAAAAACATTAGAAATAAATTAGGTATTACAAATAAAAATATTAACTTATCTTCCTTCCTTCTACATCTGTAATAAATATCTCCATCCTCAATACTGCTTATATTGTACAACCATTATATAACCAATAATGCAGCATTGTTTTTCTGCTCATTATTATGTAATATATTATATAATATAGAATTTATATTCTTTCACAAATAATCTGGTAAAAATAAGGATTTATTCATAATTGATCTGTAAATACATATGAGGGAAATTCTCAAAGCTGCCTTAATTATTACAGCTTATTTAGTTGTACTCGGCGATGTTACCGCTCAAAATATTTATGAAGTACGTAAATTTACTGATGCTGATTGGCTGAGACTTTCAACAGAAGAGAGGTTGCAAGCGTTTTAAGTATTTTACTATGGGCAGAAAAAATAACGTTTTAATTGACAAATGATTAATAATAAAGTATTATTGGTAATAGATATATTCATTAATATATACATTAAATATAATTATTGTATTTAACTTTATAAAAATTATTGAAAGAAAGGGGGTTTCATTAAGCATTTATGTATGATCATTGTAAAGTTAACAGTTTTTTTAACGGACGTTAACTAGCATTTGAATCTCAAATCCTAAAAGAAAAGGGCGTTTACTATGAGGAAAATTGCTTTAGTAACGTTAATGCTGCTTCTAACCGCTTCATGGTCATTTGCAGCTGATTTCAGCCCGATAATTTTAAC
>SDBV01007958.1_pt1 | contig 14372 bp, 8 predicted proteins | sample 2277081 | NCBI WGS metagenome assembly SDBV01 (sample SAMN10402039, study PRJNA504765) | marine sediment metagenome | isolation source: marine sediment core GS10_PC15, 223 cmbsf | place: Arctic Ocean: Southern Knipovich Ridge | collected 2010
ATCCGAAGTTCGAGTATTCGGTTTCCAGATCACCGTTCGCGTCACTCGCCGCCACCGTGATGACGTTGTTGCAGCTCGCCGGGAAGACCTGGCTCGCATCCACCGCGTCGTTCCCCGCAGCGACGACCACGACCGCTCCAGCCGCGACCGCGTCATCGATGGCGGACTGGGTCGAGGGTGAGAGCGTGCACGGGGTCCCGGGGGGAGTCCCGAGACTCATGTTGATCACCCGCGCCGGGCTGGTGTTGTTCGGCACGCCCGGAACCGATAACCCCGCCGCCCACCGGATGGCGTCGTTGATGTCCGACGTCAAACCACCGCACTTCCCCAACACGCGAACGGCCTGAACGCTGACATTCCAGTTGACGCCCGCGACGCCGACCCCGTTGTTGGTGTTTCCGACACCAATCGTTCCCGCAACGTGGGTGCCGTGCCAGCTGTCCGCGAGATCGATGGGCGGCCATGGCGGCAGCCCCCCACATTCACCAGCCACCAGCGCATCGCCCGGATCGGTAGGGACGGCGTCTCGCCCGTCGCCGTCGTTGGCGATGAAAGGATCGCTGATCATGTCGTAGCCGGTGACTAGGTTGCCGGATCCCACGATATCGAGGTGGTCGGGAAGAATCCCGGTATCGAGAACAGAGACCGAGACACTATTACGCGCTTTTGCCCGCCGGCGCTGTGGGGGGTGGTGTGGACGGTCCTTCCTTTATTCCGGTAGAGACGGAATTGGTGGCGCAGGCGCACGGTGGGGCCCTGAGATAATGGCAGCACGCCGGAGGCGCGGTCGAAGGGGGGAAGGGTGACGGCGGAGCGTCGTAGGGCGCGAATGGAGCGGACCGAGGAAGCAAAGGACGCACTAACGGGACATACATATCGAGACGTTGGCGGGGATTATGGGCAGGCTGATTCAGGAGGCCGCCGACTTTGCCCGCTCGAGCTGGCGGTGATCTGGCGGCTGGACCTTCCTTAATAGCGCAGAAACACGGTGGCGCCTTGTTGGCTGGCGGAAAACCGGGGCATCCGGGGACGAATCACCACATGGTCCGGCAACGTGCCCAGGAGGTTCGGGGGCAGTTGATCGGCCAGTTGGAGGGAGCGGCAAAGGACCTGGCGGGGATACTCGAAACGGCGCGGGAGCGACGCGCAATCTGAATGGCGATCGCCGAGAAGTTCATGTAGATCCCCGCCGGCGGACGTTATGCTGGAGGCCCTGTAGGATCCGATTTGGGCCGGCCGGCATAGTACAATTGGATCTCCAATTTCAATCGGTCAAGCATGAGCTCATTCGTGAAGTTGTGCAACTCTGTCGTGAAGCTAGCGAACATCGCTTCCAGGGCTGACCTCAGCTTCTCTTGTTGAGCGACTGTCGTTGAGGAAGGAAGCTCGTAGTTGATGGTTGTGGAGAAATCGCGGTCGCACAGTGCAAAAAACTCCTTCATGCGTCTTGTGATGTGACTAGATGCCGTGGCGTCAGCACCAGCGTCCTTTAGCATCTCCGTAAAGGTACGTTCAAAGATGGCCCATTCACGGACGGCCCTTGACGGAAACGGGATTATGTCAGCCACGATAGTGCGTTCCCTTTCCTAATTCGCTGTCAACTTTGCAATGCATTGCAAGAGAGTTGCGATTCTCTTGATCCCTTGCTCTACCTTGGCGTGTCATGGCATCACGCAATGGTGCAGGATCGAATTTCCCGAGCCGCAACCGCCGCGGTGGGCGGGATCGCTCGAGGCGTGCGGTTGGATTACCTGCATAGACCCGGTGCTCACTCTACCGAATCAAGCTTTGGAAACCGTACCCGTGCGAATCGAGAACCTTGCGAAAACTGTCCACCACCTGGCTTTGTGCATTCTGCGGTGGCAATGTACGCTTGGTCGAGTCGTCCGTCATATCAAAGGCCCCCTTCGGGTCAGCCAACGATGCTCGCTATTGACCTGATATCTGTCAGGACCTTCGCTTTGGGCGCGAAGCCATCCCGGAGCAGTAAGTCGGCGAAATGCTTTTCGCATATCAAGCCGTCGCAGTAGGCTGCCGCTGGCCCCAAACCGGCCCAATCCTCAAGGTCGGTCAGCCGCGGGCGCAGTGTCGGGTTCTTTAGGACCTGGCGATGCATCTGGAGGTCGACCATCCTGCTTGGCATCTCGTCGATAAGACGAGTGAGGCCCTCTTTTCCGAGCTCTTCCAGTCGTTCTCGGTCAATATCATGGTACTCGCACACATCGTTGAGCGGATCGAGAATATCCGCCATGGACATCGCATGCAACGCATCCTCCCATTGCCGTGCCGGCAAACTGGTTATCCGTGGATGAAGTGTTTTCAAATGCTCTTTGAAACGTGTGTTCTGCTCGGTATAGCCTATCCCCGGCGTCACAGTTCCATCTGGATTGGCAAACGTGATTGCCGCGTACTCCATCAGTTGCTGCGCCTTCTCCTCAAAAGCTGTGGCGACGTCATCGGGTATGGATTCGCGTAGCTCTGCGGGGATCCTGTACAGTGGCCGGTCCATTCCGAAAGCGTGGCTTACGCCGCGAGAGAGTAGCTCGAATGGCCGTGGAGTGACTCCCGGCAGTTGGTTGGCCAGCGCGACTTCGAGTTCATGAGTCACGATGGCCCGGTATGACGCCAAAGTGTAGCCCCGGGAAAAGTGAGCCATGACCTTGCCCAGACGTTGCCGACGCCCCCCGTCCGAGCTACGCGCAGTCTCCATGTAGTGAATCGCGGAAAGTGGGAATACTGCCGCTCCACGCTTCGCAGCTTCCGACGCGTACTCAACCGCGTCGCGCAACTCCTGATCGCGACGCTTCCCGTGCCAGCATTGCGCCAGCTCAATCCACTTGTTTTGGTCTAGATAGATGATCTTCACGGGCTTGGTTTTAGCCAGCTCTCGCGAACAGGGCAACGAATAATGCACACAGAGCGACGAGCACGCCGATGGCCGCGCAGATCGTGGACCATCGGGCCCACCTGGCAGAGGCAGCTGCGGACCGGGCAGACACGAGTGCAACCTCGGTAAGCTTTTCCTCTTCAGTCTCCAGTCCGAGCAGCTGGCAAATCCGACGCCGCCGCCGCCGTTTGAGGTCGGATACAGTCGTGGTTCCTGCGCGAGAGGGCGGCTTCAAGCGGACATTCCTTGGGAAGCACCGATGGTACGCAATTCGGATAGGCGCCGCGATGAAGGAGCGGATCAAGTACATCGCTGCCTACCAGGTTGCTCCGATCAGTGCCGTCACCCATGTGGCCGAGGTCCGCGAGATCCAACCGTACCAGGATTCAGGGAAGTACGAGGTTATATTCGCCGGACCCGCCACCGAGATTGAGCCCGTCCCTATTAGGGACGCGAAGAACTCGCCGCAGGGGCCGGTCTATGTGCGCCAAGAAGATTTGGTCAACGCTGAATACCTCGAAGATGCTCTGACGGCCGGTTCTTGACGCCTCGGGAACGGCAGGCGGTGGGAACCAGCACAGCACGAGGCGATCAAGGAGCCGGGGTGGGAGCGCGAGTCACAGCCTCCCTGCGGCCGGTCGTGGCTGCGGCATCCGGCCGGGCCGAGCTCCTCGACCCGCCTTGACCGGCGACCGGGCAACCCCCCAGGCCCCCCGACCACCCGGCCCACACTCGATACAGGTTGCGCGCCCATCTCTGCGGCTTTTCGGAGATCGGTTTCATATAATTTTGCGGCCAATTTTTCGGGAGGGTCACGAAATAAGTTGTTGCCAGTCGGCTGGTGGTGTAAGGGAGACGCTCCGAGCGAGCATGCTCGAAGCGAGCGCCTAAGTGAGCAGTCGGGGACTGCCCGATGACCGACCGACAGTGGCGTATCCCGCCATGAAGCCGCGAAGGGTCGTCGCGGCGGGCCGGAAGAGCCGGTCGAACTTGACTGGGCTCTTCCGGAATCGCCTGTAAATCTCAGGCTCCAGGACGGCATTCTCTCTGGAACCCATCCGCACTCATCCACAAAGGAGCGCGGAGGACAAGTCCTACTTGCCCGCCAGAGCGTCAAGCACAACCTGAAGCACCGCCTCAGACACCTCCACCGGAACCATCACGATTTCCTCGAGCGTCATGGTCGTATCCTCCTTTAGGCTAGGTCTGCCTTGTACCATGGCGAGCGCTGGACGGGTGGGACGTTGAGGTTAGGTTCTAGCCTGTGGCGACTCCAAGAACAGGACCACTAAGGCCAAACAACGGAGGAGGCCCCCATGGGCCTGCAACTAGAAACACTCAACCTCGACAGTTGGCCCTTCACTCAACTCGGCATCGCCTACGGGCAAGGGCCGCGCTTGCAGTTGGAGGTTCTCTACTCGGAGCACGACCGGACTCCGAGCCCGACCCAACTGCGGTCTGCGTGGAAGGCCCGTCAGGATAAGCGCGGCGTCCCACTGTTGGTTGTCGTCTTGCATGGCGGGAAGGCCCATGTATGTGGCCCATCCGGCGAGGACCCTCCTGTCTATCCAAACCTAGATGCCGGGCAAGTCGAGCGCATTTGCCAGGAGGCGCTCGAGCAACCCTCCCGCCTGACCGCGCTGCGTTCGTTGCGCGACAGCTTGGGCTCGCTGGAGGAAGATGGCCTGCCGGGCCTGCGTAACGAGGGTTTCCTCGCCTCTCATGAACTGACCGCCGGAGTGCCAAATCGGTCGGACTGGCCGATGGCCCGTGACAGGGCCCGGAGCGTCCTGGGCCTTACGGGCAGAGACTTACTGGAGTCTCTCGGCTTTACTATTCATCGGCTCGACAAGGTCACCGACGTCCTCAAGGCGGGCGATCTCAAGACTGCCGTAGCCGTCCTTCTTACCGAACGCGAGACGCCGGAGTCGGGCTCCGAGCGCATTCCCGGAAACATGTCCCCGGTTTCCTACGCGATGCACCGTGCCGACGAGGAGAACCTGGATTGGGTGGTCCTGATCCACGGCCGCAAGATTCGTCTCTACCCTGTGAAGATGGGCGTTGGCGTGGGCCGCCGTGGGCGCACCGAGACCTTCCTGGAGTGCCACACTGGTCTCATGCCGGACGACCAGGCGGCTTATCTCTGGCTCCTATTCTCGGCTGATGCGCTTACACGGGACGGCAGCCTTTCCTACATCCTGGCCGACTCCAAGGATTACGCTGGTGACCTCGCCAGCCGCCTTCGGGAACGCATTTACGACGAGGTTATCCCGCGCCTTGCCGAAGGTCTAGCCGAAGCGCGTAGGCTCAAGGACCCAACGGCCCAAAAACTTGCCGAGACTTACCAAATGGCGATGCGGGTTCTCTTCCGGCTCCTCTTCATCGCCTACGGGGAGGACAAGGATCTCCTTCCGTACCGCTTCAACGGTCTCTACCAAAAACGCTCACTAAAGGCCAAGGCAAAGGATTTGCTCGAACTCACGAGTTCGGGAGAAGGGTTTGGGGAGGGCGACACATGGTGGGAAGAGGTAAGGGCCATCTTCCACGCCGTCGATATTGGCAATCCGTCATGGGGAGTCCCCGCATACAACGGAGGTCTCTTCTCCATCAATGCGGAAGAGTCGGCCATCGGCGCTGCGCTGGAGGAAGTGAGCCTCCGCGACACCGTATTCGGCCCGGCACTACAGCACCTACTCCTCGTTCCCACCAAGGAAGGGGTTCTGGGTCCGGTGGATTTCCGTTCCCTTGGCGTCCGCGAGTTCGGGACCATCTACGAAGGTTTGCTCGAATCGGAACTCTCCGTTGCGGAGACCGACCTCACGATCGAAACCAAGGGAAAGAACGCTGGCGTTTACCGGCCATGCAAAGAGGGTGAGGAGCCAATCGTTCCCAAGGGCAAAGTCTACCTCCACAACGCCTCGGGTGTCCGCAAGTCGACCGGATCCTACTATACCAAGCCCTTCGCAGTCGAACACCTTCTAGACCGTGCCCTCGAACCGGCGCTCGACGACCACTTTGAGCGCCTCGATCAACTGGACGAACTCGAAGCCGCCGAGTCTCTCTTCGACTTCCGGGTGGCTGACATTGCTATGGGATCGGGGCATTTCCTGGTCGCTGCTGTGGACCGAATCGAAGCCCGCTTTTCTGGTTACCTGGCGAAGCGCCACCTCCCCCAGGTTGCTCACGAACTCGACTACCTGCGTAAGGCGGCGCTGGAAGCTCTCGGGGATGCAGCCGATTCCTACCCGGACTTTGAGGACAACGCGCTGCTGCGCCGTCTCATCGCCCGCCGGTGCATTTACGGCGTGGACATCAACGAGGTGGCCGTTCAACTCGCCCGCCTGGCTATTTGGATTCACACCTTCGTGCCGGGCCTGCCGCTGTCCCTCCTCGACCGTAATCTCGTGCACGGGAATTCGCTCGTGGGGGTCGGGCGTCTTGCGGAGCTGGAAGAGAAGATGCAAGAGGAAGACGTTCCCCTGTTCGAAGCCAGTGCCGCCGACTTCGTTGGTGACGCCAGCGAGGCCCTTTCTCGTTTGGGACGGCTTGCGGACGCCACTCGTGCGGAAGTCCAACAAGCGCGCAAGGCGTGGGCCGAGGCCGACGCGGCCACCGCCCCGGCCAAGGCACTGTGCGACATTCTGACCGCTGCGCGCATTGAGGATGCCGTGATGCCCTTCGACTTCACCCGGTGGGAGGAAGAGAAGGCGCGCGTAGTTGGCGGCAAGGACCATAAACACGCTCTCGATGTTTTGAAGGGTATGCACTCGATACACTTTCCGGTCACCTACCCCGAAGTTTTCCTGCGGGAGCGGGCGGGATTCGATGTTATCCTCGGCAATCCACCTTGGGATAAGCTGCGCTTTGAATCTCAGCAATTCTGGGTCGCACGCTCTCCAGGATTGAATGCGTTGCCAGTGGGTGAGCGTTCCACTGCTATTGACGAATTGCGGCGGACCCGGCCAATCGACGCTGCGCTCGAACGTCAAGAGGAGGAGAGCCGCAAACGCCTGCAAAGTATGGTCAACAAAGCCTTTCAGATGCAGGGGCGTGGCCGCCACGGGCACCATGATGCGGCGAAACTCTTTACTGAACGGGCTCTTACTCTGCGTTCGTCAACTGGACGAATCGGTTATGTACTTCCGCGAACCGCCCTCGTGCTCGGTGGTTGGGCGGACCTGCGTGAGGCTCTTCTCCGCAAGTCTGCCATCACGACCCTACAGGCACGCAACAAGAGGGGATGGCTTTTTGAGAACATAGACCATCGACTAATGGTTGTGCTGCTTACAGCCTCGAGACAAGCAGATCATCGGTCACGAAGTGGGGTTCTAATCTGGCCTTCAATTGTCAACAGCGATCAACTTGCACGAACTACCACAGACAGTGCGATTCGTTTGGAAACCTACGACTTGGCGGAGCTGACTGACACAAACGTCATCCCGTGGTTTGGGGGCCCAGACGACAGTGAGGTCTTTGACAAACTCCGCTCACGCCCTCGACTTGGGAGTGGCACGGGGTGGATTACGGGTTTCGCGGATTCGTCACGATGGGATTTCAGCGGTAGTGGCCCCCACAGGACGCATACGGCGGCGTATGAATCCGAACACAACTGGTCCGTTCTCATGACTCGCCACGTAAACGCCTTTCAAATCGCAAGAGACCTTCCGTTTGGTCGCCACATTGCTGACCCCAAGAATCTTGCTGACCTTGGTCTAGGCATTGTCCTTACTGGCGGAGATGCCGCTCTCGCGCAGGACCACCCTGCGATCATTTTTCGGTACCCTACGAGGAATGACGACACGCGCACCCTCATCGCGACGATCCTCCCAGAAAGCGGCTATCTCTATTCAAAGGGATATGTGCATGGGCTCAGAACCTCGGGCGGCTCCCAGGATTCCATGCTTGCCCTTCTTGGGTACCTAAACAGTTTCGTGGCTGATTGGTGGTGCCGCCGCTTCGTTGATCGGCATATGACCAAGCCGGTGCTTTCAAACCTTCCACTGCCCGATTGGGATCAAGCTGCGCAGCGCGGCGTCTCGCGCTTGGTAGCCACACTGGTTGCTCACACAGGTATAGAGAGGATTCCCGGCGGTAGGCAAATCGAGATTCCAGAAGGGCTGGACGCTGCTAACACAGAAGACCTGCTGGTGGCAATTGAGGTGAGTGTCTTCGGTGGGTTTGGTCTCGCAGCAAGCCACTGGACCGCAATCATTGAGGATTTTTCGCCAGGAGCTTGCTCCAGTGCGCTGCGAGAGCGAATACACGCGGCCATCGAAAGTGGATACTCGCCTGATCGAAGCCGGGAACGGTCTTCGGAAGGTCCACAGCATGGATAGGCCAGTTTTTATCGACAATCGCGAGGGGAACACCTTCGCGAAGTCCATCACCGAGCACCTAGAGGCGCTTCGCAAGCTGGGGGAGTCGCCGGAGGAGCTGTGTATCGCGACAGGCTACTTCAACGCAGCGGGGTGGTTGACGGTCGCCGTGGAAGCGGAGCGACTTGGCAAGGTGCGACTACTTCTGGGCGCGGAACCCAGCCCAAGCACTGATGCGGCCTTGCGCGAACCCGGCGATCCCCGGGAGCCAGCGCGAACGAAAAGGCAGGTGCATGACATCCTGGACAGTCAGGTCCGAGAGTTGAAGAGAGAGCGGGACCAGAGATTCGACTTCCAACCACACGGGATAGGACGTCTCAAACGCCTGGTCGATTTTTTTCGTTCCGAACGGGTCGAAGTACGCCGATACCAGGAGCGTTTCTTCCACGCCAAGGCATGGCTCCTGCGCGGGAAGAAACGCGGCGTGCTTGCCGGTTCCTCGAATCTTACCGCCGGCGGGATGGTGGGAAACCTTGAACTCGACCTCGGCCATTACGAAGACCCGATACTGGAAGATGTTGAAAAATGGTACGATGAAGTCTGGGAGGAGGCCGTTCCATTCGACCTGGCTGAACTTTATGAGGAACTCTTCCGCGAATTCTCGCCCTGGCTCATCTACCTGCGGGTGCTGTGGGAACTCTACGGCGACGAGGTAGAGGCCGAAGAAGAGGAGGTTGGTGACCTCATACTCGCCCGATTCCAGAAGCACGGCGTCTGGCGTGCGCGACACATTCTCCAAGAACTTGGGGGCGTCATCGTGGCCGACGGGGTGGGCCTAGGGAAAACCTTCGTGGCAGGCGGGTTGATGGAGGAGTACCTGAAACGTCGCCAGAGAATTCTGTTGATTCGCCCGGCCGCTCTAAAGGGAACCTGGGAAAGCTTCCTCAGCACGAACTTTTTGGGGGATGTCGAGCCTATCAGTTATGAGGGTTTGGCGGGAGATGCCCAGTTCGACGGCAAGATGCACCACTTGAAGAGGCCGATTGGTGAGTACCAACTGGTAGTCATCGACGAGGCCCACAACTATCGCAATCCCGACGCCCCGACACGGGCCGGTGTGCTGCGGCGACTATTGCGAGGTCAAAAGCGGGACCTAGTGTTGCTTACCGCCACTCCCGTTAACAACGGTCTGTACGACCTCTACCACCTCGTCTCTTTCTTCCTGAAACAGGATTCCCGATTGTTGAAGAAGGGTATCCACTCCATCAAGGGACTCTTCGACGAGGCCAACCGGATGGATCCTGGGGATCTGCACCCCGATCTACTCTATCCGCTTGTGGACGCGACGACGGTCAAACGCACGCGCCAGTTTGTCAAGAAGCACTACCAGAACGACCGGATTCCTGGGCCGGATGGGGTCTATGTGCCAATCACCTTCCCCAAGCCGGTGCCGAGGACGGTGCGGTACAACCTGGACGACGTACTACCCGGTTTCTTCCGGGAATTCGCGGAAGCACTGATGCCTGAGAGGGGAGAGCCGCGTCTAACCATGGCCCGCTACCAGGTCGAGCGATATCTGCTAGAGCCTGACGAAGACGCTGGAAACGAAACTGCTCTAGTGGGTCTCCTGCGATCCGGTCTCTTGAAGAGGTTCGAGTCCTCCGCGCACGCCTTCGCCAACACCTGCCGCAAGATGGCCGACCAGCACCGACTGCTTCTCGACGCCATGGATGCGGGACAAGTCGTCGCAAAGGACTTCTACAGGGAGTGTGCAGGGGCTGAGGATCTGGAAGAGGATGAATTCCTGGAACTCCTCGAAGCAAGCCAGCACGCGGAACCCCTGGACCTCTACGACGCCGAAGGACTCAGAGCGGATGTCGAGAACGATCTGGCTTTGCTCACCGAGTTCGCGGAAGAAGCAGGAAAGGTCCGCCCCGAGGACGATCCCAAATTGCAGGCGCTTGTTGAGGAGTTGGCCACCCTCGCTGCGCAGGCGGTGGAAGACAGTGCGACGGACGAAGACGAATGCGACAACCGCAAAGTCTTGGTTTTCTCCTATTTCAAGGACACCGCCCTGTGGATTCTGCATTGGCTGGAAAAGGTGTTGGGAGAAGATGCCCGCCTCGCGTGCTTCCGAGACCGGATGGCGGCCACCTGCGGTTCACCTGATGAAACGGAGTTTCTGGATTCAGACAAGGCGGCCTGGGGGTTCGCTCCCCGAACCGCAGCACCGGACAATTATGCCGGGGGCGACCACTTCGACATCCTCATTTCCACCGACGTGCTGGCGGAAGGCGTGAATCTCCAGCAGTGCCGCAACATTATCAACTATGACATGCCCTGGAATCCGATGCGCTTGGTGCAGCGGCATGGTCGTATTGACAGACTTCTGAGTCGGCACAAGCGCGTCTTTCTCCGCACCTTCTTCCCGGACCAAGCCCTTGATACGCTCCTCGGGCTCGAAGAGCGCGTACGCAGGAAGCTCGCGCTCGCCGCCGCGTCGGTGGGTGTCGCAGAGACACCGATCCAGGACGGCGCCCAGCGGGAGCAGTCGTTCTCGGAGACGCGAGAGGAGATCGAACGGATCCTGAGTGAGGAGACGGACATTTTCGAGAAGGGTGGCACTGTTTCGGCAGCTCAAACCGGCGAGGAGTATCGCCAGGAACTACGCAAGGCCCTGAACAGCAACTTCAGGGACGACATCGTGGAACTCCCGTGGAAGGCGGGCTCGAGCATGGTCAAGGGAGACCGGGCCGGGCACTTCTTTTGTGCGAAGGTCGGCGACCAGACCTTCCTGCGCTTCGTACCCGAGAAAGCCGAAACACAGGACGACGTGGTCGAGGAGATAGGCACTTGTCTGCGCTTGATCGAGTGCGTGGAGGAGACTGAAAGAGTCGTTCCCGACTCGACGATGGAACGGGCATATCGCTCCTGGGAAATGGCCAAGGAGAGCATCTGGAGCGTTTGGGACTACTATACCGACCCCAAGAATCTCCAGCCAAAGGTACGAAAGTTGAACCGGGAGGTAGACCAGTTCCTGCTGGACCATCCTCCTGCTGATGTGGGCCAGGTGGCCCTTGACCGAGTGTCTGAGGTCTTGATGAGCCCGTGGGCCATGCGAGAGGAGAACAAGCTGCGCGAGGTCTGGAAGGAAGAATTCACCTCGCACCACGACAAGGCACTGGCCCTTATGGAAGCCGTACGTGAGACGGGAATCGAACCTTTCGAGCAGCCTGAGAGATACCCAAAGATCGAGCGTGATGAGGTTCGACTCGTGTGCTGGCTCGCGATTCACGCCGAGCCCGAGATTCCATAGTACGGTGGAGTTGCGTCGGTCGATCTATGATAACGCAATACTCACGATCTTTGATCAGTCTCGATCATACCGTGGTCTCGGCCGTCCTCGGAGCAGTGGATGTCGATGGAAGCGGACGTGAAGGGGAACACCTCACCCGTCTCAGCGACGAGTAGCTCGAGCGGATCGTGGCCGGGGAACACCCGTTGATTGTGTTAGGGAGTGCGGTAGAACGCGGTCTGCCGCCGGGGCACTACCGGCCGAGCAACTCCCTTACGCGGTTGACCAGCCGTTCGCGCCGATCTTTCACGAACTCCTCAAACGTATCGGGGCCTAATAAGTCACGCCGAACCAAGAAATCTTCCTCCAACTCCCGATCGGGCACATCCGCAAAGTATTCCCAAGGCGGCTGTTTGCTCTTTCGGATGTTTCTAAGCTTGCCCAGATAGGCGAGGTTCCCAATGTCATGCACCAGGTGCGGATACTTCGCAGCGTATGTTGCTTGCGGGAAGATGTGATCTACCTCTGACAGATTGTGCCACGACAGCGTTTCCTTTGCCACGTTGCGTTGCGCGAGGCTCAGTGCCAGACGTTGGTTCTCATTCAACATCTGGACGGTGGTCTCAACATTCACCCACGTCTGACGCCTCTCGATCACCCCAAGCAGTCGCTCCAAGGGGAGCTTTCCACCGTTTGCCGTCGCGAGTTCGCTCCTCAGATAGCGAATACGCGCCTCCGGGTATCGCAGGAACTTGTTAAACAGGAGGAAGTAGACGAAAGCACGTAGGGGGATACGCTCGCCATCCGGCACGGCACGGCCCGGTTGATGATAGATATAGTAAATCACTGGGAAGAGGGTCGCCTCCGGCTTTAGCAAGCTACGGGACATTATCCCTACGTCAGGTGCGGTGCAAAAATCAATGGAGGCGCGTAACGCATCAGCGAAACCATCGAACACCTCGGTCATCTTCTGCCAATAATTCTTGATGTTCTGGATCTTATATGATGGTGGTGCACCAGCCACCGTCAGCAAGCCACGGATGACGAAGTCCTTGTCGATGCCGAGCGGCATTTTCCCTTCGATCTCGTCCACTAATTCGTCGAATTTGATACGGGCGCCGCCCCAATGGCGCTTGATCAGGGAAAACATAAGGTCTGAACGGCTCAGCCGCGTGCCACCAGTGTTTACCCGAACGAAAATGTCGAGGATCTCATCAAGCGTCTTGGCCTGACTCTCGGTCGTCGCTTCATCGTCGATGATCTCAACCGGGACAAGATCGCTCTGACTGAACACCCGGCGGAGATGCCGCATGTTCTTCGCCGCTACGCGACGCTCGTCACCTTCCAAACCGATCTCGTCGATCACTTTGTCGATCTCGTCATCCTCGAACCGTGGAGCCCAAGACAATATCTCGGAAACTGGCACAAGGCGCTTCGCTCGATTCGGTTCATCGGATTGCCAAAACTCAAACCGATACGCGGTTCCGAGTCCCTCAGACGGGTCGTCCCCCCCTTCCACCTCTCCACCGCTCGTCACGTTGAGGTAGAGGCGTCTCTTCTCGTGCGTACCGTGGACGGCGATATAGAGCGTTTGAAGCCGCTGTTGACCGTCCAGCACCATCAAAAGCGGTTTGCCAGCCTTCTTGGTGCTTGGCGTGAACCGTTCGTGCGGTTTATAGTTCCTAACGAACTCCCGGTAGTCGACTTCCAGAAACCGTGTTTCCCACAGTAACAGAGAGCCAAACGGGTACCCACGCATAACCGAGTCCATCAGAAGCCGCATTTGATCTCTGCTCCAAACGAACTCTCTTTGCACATCAGGGAGAACGAGATTACGATCCGTGTGGATCATGTTCAGCAACGACATCACCGAATGCGACCGGAGGCTCATACCATCCTATCCTGCGACTTGGTTACTTCGGCGGCTTAGCCCTCGCGAGTTTCTCGCGAGCGGCCTCACCTACCAAATTCAGTTCCTTCGCGGTCGGATGCTTTGCGAGTTCTTGCACCACAGTCTGCCGAAAGAGGTTCCACACGGCAGGGTAAGGCTCAAGCTTCTGAAGCGACTCAAGGTCGCCGAATGTGATTTCGCCAGTGACATCCGAGGCGTCCGTGGAGATGTCGGGAGCGAGATACCACAACTCGACTGGAGCGTCGATGGCCCCTTCCCCCATCGCCTTGATCTCTTTCATATGGAGCTGGTATCGCAGATTCCCCAAGCCATCAATCCACTGGGTCAGAGGGCGTAATGTTGGTAGCCGCTGATAGAGCGCACTGCGTTTCTCGCGTTGCTTCGTATCCGAACTCCCGGAATCCGTTTTCAACTCGAGCAACACCCAAGCCGCCTTGGGTTTGGCCCGATAGAGAAGGACATCGACGTGGGCGATGCGCTCCGGTTCCTGGTGTTTGATACGGTTCGGGGACGGCAGTGCGAGTTCCGGGTCGGACGGCACCGGCACTTCGACCGAAACCACCGACGCTTCCCACTGCAACCTGGGAATCGCCTCCAGGATCGTGGGAAGGAAGAAGGTGATGAAGGGATCTAGACGCGGCTCGGCCACGAAATGTGGCAGCCGCCGGTGGTGCATCACCTGGGCCAGCAGCTCGCTCAGGAAAGCCTCGTACTCGTTCCGGGTGGAATCCTCTGGCATGGCTGGAATGTGGTCCGTCGGGCGACAACCTGTCCAGGGGGAGCGCCGATCCTCCCACAACACGTGTGGTCGGGAAACGAGCCGTCCCATACGAGGCTTCGCAATGAAATGAAATGAACTGCAGAGTGAGTGTGAGGATGGGGTCAGGAGGCTACTAACAAACAGCGACGAGTACCTCCAGCGGATCGTGGCCGGGGAAATTCCGTTGATTGTGTTAGGGAGTG
>SDBV01007959.1_pt1 | contig 14371 bp, 12 predicted proteins | sample 2277081 | NCBI WGS metagenome assembly SDBV01 (sample SAMN10402039, study PRJNA504765) | marine sediment metagenome | isolation source: marine sediment core GS10_PC15, 223 cmbsf | place: Arctic Ocean: Southern Knipovich Ridge | collected 2010
GAGGATAAAGGACCACCCCCACCAGTTCAGCGGCGGCATGCAGCAGCGTATCATGATTGCCATGGCGCTGAGCTGCAATCCTGAGCTGCTGATAGCAGACGAGCCGACGACTTCGCTGGATGTTACGGTGCAGGCGCAGCTTTTGGAGATTATCGCCAATTTAAGGTCAGAATACGACACAGCGGTAATAATAATAACCCACAACCTGGGAGTGGTCGCTCGGTATGTGGATCGGGTGAACGTGATGTATGCAGGCAATCTGGTGGAAACAGGACCAACAGATGTCATATACGCCAAACCGAAGCATCCCTATACACTGGGTCTTCTGGCGTCGGTGCCGCGGTTGGATAGTCCGAGAAAAGAAACGCTGCGGGTCATCCAGGGATTGCCGCCCAATATGGCGCAATTGCCGAAGGGCTGTGCCTTTGCACCTCGCTGCGACTATGCCATGGACAGGTGCAGGGAAGAGAGACCCCCGTTGGAAGAAGTGGGTCAAGACCATTACCGTGCCTGTTTCTACGATGCGAGTAAGCTGAAGAAATAGTAAAGAGAAGGTTGGGATTGAAAGCGATGGAAAATAATCATCTTATCGACGTCGAACGCTTGGTTATGTATTTTCCGGTTACTGCCGGTGTGTTAAGCAGAAAGGTGGCCGACGTTAAAGCGGTAGATGATGTCAGCTTCTACATCAGAAAGGGTGAGACCCTGGGGTTGGTGGGTGAGAGCGGCTGTGGCAAGACCACTACCGGGCACTGTATTCTGCAGCTCTATGAGGTTACCTCAGGCAAGGTCTTTTTTGAGGGCCGGAACCTCGTTCAGATGAAGGGCGAAGAGCTGAGGAAGATGCGGCGAAACATGCAGCTGATATTCCAGGACCCCTATGCCTCCCTTGATCCCCGTATGACCGCAGAGGATATTATCGGTGAGCCGCTGCTGGTTCATCACCTCGACGAGGGTAAGAAGTACAAGGAGCAGGTTAACGAGTTGTTGCGCATGGTGGAGCTGGAACCCTATATGGCGGAACGCTATCCCCATGAGTTCAGTGGCGGCCAGCGGCAGCGTATAGGCATAGCCCGGGCACTTGCGGTGAGGCCGGCCTTTATCGTCTGTGATGAAGCGGTTTCTGCGCTGGATGTGTCCATTCAGGCCCAGATTATCACTCTGCTGATTAGACTACGGGAAGAGCTCGACTTGACCTATCTGTTCATAGCTCATGACCTGTCTGTAGTGCGCAATATCAGTGACCGTGTGGCGGTGATGTATCTGGGAAAGATTGTGGAGATTACAGCAAGTGATGAGCTTTACTCCAAGCCGCTTCATCCCTATACGATATCGCTGCTTTCGGCTGTGCCTATACCAGATCCGGTTGTTGATCGAACCCGGGAGCGGATCGTACTGGCTGGTGATGTGCCCAGCCCGGTCAACCCTCCCAGTGGTTGTCCCTTCCACCCCCGATGTTATCAGTCAATCGATATCTGCAAGGAGCAGTTACCTGAGTTGAGAAACCTCGGTGGGGAACACTGGGTGGCATGCCATCGGGTCTAGCATTGCCCGGTGGGCAGATCGGATTTCACGCAAACCAATTCAGGAATACAATCCCCCGCAGGTCAGTAAAAGCGGTGCATGGTACAAACAATGAATGCAAAAACAGTGAAGACAAAGAATCGTGAAGTTGTCGCGCCAAAGGCGAATATCAAGACCATTGTCATCGCCGTATTGGTCGTTGTTATTATCGGCGTCATAGTTGGAATTGCCATCTACCGGGATCGGGTCGCACCTTTTCGAACCACCATTGTCGCAGTGGGTGACACCTCGATTACAATGGGCTACTTCCTGAAGAGGATCCATATATCCCGCAGAGAACCAATGGCTATGCTTCAAACACTCACGCAGGAAGAGATAATCAAACAGGTAGCCCCCCAACCTCCATACAATATCGACGTTCAGGACGAGGATCTCGATGAGTTCCTCAAGGGTCTAGCCCGAGGTGAAAGCGACAGCATAAACGATAGTGACTTCAAAGAGTGGTATCGCCAACAGCTAAACGAAAGCCGGCTGTCAAATCACGAATTCAGCGACCTAATGCGTACGAACCTCTTAAGCCAGCGACTCCACGGGTATCTGGCAGAAAGGGTTCCTACCGTAGCCGAACAGGTCCACCTTTATATGATTCCAGTCAAGGGGATAGAGCTCGCTAAAAAGGTGAAAGAGAGACTGGACGCCGGAGAGGATTTCGGTATACTGGCTCGAGAGGTGTCCTCGGATGAGAAGATAAAGGAGAAAGGCGGCGCCCTCGGGTGGTTCCCTCGTGGCGCTCTCTCTGCAAATATCGCCCAAGCCGCCTTTGATGAGCTCGATATTGGAGAAGCCAGCGAGCCCCTCTATCTCGATGAACAGAATATTGTTGTTGTTATGGTCTCTGAAAAAGTTGCTGCCCGAGAGATAGAAGAAGAAACCCTACAGGGTATTAAATCCAGGGCTCTGGCAGAATGGCTTAAGCAGGAACAACAGTATCATAAAGTGGAATTCCACGGGTTTAAAAATGGTTATGATTCCGAAACCGACGCCTGGGTACAGTGGCAGCTGCAGAGAATGAGAAAATAGCACCAAGCAGGGAACAATGATCCGGATTGAGAGTCTTACCAAATACTACGGAAAGCGCCTGGCGGTTGATGATATCAGCTTCAATGTAGATAAAGGGGAAATCGTAGGGTTTCTCGGCCCCAATGCCGCCGGAAAAACGACCACCATGCGTATGATTACCGGCTATCTCATGCCAACACGCGGCGATGTGTGGATAGCCGACTACAATATGGCGAGTCATTCCCTGGATGGGCGGAGGCTCATCGGCTACATGCCGGAGATAGTACCCCTGTACACCGATATGACCATTCGCTCCTACCTTGATTTTGTAGCCAGGCTCAGAGGCTTGGACAGGAAGAGAACGAAGAGCCGAATCGATGAGGTGGTGGGAATATGCTCTCTCGAGGAGTACATTGATGTGTTGCTCGGCAAGCTGTCAAAGGGTTTCAGACAACGAGTCGGTCTGGCACAGGCGATCATTCATGAGCCCGAGGTATTGATTCTGGATGAGCCAACGATTGGCATCGACCCCATACAGGTAGCCCAGACGAGACAACTCATAAAAGAACTGGGCAAGGAGCACACCATACTTCTCTCCACCCACATCTTGCCCGAGGCAAGTATGATCTGTGAGCGGGTCATCATCATTCATGAGGGCAGGATAGTGGCACAGGATCGTATCGAGAACCTCTCCGCCGTCCTGAGGGGCGGTAATCGCATCAGGCTCAAAGTGCGGGGTCCTGCTCAAAAGGTGACCGACCGTCTCAGGCAGATAAACAGCATTCGGGAGGTAGCTTACGAAAAGCCCTATCACATCCTTGAGTTTCCCTCCGACCAGGAACCACAAGCCAAGATAACGGAGGCCATGGTACAGAGTGGCTGGACGCTTCTATCGATGGAGTCCGTCGAGATGAGCCTCGAGGAAATCTTCCTTCAGCTCACCACCGAAGAGGAGACGGGTAGTTGAAAAACATAGCAATCATCTCCCGCAAGGAGCTCAAGTCATACCTGTCGTCGCCCATGGCGTATGTCGTTACCGCTGTATTTTTGGTGCTTACCGGTACCTTTTTTGCTACGTATCTTGCCAGCACCAACTACTCGGACACAAGCATCAGGGGTTTTTTGGATGCGGCCCAGATCCTTATACTTTTGTTTGCTGCGGTTCTCACTATGCGTTTGATAGCGGAGGAGAGAAAACTGGGCACCTGGGAATTGCTGCTCACCGTCCCGGTGAGAGACACCGAGATCGTCTTGGGGAAATTCCTGGGCAGCCTGGCGGTGCTGACAGGCATGCTGTTGCTCACCCTTTACTACCCAATCCTACTAATGGTGTTCGGCGACCCTGACCTGGGCCCCATCATCACAAGTTATCTTGGGCTCTTCCTTTTAGGCTGCGCGGCCCTGGCGGTAGGGATATTTGCCTCATCCCTGACCTCGAATCAGATCGTGGCGGCGGTGGTTGGCGGAGGGATTCTCTTCACCCTGTGGTTCTTAGGAATAGCAGGCAACTTCGTTCCTGGGGCTCTAGGAGAGGTACTTTCTTATATATCGCTCTCCCATCATTTTCCCGATTTTGTCAGGGGGATAGTTGACACCAAAGCGATAGTCTATTACCTCAGCGTCACTGCCCTATTCCTCTATATGGCAATAAGATCGACTGAAACAGACAGGTGGCGTTAAATGCAGACAGCGATAATAGCTTTACTTGGACTGGCGTCTCTATTCATAGGCTGGCTACTCATGTTCATCCTGCCCGGCATCCGTTATTTTGCCTGGGGCATTCTGGCTCTGGGGGCAGCACTCATGGCCATCGCCTTTGTTATCGATTTCAGGCGAGTCAGAGGCGCCCTTGTCAGTCGACGGGGGAAGTTTGGCGTCAGCACAACCGTGATGGTTTCTCTTTTTGTCGGTATCATTCTGTTCGCCAACGCTATCAGTGTCGGCAATTATCACCGCTTTGACTTCACCGGTCTCGCAAAATTCACTCTTACCTCCCAGACAAAGGATGTTCTTGCCAAGCTGGAAAAGCCTGTGGAGATAGTAAGTTTCTTTACCCCCAGTGTTCCATTCACGATCAGAAGCTATGCCAAAAATCTGTTGGCGGAGTACCAGAACTACGCAGACCATCTGACTGTAAGAGAAATAGATCCGGATCTACACCCTGAGCAGGCCAGACAGTATGGCATAGATCGACTTGGGGCTCTGTACGGAGCAGTCGTCTTCAGAAGCGAGGAAGGACAGCGCCAGATATTCGGGCCACAGATAGCCGGCGAGGCGGAGCATGCCTTTACCAGCGCGATCCTCGAAGTCACCGGCACCAGGCAAAGAAAGGCGTACTTCCTCACGGGACACGGGGAAAGCAGTATTCACCAAGACTACAACAGAGCCAGAAGTGGTCTGCGGGATAACCTTTTCCAGGTAAGTGAGCTTGATCTTATTGCCACCCCCAGTATACCCGAGGATGCCGCCGTGCTTGTCATTGCAGGGCCACAGAAGCCGCTGGTGAGCAGTGAGTTTGAGATCCTCAAGGCCTATCTGAAGAATAATGGGCGAGTCTTCCTTCTCCTAAATCCAAATCCTCCAAAGGAGTTCAGTCAACTGCTCTCTGACTGGTGGGTAGATATAGAGAAAGGAATCCTTATTGACCCAACATCCTACGTCGCCCCTAACAAAGACAATCCCCTCGTACCTAGAACCAGAAACAGCTTTCAACTGGCAGAGACCTATTTCCCCGGAGTTACCGCTGTCTTTCCTAGGGAGGTGATACCGGAGAGCGTTGTAATACTACCTCTGATCTGGACGAGCCAGGAGAGCTGGATTGAAAAAGAGTTCATCTTCGGTGAAGAGCCCGTATTCAACGAGCAGGTGGACAGAAAAGGTCCATTGGCCATCGGTGTGCTTGTCTCTACTGCTTCTGCAGATAAAACCGAGGCGACCAAAGGAACCCGGCTGATAGTAATCGGCGATTCTGATTTTGCTTCAAACCGGCACTTTCAGAATGGCAACAACAGCGACCTCTTTCTCAGCGCTGTGAACTGGCTCACCGCAGGTGAGGAAATAATCTCCGTCGATCGCAAGGTTCTTGTAACCCGCAGGCTTCTATTGAACCCGGAGCAAGCGCGGTTTCTCCACATATCCAGCATGGGGCTGCTTCCGTTACTCCTGTTGGCGGTGGGGGGATATGTCTGGTGGCACAGAAGGTAGTATGAAACTCCGCACCATTCTCATCATGGGGGGAATTCTAGTTGCACTTGGGTTGTTTTTCTACATCTCCAGCCGGCCCGAACCCGAACCAACAGTAGAGCCTCGTGCGTTTGTATGGTCGGTTGAGATGGAGGAGCTGAAACATATGGCCATAAGCCTTCCGCCTGAAGGGAAGAACGAGGCATGGATCAAGCACGAAGACAAATACTGGTATTTTGATAAACCTGAAGGACCGAAGGTCAACATGAAGCGGTGGGGAGGCGGCATCCCACTTCTTCTCAGCGGCCCGGGTGCTGAAAGGCTCATTGCCAGTGAGTCGACCGACGAGCAGCTGCAGATGTATGGGCTTGAAGATCCTAAAATGAAGATCGACCTGACCTTGGAGAATGAGGATACCATCAACATCGAAGTCGGTGACAGCACTCCGGACGGCCAAGCCTGCTATATTAAACTAGTCAAATCGAATGACGTCTACACGGTACACTATACTTGGTATGAGGTGCTGGAGCGGCTCGTGCTCGAGCCCCCGTACCCCGAACCGAAAGATGAGTGACTATCATCCAGCTTCTTCAGTTTGACTATCGGAGTCTCGCAGATTGTCTTCAAGGGGAATCCCGCAAAAATCGGATAACCTCGCCGCCGTTCTCCTGATCTTCTCGGCACCACCAAACCCCCTCACAAGATCCAGCTGGTAAACCCTGCCATCCCGGTCCTGGAGATACAGTGCGACGGTCCTGCGAGAAACAGGGCTCGCCGTTCTGGTTTTTACATCGACACTCCTCCGGGATTCACTTATGATGACCTTCCGAAGCGTATTCAGAGGTTTCCTCATCCTCCGGTAATACAGGAGGAGGCCGACATTCTTCTCGAAGAGGTTTGACTCCTTGTCGAATATCCACCGCTCGAGGAACATGGATGCGAGCAGACAGATAGCACATAGGGCAAGAGCGACGATATTAGCGCGATTGAATAGGGACCCATCAGAAAAGGTAAGGAGGGGCAGGAGAATGAGTAACGCGATAGCCAAAAAGACCATCCTGAATCCGATGGAGGTCGAATAGACAATCCGGTGTTTTTCTTTGTCCCTCAAAACCATGCTGAACAACTACTTTACCCCTTTAGCGATAATATCCTGTGTAGCAGTAATAACCTATACCCAGGATTGTCCAGGATTGATGAACCATCTCCCCGGAATCGACAGAGATCGTTGGCTACGTGCCCCGGGCCTATTTATCTTTATGTCGATCAGCGAACTTTGGGGGGGGGGCTGCCCCCCCCCTCAAGTAAGTTCCTACCACTAATCCGACTACTTGCTGAAGCCCATTTTTTTCTTCAGAGCCTGGTCGATCCACATGATGTCCACGGTGGTTGTCGACAGACCCCGGCAATACTCACCCGAGTAATTCTTTACCCACGGCCACCAATAGTTGATTTCCTGAAGAGTAGCAATGGGAATATAGGGAACATCATCAAGCGCAATTACGAATAGCTCCTCAAGTATGGATGCTCGCTCAGCCTCATCTGGGGTTGCTAGTGCCTTTGCATACAGCTCGTTTAGACGCGGGTTATCATAAAAAGCATAATTCTGCGGCCCCCCACCGACATAGTGGAGTGCAAATGTGTATAACGAAAGGGTTGGAAACCCGGTGGCCCCTAAAGAGTTATTATAGTCTCTAGTGCGCTGTACTTTCTGGAAGGCGACTCTATCGTATGGTTTCACTTCAACATCGACGTTAAGATCAGCCCATAAGCCTGCAAGCATTTCTGCAATGGTTACACGCTCGAACCTGGTGGAATCCACAGGAATTTCCACCTTAAAGCCATTGGGGTATCCGGCCTTGGCCAACATCTCCTTTGCCTTTTCCGGGTTGTAGTCAAATAGCTCCCGGGTTGAGGCAGGAAGTTTTTCCAGCGGGACGTGGCCGGCGACGGCTGGTTGTATTGGCCACCAATAGGTCAAGCCCCCGGGAAAGGCGGCATCACGCAGGGCATTAATGTCTGTGCCAATCATCAAAGCTCGCCGAACCTCTCTGTCATTGAAAGGCGCGCGGTCAGTTCTCAGCGCTAAATAGTTGAAAGTACCATTTGAGTTTCCATCTTTATGCAGCAAGTCAGGGCTTGTTTTCGCTAAGGTGTCCCTATACACTTCGCTAACACGATACTGTAGGTCAATCGTGGCTGTCCGCAGGGCGGCTAACAGCGTCGACTTGTCATTTATCATCGGCTGGACAAGCTTGTCCACAAACGGTGTTTTATATTCCTTACCGTTGATGGTTGTCTTTCTCCAGTAATTAGGATTCTTAGCGTAGACCATGACAGACCCAGGGACGTACTCCTCCATTACAAATGGTCCGGTGCCAACCAGGTTATCCCAATCAGTAGAACCGGCTTCTATCACTTCAGGAGCGTACTGCAAACAGCCCTTCCCGTTGGCGATATACCACCACCATTCGGGATGGAAAAAATTGGTTTCAATAACGACCGTGGATTTGTCTTTGGCGTATATGGAGTCTAATGAATCTACTAAGCCAGAGAGTTTCCACTCCGGGTACCTGGCAGCCTCATAGAGGCGCTTAAGGTTGAACACGGCATCATCGGCAGTATATTCCCTGGCTTCCATAACACCTGGATTTATGCTGATACCTGACCACTTAACCCCCTTACGTATGTTGAGCACTATCTTGTCGGCAGTAACCTCCCAACTTTCGGCCAAAGCGCCTGTGTTGTACTCAAGAGGGATCATCTTGTCTATGCTGAAGGGATATTCATTGGTGCCCCTCGGTCCATACTTCTCTACGTCGCCCCTTATAAAGTCCTCCATAACGGGGGCCAGGAACTGACCTGTGGGCCACCAGCTTTCCATGATGTCGGCCGTTAATGCGGTTTCTGATTGTCTGTTAATAAAGGTGAGTGTGCCACCATATTGTGGCTCACCTGTCGTCGTGGATGCCTCCCCTATGACTTCTTTTTGTCCTCCTGCAAACAGGGGCAAGCTGAAGACGACCAAAGCGGCCACCAATACGAATAAAATTTTCCTTTTCATTTTTTCACTCCTCTTAGATAGAATTGTTAACTGCAAATAGCCTCACAACTTTCTTAGTTGTTTCTCTTGTTCTCCGATTTTACCCTCCTTTTTTCCATCAGTATTTAGAATGGCTTTTTTTGCTCTCAACCCGTAGCGCCCTATTCCGCCCCGTAATCTCGGGTCCAATATGTCTCTCACTGCGTCGCCAAACATATTTACACCGTATACCGTAATAGCAAGGGCAAGGCCGGGCCATATAGCCATCCATGGGGCCAGGAACATATAGGTGCGCCCGTCGCCACTAAGCATGCCTCCCCAGCTGGGGGCCGGGGGAGGTATGCCAAAACCGAGAAAGCTCAGACTGGCCTCAGTTAGAATCATCGCCGGCACCTGTAAGCTAAATAGGGTAAGCGCGGGCGCCATAATGTTGCGCAGGATATGCCGGGTGACCATTTTTGAGGTGGGGCAGCCAATAGCTACTGCCGCCGCTACATACTCATTCTCTTTAATGCTCATGACAGTGCTCCTTATTATCCTGGAACCGACAATGCCCCATCTTAGCCCCAAAACAATGATCACTTGCAAGATACCTGGCCCAGTCAAAGAGATTAAGACTATAAGAAAAACTAGACTAGGAAGGCACATCACGGCATCAACAAACCTCTGCACTATCAGGTCAAGCTTGCCCCCGATGTACCCGCTCAGCATACCTATAAATAAGCAGAGAAACGTAGCGAGAGTAGAGGCGGCCAAGCCTACCATCACCGAGACACGAGCCCCGAAGATGATACGACTGAGTATGTCCCGGCCGAGGTTATCTGTGCCCAGCCAGAACCTAGCTGACGGTGCCACCAGCATATAGGTTCTGTGGATTTGGTTCATTCCATAAGGGGCTATGAAGTTGGCAAAAATGCCGGTGAGAAGCAGGAGCAGGGTTATAATCCCACCCACCGTACCCAGAGGCTTTTCCTTTACCAGCCTTAGCCAGAAATCAACCAGCTGGGAATGTCTCTTTGTCTCGGCTACGATCGCTGATGAGCTATCAGCCACAGCATTACTCCTTTGTGAATTTGCCCTTTATCGATAACGAATCCTGGGGTCCAAATAGGCATAAGTCAGGTCAACCCCCAGATTGATTAACACCAGCCCGACCCCAAAAAGGATCATTACTCCGCTAACTACCGGGTAGTCTCTATATTGGGTAGCTTCTACCAATAGACGGCCCATCCCAGGCAGCAAAAATATCGTCTCTATAATAACCGTGCCTCCAATCAGGGCAGGCAGATGACTCCCTATTATAGTGACTATCGGGATTAGTGCGTTCTTCAGGGCATGCCTGGTGATGACTACCTTTTCCTTGAGCCCCTTTGCCCAGGCCGTCCTGATATAGTCCTGCCTCAGTACCTCCAGCATCATGGTGCGGGTCATCCTCATGGTTGTCCCCGAGATAGCCATGCCCAGAATGACAGCTGGCAGCATGAACGATTTCAGATTACCTATTGGGTCCTCAGCGAACGGGGCAAGCCGTAAGGGTGGCATGTAGCCCCACCACATTGAGAGGAAGACTATTGCCATCGTCCCCACCCAGAAGTAGGGGACGGCGATACAAAATATAGCAAAGCTGCGGCCCATATAGTCGCCCCAGGTGTCCTGCCGTAACGCTGAATAAATACCTATAGGCAACGCTATTAGTTGGGCTATTATTAATCCTAGGAGGCTAAGTTCGAGGGTTACCGGCCACCTGGTCGCTATCTGCTCAAGCACAGGGACACGTTCTAACAAGGAAATCCCGAGGTCGCCGTGAAAAAGACCACTGAAACTGCCATCCGCGCCGGGAACAACTCCTAACCAGCGCCCATACTGGGTAAAGATTGGCACATCCATCCCGAGGGAGTGCTCGAGGGCAGCTCTGTTCACTATTAGCGTACCACCACCACTTGCACTCAGCCGTGCTGCCATAGCGTCTATTACGTCGCCTGGAATCAGGCGTATCATGAAGAAGATTATCAGGCTAACCAGAAGCACGGCGGGTATGGCTAAAAGCAACCTCCTGATTATATAAGAGCGCATACTATTTACCTTAAGAGAGGGTGTCTGACCCCGATTGCATTAGTACTAATAGCCCTCATCGAAGTCCACTTGATTTTTCAGGGGTTTTCCGTCGAGATAGAGCCTTAAGTTGTTATGAAAAATCTGAAATCGTCTGGCATTATTGGTCGGTGAGCTTCCCGAAGTGTGTGGGGTCAGAATGACATTCGGCATTTGCCAGATCGGATTATCCTTCGGCAGTGGCTCTGGGTCGGTGGCATCGAGAGCGGCACCGGCGAGCCTCCGCTGCTTCAAGGCATCGATCAGAGCCTCCTGGTCTACCAAGCCCCCGCGTGCAACATTGATCAGGCAGGCACCGGGCTTCATTTTCCCGATTCGCTCTCTGTTAATTATTCCCTTCGTCCTCGGTGTATACGGCAGAGCTATGACCACATAGTCGGATTGCTCCATAACATGATCGATGCCTTCCTCACCGTAGAGTTCATCCACATATTCCGGTCTGGTTTCCGGATGACGTTTGATTCCTAGAACCTTCGCTCCCAAAGCCCGAACCCTCTTCGCAACTTCGGTGCCGATGTTGCCCATACCGATTATACCGACAGTCGAACTGAAAAAGTCTCTCTCCTTAAAAAGGCGTTGCCAGACCTTTTGCTCGCGCTGTTCTGCGTAGTACGGCATGGCCCGACTGAAGGATAGGAGCATGCATAACACGTGCTCTGAAATTGGTATACCGAACACCCCGCGAGAGCAGGTGAGTTGGCAATCCGGATGATAGAATAGCTCTCTCTTGGCAAACCGGTCGGCACCGGCACTCGGTAAATGCAGCCATCTTAGAGATCGAGCGTCCTTCAGCTTCTTCACATCTGGCCACCCAAAAAAGATCTCCGCTTTCGCCAGCAAATCCGTTTTGACGTCCTTCTGCTCAACCATCTCCACTTTGGCTTCTGGCGCTATGTCTCGAATGCCGTCGACATATTCTTTACCGGCGCGGAAAATAGGGCTGGTAGAAATAAGAATGTTCAGAGCAGAAGACTTTCTTTTCACTGATACTCCCAAGCGCCGCTTTATACCCTTCAAGGGGATCTTAGCAAGAAATTATGATATTTACAGAATCTGTAGATACCAAAGATACTATATGTTCGTAATCTTGGTGCATCATAGTTGATACTTACAGGGATGTCAACGAATTTTTCACTATTGGAAGGCCCTCGCATATCATCCTGCATCGCAACTGATACATCAATGATTACAGGTCAATTGCATACCTGAAACTGCTGAGTTCACTAAACATATTTATGATGTCCAACAGTTTTTTCAGCTCCTCTTCCGGTTTTCTTCGTTCAAGGATTATTTTTGAAAACACATAAGAGATAAACGGTAACGAGTCGACAAACAGTTTGTGTTTTATAGGTAGAAGGGAAGCGGTGTCGAGTTGATCAATCACAACAGAAGCGAAGGGATCGGAGAGAAAGTACGGGTCATGAAGGATATCGCGAATGCAAGGAATCATACCGCTGCATTTGAAGTAAAGAATCGCATTTTGCTTATTCGTCGTTAGCTGTTCGATCCAACTATTTGCCAGTTCCGGATCTTTGCACTTTTTCGTTACCGCAAGAGAATGTGATAGCAACGTACTTTCCGACCTTCCCGAAAGGCCCACCGGTATCTTGCTCACTCCATAGTCCTGGTTAATATCCTCGCCTCTATTGCTCAGCTGTGGCAGCAAACCTCGCAGGTTGGGTCCATCGATCCAGAATCCGAGATGATTGGTGGCGAACATGATACGTGCCTCAGAAATCGTTCTCGCTCCGGTTGAGCTGCATTGTTCATGCAGATCAGTAAGCCAGCGGAGGGCGTTGATATTACCGTCACAATCTATAATAAGATTTTTCATCAGGTCCTGGAGACCTCCGCCAAAAGCCAGCAGGAATGGATACAGATAGGAAATATTATACGCTTGTGGGGTTAAAGGAATCATCATACCACTGGTATTTTGGTCAGAAGACCGATTGATCTTCAAACTCATCTCTTTCAGTTCATCCAGAGTTTTCGGAGGATTGTCGGGATCCAGACCTGCTCTTTCGAGCACTACCTTATTGTAGTAAAGAACCAATGGGCACAGAGTCCAGTTGATTGCATATAGCTGATCATCCAGGATGCAGCTTTCAATATCATTCGAGTATCTTCGCCTGATGTTGTCCTGCGCGATGATGTCCTCTATCGGTCTCAGGAGATTCATCTTATGAAATTCCGAAAGCCAGAATTGATTGACCTGCACCAGGTCCACAGGTGCACAGTCTGTGAAACGTCTAATAACAGAATCAGTGTATTTAAAGTGGGGGATTGTCTGATAGTTAACAGTACAAGCACTAAACTTCATATCGAAGTCACGGATCATGCTATTTATCGCATCATGGATTGCCTGGGCTTCCGATCCTACCCATGTTAAAAAGCTGATACTCTTCTTCTTCTCGATAATGAAGGTACCTTTCCCCGGTATCCGTTCTACCACTCCCTCAGCGACGAGCTCGGCTATGAATTTTCTTATAGTATTTCTGCCAAGCTTGAACCGCCTTGTCAGCTCCGATTCAGTAGGTAAAAGATCTTTGTTGAGACTCTTTAATTCCGAAATCAGCTCTCGTATGTGGTCACGAGCCTTGCCGTACTGTGTCTGGCGCATACGTGCTCCTTTAGCCTACTCGGCCGCGCGGAGGTTCTGAATGCTCTCTCGGGCGATCCGTTCAATTCCGAAGTCGGGATCGAAAGCCTCGACGGAGCACCACCGGTTGAAACCGATCTCCCTGAGTGCCCGAAAAATGGGTCCGAAGTCGATGTCGCCCATGCCCGGACCGAGACGGTTGGGATCGTTTACATGAACATGCCTTATATATTGCGCTACCGTCTTGATCTGAATAGGGATGGGTCTGGCATCATTTGTGGCCATTTGCTTGCAATCAACCATCATCTGAAAGCCGGGATGATCTGCCTGACGAACCAGCTCTGCGCACATATCAACCGTATTGATATATTCACACTCCGGGGTCGGCAGTGCCTCGATGCAAAAAAATACCCCTCGTTTCGCTGCTCTTTCACCGCACCGGTGCATGATATCGACCATGTTGCCCCAGGCTTTGTCTCGGGTAAAACCCGGTCGTATCGCCCGCTGTTGAGGAGACCCCAACACGAGTACCTCTCCACCCAGATCCGCGCAGAGGTCGATCTCCTCGAGCATGTAGTGAGCCGTTCGCTCGCGGATTGCGGGATCCGGATCGTTGATTTGAAGCCCCTGTGTCTTTGCCAGAAGCCAGTGCAGCCCTACGACTTTCATCCCCTCAGATTCGATTTCTTCTCGAATCCGCTTCCTGTCTTTGTCAGAAAGATCTGTTACGCTATCCGCAAGGGTGTAGGGTGCGAGCTCCAGACCCTCGTAACCGAGCTCCCGTGCGAAGCTCGCTGTTTCGTGCAAGGCACGTTCTCCAAAAAGTTCGTTGCAGATCGCATAGCGCCATT
>SDBV01007960.1_pt1 | contig 14370 bp, 20 predicted proteins | sample 2277081 | NCBI WGS metagenome assembly SDBV01 (sample SAMN10402039, study PRJNA504765) | marine sediment metagenome | isolation source: marine sediment core GS10_PC15, 223 cmbsf | place: Arctic Ocean: Southern Knipovich Ridge | collected 2010
CGTTTGCGACGTGATCGGGATGGGCTGCATACATGGGGCGCGAAAGATCCGTTCCGTCCAAATAGGGGTAGTGGCCATAGTCATCCATGAAGAACAACTTATTGGCGATTGTCTCAGGATCCCATGGATCGGGCGGACCGCCGCCACTCCATGCCCACCATCGCCGGGGTTCGTAGGGATCGGCGGGGCAGGTGTAGGCAATTATCGTATCGAGACCGCACTTCTTCTCCAGTTCAATGGCTACCGACATCCTCAGGGTGTAGATGCTGCCTGAGTAGCCGACAGCGTAGGGAAGAGATGTATAGCTGCACGCGGCCCATGGCAGGAAGTCCCACTCCTCGCGGTATAAGAAGTAGCCCAACGCCAGATTTCTGGTCTGGGATGCACACATGACGGCCTTGGCCAAGTCTTTGGCCTTCGCCAGAGAAGGCAGCAGGATGCTCACCAGCAGCGAGATGATGGCGATGACAACCAGCAGTTCGATCAGCGTAAACCCGTATCTGTTCTTTCGTTCCCGCCGGATAATCCTACACTGCAGGTTCTTTTTCATAGTTCCTTCTCCTTTTGCTTATCCCGTGTGCCTGAGCCACGAACTAAGGATTTGCAAAATGGAACTGACCTGAAAATGCTCTGCCAATAGCTTAATATTAACTTGAATAACCCTATTTTGTAAGAAAATTAACTGCATGCCGAACAATAACTTACCTCTGCTTATGCCACCACTTTCGCTTTGACTCACGAGCGTTGATGCGTTTGCAGAAATCGCAACGGCCACACCTTCTACCCTCTGGAAGTAGCTTCCCGAAGTCCTTGCAACGGACCCGCGGAACCTTCGACTTCGGATTGCTAAAAATAGGTGCCGATTCTAGGGGCATAATAGATTCCTTATCCTGCCATACCCGCCTTCCGGGAGTCCCCATACCCCCTTTGCTTTGGGTGAGATGGTACTGACCATCACCACGATACCGGCCTTGACGGATTCGGGTGGTATCAAAACGAGCCACCTTCCCAAGTACCCTTTAAGGCACGTCAACTGCTGTCATTCATAGGATCGCGTATAAGGCCCGATCCCGTTGGGCGGTCCACCTAGGTAGATCGTCGTTCTGACGCGTCAGAAAGCCCTCTGGTGCTTGACCTGGGGAATTATAGCGTGCGTTCCGCTTGGATTCGACGTGGTTCATAGGTTCTTGCCTTTAGCCGCTTTGACCATTGCTAGAATACCGGCTTTGACGGGTTCCGGGAGTGTCGGCCAGGCGTCCAGCAGCATGGCAAGATCAGGGTCGATTTGAGCGAAATCGTCAGAATCTGCACCGGATTCTGCACCGCCTGACACGGCCTGATTCTGTAACTTACTATTTTTACGAGCCGTTACATTCACTGGTTCGAGTCCAGTACGGCCCATGAATCGCGGTTCTCTGTTCTGGCGGGGAGCCGCACGTTTGCCCATAGGCCCGCAAGCAGCGTGTTCCTGCACATCTTTCAGGCCCGAAGACCGCTATAGGCGAAGTCAAGGCGATCGCTTCCAGGGGGTCACGATGTCTGGGGCACTTTCCAGTTTTATTATAATTGGGACTTGATAAAGCCCGAGAATGTGGTATAAGTAAAATCGCTCTAGCCTGCATGGGGAGCGGCAGAGCTATTCGCCCCGAGCCGGTCGAATCGTAAACGGTGGGTAGGGGCGTACTCGCTCCAACGCATTCCTGCCTCTAGGCCTTTCTGCGGCCAAGTTCCCATCGGTCAAAGTACATCCGCTTTTTGGGAAAGGAGCTGGGCGATGAGAGTAAAGACAGCCGTTCAAGAGTCAATGAAAGAGTATTCCCTGAAGGTTTGTGTTGAGTCGATACAAACCAGACAACCAAACAAAAGGAGCAAGACCATGAAAAGTACAATTATTTTATTGAGTGCGATGCTGTTAGTACCATCCTTAGCAACGGCGGGTGTAACGAACCCCGAAGGGTTCGAGGGTTACGCCCTTACGAACGACTGGCAGCCCACCCTGACAGGTGAAGGTTGGCAGTTTACCCATATCCATGATGTGTCTGGCGCCGTGGCCAAGATTGTGTCAGATGGGGCGGGGGGGCAGTATCTGGAAACCGACAATTCCGCCGGAAACTGGATGGGCTTGGATGGAAACCCTATGTGGGATGCGGACGGACCTGCGGATGCGGATTTCGCCGTAACAAAGAGCGGTTTTGATATTAGACCCACCACTGGTACCCTGGGCTCCGAGTTCGTAGCGAAGTTTGCCCGATACTCAGACCCAGACGAATGGTGGCAAGGTACATGGGAAGTAGGTATACGTGTTGGTCGTTACACTGAAGCGGGTGAACCCTTTGGCCCCACCGAACCGCCACCCTCCTGGGTTTCCCTCGGGACAAATGTCTATTTAAGAACCCACCAAGGAACTGACCAATTCATTGATACACCCATACCCGGTTTTGGTGAAGGAGTATGGATAGTTCCAGGCGTCACTGGTACCCCTCCAGAGGTTACCTCCGAATGGTATACGATGGAAATCGAAGAGGACAACGTCACCCAGCAGACCCGTGCCCGTATGTATTTGAGGGGCGGGACGCCGAGTGCCTGGACGCCTTGGCAAGATCACAATCCCGACAAAACCTACGCAGGTACCGAAGGTCAGGTCTCTGGTTTCATGGCTGGCTCGATGGATATGGATAACTGGTACATTACCCCCGAACCCGCCACGCTGTCGCTGCTGGCGATTGGTGGGCTGGTGATGCTTCGACGGCGCTCAGCACAAGTGCTGAGGCGCAGGCGGAAATAAACCCCGTGCGTCAATACTTGGTATGGTGTCGTCGGCGATCACGACCCGCCGGGCCGGTCAGGCTGGTCAATATCGAAAGGAAGTGCCTATAGACAAATCAAAATACCGCACGTCGCGCTACGGTTAGTCTGTGTGTTGTATTAAAATTAGACGAAAGGAAATAAAAAATGAAAACTGCAATCAACATATTTGCCGTATTGTTGCTACTGGCGGGTACTTCTACGACCGCATTTGCCCAGTTTCACGGTGACGTGGACTTGAGCAACTACGTCAGTGCTCCGGATGTCTATAAAGTTATCACTAACTGGGGCATGGCCGGGCCCCCGGCCATTCCCTGGACTGAAGGTGATGTCTTTCCTTACCCAGGCGGTGATGACTTGGTCAGTTTGGTTGACCTCCAGGAGGTCGTGGCCTATTGGAGTTTGGGGACATTCGTTCCTCTGACCCCGGTGGTGCAGCCTACTCCAGCTCTGCAATTGGTGGAGGTACTTGACCCCGGTGTTCCGGATGGATATCGCAGCTGGGACACCATGCTGGCCACTTCAAGCGACCTGGCCATCGTGGAGATGATCGTGAACACAAATTCTCTCGGCGATATTTATCAGCACATCGTTGGCATGGAGACCGAGCCAAATCCGGCCTTTTACCCGGCAATTCCGGACCTGGAGTTTGACACTTACGTAACTATGGGAGCCTGGTCGTACCCTACCCCGACGATAATCATCGATGGGGCTATAGATCTTCTGCCCGGTGTGATGAAGATCTTCGATAGTCAGAACCTCAACATCACTTGGTCTCCTGGGGGCAACTTCAGTGTTCCCGGGAACTACCAGGTGGCCCGCATTACCTTGGCCACAACGGCCAATGGAACTTGGGAACTGGCCGGATGGGAAACCGGCAACCCAAATCCCAGCTACTTCCGGGGAACCATCGTCAATGGCGTCATAGCTGAACCATCCCTGCTTGGGGACGCCAACAATGACGGCGTGGTCTCCGCGGACGATTACGGTTCCGTGCAGTTACACTTCAGCGACACCGGCGAGATCAACATCCCTGGGGATGCCAACCTTGACGGCGTGGTTTCCGCGGACGATTACGGTTCCGTGCAGTTGCACTTCGGCGACACGGTATGGTTGGGATCGGTACCCATTCCCGAACCGGGGACGCTGTCGCTGCTGGGAATCGGCGGACTGGCGATGCTTCGGCGGCGAAAAACCTAGTCAAGCCGCTTGCAAAAACCTGTTATTTACAAGAGGGGGGTCTATAAGGCGGGCTAGTCGCAGCTCAACGCCAGTTATAAGTAAATTCCCAGATCCCCTGTGATTCCGATTAAAGCTCGGAAATTGCGCAGATTTTAGACCGCAAAGGGATTCCTTGACCACCAAGGTCGTCCATCCGGGACTCCCCTATCCCCTCCCGCCAAGTGTCCGCCTTTCGTAGAGCACCTCAAGTCAAAAAATTCACCTGACAACCACGGTTATAATCCGAGCAGCGTGTAAAGTTACCGCCAATCACATCGCACTCTTGCTTGCTTTCTACCTTAGTGCAAGACTAGAATGCCACTGTATTTTAAATACCTAACAAGATATGGAGATATTTCACATGGATCGTCAGGCGCGAAATTTTCTGAAAAACCTTTTGGAATCGCCGAGCCCATCCGGGTTCGAGCAACCTGCGCAGAAACTGGTGCGCAGCCGGCTGAAGGATGTGGCGGATAAGATCCACACGGACGTACACGGGAATGTCATCGCGGTTATGAACCCGGGCGCGCCGTTGCGCGTGATGATTGCCGGGCATTGTGACGAGATCGGCTTGATGGTAACTCACATTGACGATAACGGTTATCTGTATTTTTCCACCATCGGCGATATGGACCCGGTTATCCTTCCGGGTCAGCGTGTGGAGATTCATAACTCCAGGGGTTTGGTACCCGGCGTGATCAGCAAGAAGGCGAGCCATCTCATGGCGATCCATCTCATGGAACAGGACCAGAGCGCCAAGGCGATGAAGATCAAGGAGCATTGGATTGATATCGGTGCGTGCGATCGCAAGGACGCGCTCCAGGCCGTGGGCATCGGCGACCCGGTTACCATTACCAGGGATATGACCGACTTGCGCAATGGGCTGATTACAGCGCGCGGCCTTGATGATCGTGTGGGAGCGTGGGCCGTGGTGGAAACCATGCGGAAGCTCCGGCGCACAAAACTCAAATGCGCGGTCTACGGGGTAAGCACTGTACAGAAGGAGTTGGGCTTGCGCGGGGCAAAGACCGCAGCCTATGGCATTGATCCGCAGGTGGGGATTGCGATTGACGTCGGGTTTGCCAGCGACTCGCCCGCGTCCGACAAAAAGGTGATAGGCGATATTGCTCTGGGCAAAGGCCCGATCCTGCACCGTGGGGCGAACATCAATCCCAGGCTCGCCAAGCTCATGGAACGCGCCGCCAAACGCAAGCGCATCCCGTTCCAGATGCAGGCCGAGCCGCGCGCAAGCGGATCGGATGCCAATGTGATGCAGATTAACCGTTCCGGCGCAGCCGCATCCCTGATCAGCGTGCCCAACCGCTACATGCACACCCCGGTTGAGGTCGTATCGCTCAAGGACCTCGACAACACGGTTGCGCTGCTCGCAGGGACAATCGCCGAGTTGAAACCGGGAATGAATTTCATTCCATAATTTATAGCGAGAGATTTCATGGATCGCAAAGCACTTGAATTTCTGAAAAATATCTTTGACTGCGCCAGCCCTTCGGGCTTTGAGCAGAAAATTCAGGGCATTGTTCGCGAGCGCCTCGAAGGCGAGGTGGATGAAATTCGCACGGACGTGCATGGTAATGTTATTGCCGTGCAAAATCCCGATGCGCCGCTGCGCGTGATGATCGCCGGACACTGCGACGAAATCGGCTTGATGGTCACTCACATTGACGAGAAAGGCTACCTCTACTTCACGCCCATGGCTTGGTGGGACCCTATTGTTCTCGGCGGGCAGTGGGTGGAGATCCACAATGAACGCGGCGTAGTGCCCGGCGTGATTCCCAGAAAGGCCATACACCACCAGGAAGAGGAGGACTACACAAAGTTCCCGAAGACCAAACTTGACAGCGACTTCTGGATTGACATCGGCGCCAACAGCAAAGAGGACGCGCTGAAGGCCGTGGCCATCGGCGATACGATTACCATCTGCAGAAAATTTCGCAAACTGCGCAACAACCTGTTCACTGCTCGCGGTATAGACGACCGCGCCGGTACGTGGGTTATGGCCGAAACCATGCGCCGCATCAGGAAAATGAAGTTGCGCTGCGCGGTCTACGGGGTGAGCACAGTGCAGGAGGAAATCGGGATGCGCGGCGCGCAGACTTCCGCGTTCGACATTGACGCGCACGTGGGCATTGTTGCAGAGATCGGCTGCGCCTCGGATTCGCCGAAGATGGACAAGCGCGTAACCGGCGAGTGCGAAGTGGGTAAAGGCCCGATCATGTTCCGCGGCGCAAACATCAACCCTAAACTCGCGCAGATCATGGAGCGCACAGCCAAACGCGAGCAGATCAAATTCCAGGTTCAGCCCCTGGTCTTTCCGCTCACGAGCGGGACGGACGCGTTCGTGATGCAAGTCAGCCGCGCGGGCATGGCCACGACGATTGTCGGTATCCCTACGCGTTACGCGCACTCCTCGGTTGAGGTCGCCTCGCTTAAGGACCTGGACCGGGCAGTTGCGCTCATTGTAGCTACGCTTGGAGAACTCAAACCGGGAATTGACTTTACCCCGTAAGCAAACATACACATGGAGGATATGCCGTTTCGGGCCGCGGGAGTCGATGTCGTTCTTTCTTTACAACCAGAACGCTCAACAGGCGATTGCCCGGCCTTTTCTCGACGGTAAAGCGGCAACCGGAGCGGTCGGCCTTGCCCGGTGGCTGTGCGATCCGTACACACTCAAGTTCCAATTAAGCTACGCACGCCACGCCATTCGGTGGTTTGTGGGGAAGTAATGCGAATAACCTTGCGTTGTTCGGGAAACCCGCGGGACGGTAATTCCGGCGGACTGGATACCGGATTGTTGGTTGACTGGTTAGCTGGTTGACTGGCTAGCAGAAGAAAGGTGGGTTGCGTTCCGCAACCCAGCCTACAAACTGGCGGGTGGCATGGTCAGCGGCGAAGCCGGTGGCCATGAACGGGTCGACAATTGAGAAATACAGAATCATGGCCATCCCCTTTCAGGGCCTGACCATGCCACCCGTCCGATGGTTGGTTGTCTTCCATTTCTCTCTCGATATGGCGCAAACCGATAGCTCGACCGGCTCTGGGAACTTCTCCCACTTCTCTTGAACTTTTTTCTGGAATTCCAGCCCGCATTTCTTCATGACCCGAATGGATGCCGCATTGATCGTCATGGCGGAGGCGCAGACTCTCTGGAGTCGCGGATGGGCGCGAAAAGCCCAAGCCAGCACGGCTCGAACAGCCTCTGTCATAATCCCTTGGTTCCAGTGCTCCTCCGCAAGGGCGTAGTCAACGGTACCTGTCGTGCCGTCTGGCATCCCGAACTCAACTGCGCCGATCACGTGAGCGTCGTTCTTCAGGCAGATAGCCCACGCGAATGCGCCACTCGGCTTGTTAACGAGACCTTGGACGAACTTCTGTGTCTCAGGGAGGACGGTCGGTGTCTTGCCCGTTGTGTACCGCAGGACATTGGGATTCCGGGCATAGGCGAAAACGTCCTCGGCGTCGTCTTGACGGAATGCCCTGAGGTGAAGACGCTTGGTTCTTATCTCTGGGGTCTCATTCATCATCTTGCAACTAACATATAATAGACAGTGTTTTCCCCGCCTATTTACAGGTCGGGCCTAATGTTTGTCAAACTACAACATCATCTCATAGCGATATTTGCAAAATCTATACGTCATTTGTTAGTGTGCGTGGGTTACGTTCCATACCCTAGCTTATAAACTTTCGCGGTGCGCGGCTCGTCAGCCCTTGACAAGCTCCTTCATGAGCATCTCTCTGCCCTTCTCGTAGTTGGGGCAGGGTTCCGGATCTGCACCGCATCCGTCGCGCCACACGGAGAGATCAGCGATGCTGCCGTCTAATGCGCAGACGCCGGCCGTTTGCGGAATGCGCTCGAAGATCAACTTGTATATTTCTCTCGCTTTCATCGTGGTACCGTATGTCAGCCCCAAAGCCTGTAACACATTCAGATCCTTCATTACGTTATAGAGTCCGCCGGAGCAGATTGTACCACACACGCACGCATTGAATTCGCCGACGCGGTCTGGGCACGATCCGCACATCATCCAATCTGCGCCCGAGACGAGGGTAATAGGCGTCTCGGGGTTCTTGAGGATATGTTGGATCATCTCGGGCAGGTTGTCGGGGGCGAATGGAGGCCTCACGCCCTCACCGTATTGGGCCACTGCACACAAGAGGATATGTGGGCGAATCTTGATCGCCTCGGCCTCGTACATGTCCCGCAGGGATGTTTTCTTGTCCTCTTCCATCTCCTCCCTACTTCGGGGCGGAATGATGCCCTCGATACCCTTCGCAAGCCCCTTCTCATAGCACCCGCTCTTAGCCTGCCGACATCCGCGCCACGCCTCGGACGTGACCGTATCGTAACTGCATATTCCAGAAACGGAACGGATCGTTTTGAACAAGCGTCCAAGAAGAATTCTCGCCGGCAGGATGCTTCCCGGCGCGAGGTCCAGACGCTGAAGTATATCCATGTCTCGCTTTCTATTGAATTCAGCCCCTTCCGACGTGTCGTTTTCGGTACCGGGGTCCTGATAGAAAAACTCGTCGCCTGCGTTGCAGCGAAGAGCGACGGGAATGTCGGGATTGCTCCTGATCCTGTCGAGGAGTTCCCCAATCCGCGCAGCCTCCGGAACCGAGCCTCCCTCGCCGAGTGAACACACGATACAAAGAAGCTGATACGGCCTGACAATCAGCATCGAATAGTCTTCCCTGCACTCCACAAGTCTTCCCTTTCCTCGGGTACTGTTCTCAGTATTCAACTACCCGACGCCCCTAATCAGGATTTGGTATGCTTGCGGCAATATCCTGTATTCATCTTATTAGGGCTTTGAGGGTATTCCATTTTTCTTCAAGCATTGCATAGAGCACATCATCAGTCCAACGTTCTCGAAACCAATAACTTCGACGAAAGTGCCCTTCTTTCCGCATTTGCCGGGTGCCATGCTTCTGCTCGCAGAAGCATGTTGATTGCCTTTCTTGATTATATGCCCCAGTGGGTGACACGGCTTGCTCGCAAACCGCGTTCGAACATGGAATAAGACTTAATCCATGCTTCTGCGAGCAGAAGCATGCCACCCGCCAAAGCATACAGAGGTTCCTTTCATCAGGGACCCAGAACAACTGCTCCTCGGTCAGACCGTTGATCTCGTGCAGGGGGTGAGAATACCAGAACCCTCTGTCCATCTTGACGTCACCGTACATCCAGTGGGCCAAATCGTTCCACTCGGACATCTCTTTCTCCTCTCTTGTCGAACGCTACGGCTCAGCCGCGGCGTCCTCGCGGTCGGCTGGATTTGCTGGTTGGGTGCAGTCTACTCGATACGGACTTTCCGTTTCGTGTTGAGAGCTGTTTTCGATGTACATGTCTTTAGCGAAAGGAAATAGCTTTGAATAGTCGTGAGAGCCAATTGCAGATGATCGATGTTTACGACCGCAATCCAGTTTGGTCTGCTTGACCACAGCTCGAGCCGTTTTTCCGCTACCGGGAATCTAGGGAGAAAATCCTTAGCTTCCTCCTTGAACTCATCAATCAAGTCTTCATTTCTGAGGCACAATTTCATCGAGGGATCATGATAATACCATGTCCAAGGCAATTCGTCTCCAATTTCACTTGGCGATTTCGCCCGTCTTGATTACATCCAGATTACTTACGTCTGGTCTGAGTCGAAATATGTTTGCGTTTGTGACGATCATCGGCACCATTGCCATCGAATATGGGAAGGCATGTTTGGGCAAGTCGAGGGTATAGTGAAACATGCCCCACAAAGTCAAAGGAACAAAGCCGTTTGCTAGTTGTTGCACGGCTGTGTGGACGGCATTGTCCTGCTTCTTGCCATCGTTGGAGACAACGATGCCGCGGCACGACAAAGGAGATAACTTAAAGGCACCTCGAGATAGGGGCGACGTGAGTGTTTGTAGGGGAGCACAGTTGAAAACGCGGTCATCAAATCCCCAGCGATCTCTTTCGTGCGGAAGGAAGAACCAGAACCGATTTTCGTCGTGATACTTACACTCAACGAGGAAGGAGAGCGACGTGTCCTTGTTTCTATATCCTGATGCCGCCTCTAAGTCAAGTTCAAACCAAGCATTTTCACCTGATTCCTTCTTTCTCTCGTATTCAATGTTTGTGGAGCAGAGGAACCCTTCAGCCCTGAGTGTGACGAGTGTGAGATGCTCGAGCGGCAGTCCTGACTTCAAGAAGCTTTCGCCCCATTTTCGTTTAGCCATTTCCTAGCACCTTTCTCTCAGCACCCAACATATAATAAACAGTGTTTTCCCCGCCTATTTACAGGTCGGGCCTCATGTTTATCAAGCTGCAACATCATACCATAGCGATATTTGCAAAGTCTGTGCGGTATTTATTAGAATTCATCCCAAAATCTCGCGCGGCGGGTCTCCTGCCCCGCCGCGTTGCGGGCCGATTTTCGTGGTGGGTCAGGAGACCCACCACGCCTGGGGTTTGGTTGCGCTAGGAGACCCGCCGCGCTGAAAATGCGGAGACAGACGGACACGAAGCGGCCGACTGTACACGCTCAACTGCATACGCTGGTTCGGCGTTAACTTCCTTCCAACACGTCATCGGCCCAACTCAGTGCGGCAGCAACTGCTGGATACCCAATCGTACTTGTAAGAAGAACCACAGCGTGTCGTATTTCTTCCGGTGTTGCACCTGCCTCGATGGCCCGCCGAACGTGGCTGTGAACAGATCCTTCTGATCGAGTCCCAGCCGCCCCCGCAAGCTGGATCAAATGCCCTGTCTTGATGTCCAGAGGACCCGCTTCTCGCACCGCGGCGCCAACTCCTTCAAGCGCAGCGCACACGTTGGGGTATCTCTTTCTTACCGACCGATAATGCTCCGGAAGCTTCGATTTGTCTTTTGACATAATTCTTCCTTTCTATACGTCGAACGACGAGCCTGAGCGGTGCGTATTTCGCGTCCGCTTCAACCGTCATGTTCGATGCTCTTCTTATTTTTGGTGTTCCCGAATGTAGTTGGAGAACGCCTCGCCAGGAGGGCAGGGATCACATCCGAGACAGCCGTGCATTTCCTCCGTCGGTACTTTCAGGGGACCCGTGATGTCAGAGATGTCCTCCATTGTATCGATATCGAGCTGGGTGAGGAAGCCTTGAAAGCAGTCGCATGTGCGACACTCGGGCTGCGGGAATCGCTCCACCAGGGCCTCAATGGTATTTCTAATTTCATTACGTTGCAGTTGCCTTGCCATCTGCGGGTTTCCTATTCAACACACTCCGGCTTCGCGCAGCAGGCTGCACGCCTGCGCATCCAGAAAAAACCGACGGCAACCGAGACAACGGTCACCAGAAGGATAAGAGGCTTGGCGAATCCCAGGACCGAGGCCCCCCAAACCCCAAGGTACACGGTAAGCATGGGCGATCCACAGCATCCTGTGAGAAAGCATCCGGCCCCGTAGATCACCGCAGTAAGAACAGAGCCTCCCACGATGCCGGTTGCTCCCTTCCTTCGTGACCGGATGAAGGTCAAGAGGGCGTAGACCGTAAATCCCCCCGCCAGCGCGTAGGACAGACCCATCATGTAATCCTGATGCGAAATATACGGCCGGAGGTGCGCCGCGACCCCACCGTCCATTGGATGCATCTCAACAGAACCGGGCGCGCATTCGTCATTCTGTAACGTCGAGTATGCTGCGTGTCCGACCAATATCAGGGCGAAAACCATGAAAGGCAGACATTCTCTTGCTTTTTTCATTGTCTCCTCTACATCTAACGGCGCGGGTCACAGGCGCCGTTACAGCGAGGTTCTTTGCACCCGATTGTTAGCATTTACCTGCTCTTCGGTTTTCTTACCAATGTACAAGATGTGCCTTGAGGACCCAATGGTTGATTTCTCGGAACTTACCTCATATAGGAGATCGAGCCAGAGCTTTCTTTGTTTTCCCTCAAGCCGGTTGTAGCTTTCATCGTCGGCCGAGATTGCCGGCTCGACACCTGCAACTACCAATGTTTCAAATCCCAAGCTTTCATGTAGCGGTGATACTTCGGACATACATGCAAAGTACCCTCGAAACTCTCCTTTTCTCGGGTTTTCCGGATTTCTTCCGTGTTCAATGATGGACCTTACCTCGGCTTGATTCTCAATCCATTGGGACTGGTGCTTCAAGACATCTCCAAGTATCCCGAGACGGGTGATAAATGTGGAAAAAACGATCCCGCCCGGCTTCAGCCGCCTGTGCGCTTCGCTGATAGCGGTTTCCCGGTCTTCCTTCTCCACCAGATGGTAAAGCGGCCCCGTCAAGAGAACCGCATCGAACCCTTCTGTTGCCACTTCACCCAGGTTACGTGCATCGGCAACAACGAGTCGGACCTTCTCGGTCAAACCCTCATCGGCCATTCGAATCCGGCATTTTTCAACAAGCTTAGAAGAGAAATCAACGGCGGTGACCGCGTATCCCCGTTTGGCTAATTCAAGCGTGTATCTGCCGGTTCCCGCTCCAATTTCCAAGATAGACCCTTGTGGGGGCAGGTAATCTTTTAAGTAGCGCCATGTGATATCTCGCTCGAGTTGATGGCGCATCAGTCGCCGATCCTCATCAACCGAATCCCGGTCGTACATCTCGACAATGTCGCTTACATCGTCAATCATTTATCTTTCACCTGCTAACGCTACGGCTCAGCTGCGGCATTCTCCCCCTCGGCTGCAGCCTTTTGTTATGTGCTGTCATCTTCCAATCGTTGCGGAAGGTGCGGCCACATCTCCGTGCGATTGGAAAAACGCCTCAGTGTACAAACGACTTCTCGCACCGGGATGGCGAATACCATCTCGTAGATGAATTCGCCTCTTGTGGTATCCGTCGGATAAACGAGTTGCTCCTGCTCGATTCCAAACTGCGCGTTGATCTGTCCTGTGTTGCCCCGGGGATCGATGCGAACCCATTGGCCGAGTGTGGGCAGGAAGACGCCATTAAGCCCGTGAAGAACGAATCCTTTGATGAGAGCGTCCCGCCTGAGCACTTGGTAGCAGAACCCTGCCGGTATTCCCGTTGCGCGCAAGAGTGCCGCCAGAAGGTGACTCTTAGCAAAGCAGATTCCGGTCCCGGCTTGCAGCACCTCGCTGGCGGAACACGTGACCACATCGGCGTTGATGTCGTTTGAGTGTGGAATCTCATCCCGAACCCACTCGAAGAGACGCTGAGCCTTCACCACTTCTGATTGCAGTCCGTTCGTGAGTTCCTGCGCCTTTGCGGACACGGACGGAGTGGACCAGTCAATGACAGCGTCGCTGACCAGGTACCGCTGCAGGTCTGTCGTTTCTGGTCTGATCATATTCTTGCACACAACATATAATAGACAGTGTTTTCCCTGCCTATTTACAGGGGGGCCTCATGTTTATAAAGCTACAACATCATTCCATAGCGATAATAAAGTATTGGCTTCCACACAAAACTAAGAGCCTATCCGAATAACCCGGCACACCTGAATGTAATGACGGCACAGACAAGATGAAGCAGCGCCAGATAATTCGTCGGCTTCTTCTCCCACCGCGTCAAGATGCGGCGGAAGCGATTCATCCAACTGTGCGTCCGTTCCACAACCCAGCGTCGAGCTTTGAAGCCGGCCTGCCGCTTGATGGCTTGGACTTCTTCGCCACGGGCCTTGACGTGGGCAGTGTACCCAAACTCCTTTATCAGATCACGCACCGAATCATAATCGTATCCCTTGTCCAAGCACATGCCCTGTGGCTTTCGCTTTGTCGCCTTGGGACGCTTGACCGGAATACTGAGAATCGTCGCCTCAACCATCTTGCTGTCGTGTCGGTTGGCACCGTCGACCGCCAGTCCGATTGGCACGCCGGACGCCTCGGCCAACACGCTCCGCTTCACGCCTTTTTTGGCTCGATCCGTAGGGTTGGGGCCCGTTTTTTCCCCTGCCTAGCGGGGCTTTGGTCATGGCGCCGTCCATCGATTGCCACGACCAGTCAATGCCCTTCAGTTCATCGTACTTCGCAAGGCCCTTGGCCCAGAACTTCACAAAAACGCCTGTCTTCGTCCATTCCTGGAATCGATCATGCGCCGTGCTGCTGGAGCAGATGCCCGTCGCGTTCAGGGCATTCCACTGGCAGCCGGTCCGCAACACAAAAAAGATGCCGTCCATGGCCTGACGATCCGGCACGCGCGGCCGACCGCCGCCGAAACGATGGGTGTTCTTATGCTTGGGCAACAGCGGTTCAATCTCGTTCCAGAGTTCATCCGATACGCGATACTGGTTGTTCCGCTTACGTGTTCTCATTCCTGATCTCCTTCCAAGGCGTCCGTGCCTTGTTGGATATATCGGACGATCAGGGGTTATTCGGATAGGCTCTTA
>SDBV01007961.1_pt1 | contig 14370 bp, 10 predicted proteins | sample 2277081 | NCBI WGS metagenome assembly SDBV01 (sample SAMN10402039, study PRJNA504765) | marine sediment metagenome | isolation source: marine sediment core GS10_PC15, 223 cmbsf | place: Arctic Ocean: Southern Knipovich Ridge | collected 2010
GGGGGGCTTGTGGCTGGGGGGCTTGTGGCTGGGGGGCTTGTGGCTGGGGCTCTTGTGGTTGGGGCACTACGACGCCCAGTTCGCTGGCCAGCGCGTCCCAATTTGCGGCAGGACGTGTCGGCTAGACGGCCGGCTGGCGGGCAATGCTCGGCACAGGGGTCGACTCCGGGGCGCTCACCTCGGGCTGCCGCGCAGGCGCCGCCTCGTCTTCAGCGTCCTTCGGCGGGGGAGTTACCCCGAGATCCGACGCAACCAGGTCCCAATGGTTCGATTTTTCTTGATCGGTCATGCTACCGGAACTTTTTTTGGAGGGCAAACGTGTTTGCGGGGATTCGAATGGGCTCAATCAGCCCAGGAGAACATGAAGTATAGGTTCTTCTCATGTGGAGGGGAAGCCGAGCAAGCGTGTGCCTCGCCGTGCCGGCCGCAAATCGGGCTTTGCACGACGTAGGCTGGGTCGAGCGACGCGTTACCGGAAATCTCTGTCAATAACAGCTCATTGCCTTACTACCGCGGTCTGAACTTCGGGAAGCCAAGCGAGGCCCACCTTTCTGGTTCATCCGGCATCTGCGCACCCGACCACACTTAGGAAGTACAGATGCCCCCCTCTATGCTGGTTGATTTCTGACAAAACACAGCGTTTTTCGACGATTTGACCCGCGGTGGCAACAGAGAAGAGGCACCGGTACTTCCCTGCACCAGATACCAGGTACGCTTCATACCAGGTACGCTTCCGGGGAAGGTGGGCCTCGCTCGACGAAATGCGCTGCTGAGATTCTCTCCAGCGCAATGCAATCTGTCCACTGCCAGTCTTCTATTGACCCCGCTCGACCCAGCCTACGATCTGTGGGACGGTATAATACCCCCCCGGTTGACGCCGCCTGTATTGCGTCCTAGGGTTGAACGTTTCGCTAACCTCAAGGGGCGGGATTTCCAGCGTGGTCGAAAGGAAACGTGTCATGGCAGACTTTTCTGTGAGCCCTTCGGGGGAGAAGTTCGCGATTCCGGTGGCGGGCCAGTACGCCGAAGAAATGCAGCGTTTGGAGAAGCTCGTCGAGCAGGCCCGCTCGGAGGATAAGGAAATCGTGGTGGTGATGGGGGTGGGATTCGTCGGCGCCGTGATGGCCGCGATCGTGGCCGATACGGTCGATCCGCAGACCGGCCGGCCGAGCAAGTTCGTGATCGGCTGCCAGCGCCCCAGCACCCGCAGCTACTGGAAGATCCCGCTTCTCAACCGCGGCCAGTCACCGGTCAAGGCCGAGGACCCCGAGGTCGATCCGATGATCGCCCGGTGCGTCAACGAGAAAAAGACGCTCACGGCCACCTTCAACAACGATTGCCTGTCGCTGGCCGACTGCGTGGTGGTGGACGTGCAGTGCGACTACACCAAGCACGAGCTGGGCAACATGCGCAGCGGCGAGGCGGAAATGAGCGCGTTGGAGGCGACGATGCGGACCATCGGCGAGAAGATCCCGGCGGACTGCCTGACGCTGATCGAGACCACCGTCGCCCCGGGCACCACCGAGTTCGTGGCCTGGCCGATCATGAAAAAGGCCTTCGCCGCACGAGGCATCCCCAGCGAGCCGGTGTTGGCCCATAGTTTCGAACGGGTAATGCCGGGCAAGGAGTACGTGGCGTCGATTCGCGACTTCTGGCGGGTCTGCGCCGGTTGCAACGAAGAGGGCCGAGGGCGCGTCGAGAAATTCCTCCACGAAGTGCTCAACACCGAGCAGTTTCCCCTGACCGTGATGGATCGGCCGATCGAGTCCGAGACCACCAAGATCGTGGAGAACTCCTATCGGGCGACGATCCTGGCGTTCCAGAACGAGTGGAGCCTGTTCGCCGAACGAAACGGCGTGGACCTGATCAAGGTGATCGAGGCGATCCGGGTGCGGCCGACGCACAGCAACATCATCTTTCCCGGGCCGGGCATCGGCGGCTATTGCCTGCCCAAGGACGCCGGCTTGGGCTACTGGGCCTATAAGCACATTCTCGGCTTCGAGGACGGCGACCAGGTGTTCAAGATCAGCCCCACCGCCGTCGACATCAACGACACCCGGGCGTTGCACGTGGCCGAACTGACCCGCGACGCCTTGCGGAACATGGGCCGCTATATCGCCGGGGCCGACGTGCTGATCTGCGGCGCCAGCTACCGCCAGGACGTCGGCGATACGCGCTACAGCGGCTCGGAGATGGTCGTCCGCAAGCTCACGGAAATGGGGGCCGAGATGCGGGTCCACGATCCTTACCTGGACCACTGGTACGAGTTGGAGGCCCAGGACGTCTATCCGGCCCCCGGCCATTCGTGGTCGCGGTTCTTCCGCAACCAGGATCACCTGGCCGACATCCGTGTGCAGCACGATCTGGCGGCCGTGCTTAAAGGCGCCGAAGCGGTGATCCTGGCCGTGCCGCACGAGCCCTATCTGAAGCTGGACCCCCAGCAGGTCGTTCAATGGGCGGGCGGACCGCTGGCGGTGATCGACTGTTTCGGCATCCTCTGTGACGACGACATCCGCCGCTACTTCACGCTGGGTTGCGAAGTCAAAGCCCTGGGGCGCGGGCACATCCAGCGGATCAAGGAAGAGGTGCGGTCGCAGAAGGATTAAGTGAGGCGCTCAGTCGGTCGTCTGGGGCGCCGGCAAGGCGGCCTTGGCGGAAGGATCCCGCAGCAGATCGTAGCGGGGTTTGGTGAACTCTTCGAAGCCTTCGACCAGCGCGGAGTCGAGCCGGGGCTGCTCCTGGAGACTCCACGGCAGACGCACCGTGAACGTGCTGCCTTTGCCCAACTCGCTCTCCACGGAGATCTCGCCGCCAAGCAGCTTGCAGAGTTCCTTGACGATCGAAAGGCCCAGTCCGGTGCCGGAGTATTCCCGGGTCATGGCGTCTTCTCGGGTGGTGGGGCCGCCGGGGGCGTCGTGTTCTCCCTGCCGACGCGGGCGGACCTGGCGAAACTTCTCGAAGATCGTCTGCTGGTCCTCCTCGGCGATGCCCACGCCCGTGTCGGCCACCTTCAGCACCAGGCAGTCCTCTGCGTCGCGCTCGGCGATGACCGTAATCCGGCCTCCCTCCGGGGTGAACTTCACGGCGTTGGACAACAGGTTGTTGAGGATCTGCTGCATCCGGGCCTGGTCCTGGTGCATGGGGTCCTGGTGCATGGGCGGCAGGTTGCTTTCGTAGCGGGCTTCCAGGTCGATGTTCTTCTTCTCGGTCAACGGCCGGGCCATGTCGCACTGGACGGCGATCACCTGTTCGGGGCGGAAATCGGTCAGCCGCGTCTCCATCTTGCCGCTTTCCATCTTGGCCAGGTCGAGGATGTCGTTGATCATCTCCAGCAGCATCCGCCCGGAGGTCTGGATGTTCTGCACGTACCGCTTCTGCTTGTCCTGCAAGGAATCGATCGACCCGAGCACCTCGCTGAAGCCCAAAATGCTGTTCAGCGGCGTGCGCAATTCGTGGCTCATGGTGGCCAGGAAATCGCTCTTGATGGTGTTCATTTCATACAGCCGCATGTTGACCTGGGCCAGTTCGTCGACCTTGGCGTCCAGGTTGGCGTTGACCTGACGGAGTTCCTCCTGGGCGTCGACCAGGTGGCGCAACATGCGGTTGAAGGCCACTGCCAGCGATTCGAACTCGTCGCCCGTATGGATCTCGGCCCGCAGGGCGGTGTTGCCGTGGCTGATCGCGTCGCTGACCTCGCGAAGGTGGCGCAAGGGCTTGACGATCACGTAGCGGACGATCACGTAAGAGGCGACCATGGCCAGAAAGACGGTCACGATAGCGGTCGACAGCAGGATCACCGCGTTCCAGTTCAGCTGCTCTTCGATGGGGCCGTAGGGGATCGTGACCTTGACGACGGCCATCAGGTCGCCCTCGCTCAGCGGGACACCCGGGGTGGGGCCTGCGCCTCCGAAGGCCGGTCCCGCCTCACTCACATCCCCACCCGGCAGCTGCCGGTGGCACACCGCGATACACGACTGGTCGGCCCGGATCGGCTGGTAATAACGATACTCGTCTTTCTCCGATACGGTGAGTTCGCGAAACTCGGATTCGTCCGATTCACCCGGCAGCTTGGGCCCGGCCTCGAGGAGCTTTTCCAACAGGATCAGTTCCTTCGCGTCCAGATCGAGCTTTTCCGGGTCTTCCGCGTCGCCGCCGGTGGTGACTTGCGTGATGACGTACTGGTTGTACTCCGGCTTGATCACGTATCCTTTGAATTCGTGTTTGCTGAGTATCTTGGTCAGATCGTAAACCACTTCGCGGAATTGGTCGTTGGTCTCAAACTCTCTCATGTGTTCGATGAGCATCACCTGGTCGACCAGCAGTCGGCCGGTCTTGCGGTTTTGCTCGTCAACGAGTTTCTTGGTCTGGGCGCCGTAGAACGAGAAACTGGCCGTGATCAGCAACAGCAGACAGGCCCCGAACAGGAAGCGGCATTTCCGCTCCAGGCTGGTCTCCCCCAAGACACGTTTGATCGACCGATAAGACATACTGCCCAGGTCTGCTGGCAATGCGGGCTCGAAGGGACCGATGTACCCCAACTTTCGTATTCTATCGCAATGGTGGGGTGGCCGCCAGGGCGAAAAAGGTCGGGGGCCGGTGAGCAGATGGCGGGTCGACCTGCCCTACGGGTGCAAATCGTGCTTTTCGTACCGTAGGCTGGGTCGAGCGGCGCGTCACTGGAAATCTCTGCCCAGGGTAGACGATCGGACTTGCGATTGCAGTTTGAACTTCGGCAATCCCAGCGAGGCCCACCTTCCCCGGGCCTAATGCCGAGAAAGGTGGGCCTCGCTCGACCAAATGTGGTGCTGAGTTTCTCCCTGGCACAATACAATCCGTCTGCTCCCAGTCTTCCTATTTAACCCCGCTCGACCCAGCCTGCAATCAACCTGCAAAGCGCGATTTGCACGCCCGCCCTATAGCATGTCCAGCGGATCCACGTCGACGATCCATTGGACGTCCTCCGGCGGCTTCAAGTCGGCGGTGGCCTGGCGGACGCCGGCCCGCAGCCGTTGGCCGTCGGGTCCTTGCACCTGGATCTGGAAGCGGTACTTGCCTCGCAATCGGGCGAAAGGGGCCGGGGCCGGACCGAGCACCCGGGCGTCGGCTTGCTGCTCATCCAAGGCCGTTCGCAGCCGGGCGGCCACGTCCTGGGCGAAGTAGCTGGCCACCGGCTCCGAGGGACCGCGGATCACCAACCGCACCATGGCCGCAAACGGCGGATAGCGGAGCATTTGGCGAATGGGCAACTCCCCGGCGGCGAAGGCGGCGAAATCGTGCCGTACCGCCGCCCGAATCGCCGGATGGTCCGGACTGTACGTCTGCACCAGTACGCGTCCGCCCTTCTCGCCCCGGCCGGTTCGCCCGGCCACCTGCGTGACTAGGTGGAACGTCCGCTCGGCCGCCCGAAAATCGGGCAAGTGCAGCCCCGTGTCGGCGTTGATCACCCCGACCAGCGTCACGTTGGGGAAATCGAGGCCCTTGGCGATCATCTGGGTGCCCAGCAGGATCCGAACCTCCCCCGATCGGAACCTGGCCAGCGCCTTCTCGTGGCTGCCGCGGCCCTGCATCGCGTCGGTATCCATCCGCAGACAAGTCACGCCCGGGAAACGCGATTGCACCTCCGCCTCGAGCCGCTGTGTCCCCTGGCCGCTGTAGCGGATGCCCGAGAAACTGCACTCCGGACACGCCGCGGGGGCGGGTACCTCGTGATCGCAGTAGTGGCACAGCGCAATCTGCTGCGTGCGATGATGGGTCAAGGCGATGTCGCAGTGGGGACATCGCACCACGTGGCCACAAGCCGGACACTGGATGTGGGTGGAAAAACCCCGCCGGTTCAACAGCAGAATCACCTGCCCCGCTTCGTCCAAGGCCGAGCGGATGGCCAGGTGCAATTGCCGGCCGATCGACCCGCGGGAAAACGACCCCCGGGACTTGTCCATGCGAAGATCGATCGTTCCCACCGTCGGCATCGGCCGATCCAGCACCCGACGCGGCATCTCAACCAGCGTGTACTCACCCGTCTGGGTGCGGTTCCAACTCTCCAGCGACGGCGTGGCGGAACCCAACACCAACGGGACGTCTTCGGCCGCGGCCCGGGCGATCGCCACGTCCCGGGCGTGGTACCTTGGGGCCGTTGCCTGCTTGAACGACGACTCGTGCTCCTCGTCCAGCACGATCAGCCCGAGCTGCGGCGTGGGCGCGAAGATCGCGCTGCGGGTGCCGACCACCACGGACACCTTGCCCTCGACGATCTGCTGCCAGTGCCAATGCCGCTCGGCATCGCTGAGATGGCTGTGCAATACGGCCACCCGGCCGAACCGCGACCGAAACCGCTCGACCGTCTGCGGCGTCAGGCTGATCTCCGGGACCAGCACGATCGCCTGGCGGCCGAAATGGATCACCTCCTGGATCGCCTGGATGTAGACCTCCGTCTTGCCGCTGCCGGTCACGCCGTGGATCAGAATCGTCTGGTGCCGGCGGGAGTTCAAGGACGCCAGCACGGCGTCCAACGCCGCCTGCTGATCGGCGTTGAGCACCAGGTTCGGCTGGCCGGCGGCAGCCGGCTCGACTTCACGGTGGGTCCGCACGCGGCCGTTGCGGGAGCGGATCAGCCCCTTGCGACGCAGCGCCGTGATCGGCCCTGGCGTACACTTGGCCGCCCGGGCCAGTTCGCCGGGGGTGAGAGGATCGGAGCATCGGGCAAGGACCTTCATCACGCCGGCCTGTTTCTCGGGCAGATCCAACTCCAACAGCCGGCCGGCCGCGTCCGGGTCGATGCTCAGCAGGGTGGTCATCCGGGTGCCCGCCTGGACGCGAACCCCCGCCGGCAAGACCGCCTCGAGCACTTGTACCCAGCCGCACAAATAGTGCTCGGCGATCCACTCGGTCAGCCTCAGCATCGCCGGGGAGAGCAGGCTGCGGTGGTCGATCAACTCGTCGAGCGGTTTCAGCGGCCGGGAGCCGGTCGGCCGGCTTTCAATCCGAATGCAGTAGCCGGTCACCAGCCGGTTACCCCGCCCCAGCGGCACGCGTACCCGGCAGCCCGGCTCGACCTTGTCCCTCATGGCGTCGGGCACCAGGTAGTCGAGCTGCTTGGCCGGGCCGCTGATCAGGACGACCGTGGCAACCAGTCGCTCCGATTGGTCGTCCGTGAGCCAAGGCTCGGGATCGGTGTTGAAAAGGCTCTGTTGCTGGCCGGGCATGGGGTAAAAAGGGCCTCTGGTGACGGCTGGCAACCGGCGCGTCGGGCGGCGACGCTTGTCTAAAGCGTCCGAATCGGCGAGAATCCCACAGAATATCCCACCTCCGACGCGGCATTTCAAGCTCCAGGCACGTTCAGACCATGCGATTGGGACTTTTTGGCGGATCGTTCGACCCGGTACACTACGGACACCTGTTGTTGGCCGAGTGCTGCCGAGAGCAAGCTCGGCTCGACGCCGTGTGGTTCCTGCCGGCCGCAGTACCCCCTCACAAGCGTGGGCAGAACCTGACGCCCTCCGACCGACGGATCGAGATGCTTCAGTTGGCCATCGCCGGCAACGCCGCCTTTTCGGTCAACCGCTACGAGACCGATCGCGGCGGGGTCAACTATTCGGTCGACACGCTGGCCCATTTTCGGCAGGAGTCTCCCGAGATGGAACTGTTTTTCCTGCTGGGGGCCGACATGCTGCACGATCTGCCGACGTGGCACGAACCGGCCCGGGTGTGCCAGTTGGCAACCCCTATCGTGGTTCGTCGGCCGGGGGCCAATCAGCTCGACTTCGATCGCCTTGGCCCAATCGCCACGCCCGGGCAGATCGACGAGATCCGCCGTCTCCAGGTCGAGATGCCCGAGATCGGCATCAGCAGCACCGAGATCCGACGCCGGGTGGCCGCCGGGCAGAGCATCCGCTACCTGACCCCCCGGGCGGTTGAGAAGTACATCGCGACGCACGGGATTTATACTGCTGACTTTTGACAACTATTCTTGGCCAACGGGCGATAACACATTGGGCGGTTTTGGGGGCAGGCCGGCATTAGGTACTGGAGAAAGCTCCTTAATACCTCATATCGGCCTGACCTCAAGTCCCCCATTCAGCGCAAAACACAATGCCAACCCAGCTGGCAGCACCGAGGAACGCCGGTTACACCCTTTTGATTTGGAGGAGGACTAGGAATGACTGAGGGGCTCTCAAGACGGCGAATCGCCTGGCTGGTCGGCGCTATCATTATCATTAGCCTTGTGTTGTGGGTAGTCCTCCGGCCTCCGGGCGGTGAGCCCACGGTAGATGAAGGCGAGCGGCCCGATCTGCCGACTCCTTTCTCCGAGGATCCCGTAGAGCGTCTTCGGATGATCTGGGATTCGGAGTCGCATACAGCGAGTTGGCCCGTCGCTGAAACGTTGGCGTCCATCAGCGACATAGCCTATCTCGATCGGGTTGAGGCAGACGATAGCTACCGTAAACTCGGCTTCACAGATGTCGAATCCGTCGAGAAAGGCTCGATGGTCGGTTATGTCGTCTCTGCCGGCGATGTGACGGTCGTTGTCTTTCGCGGCACGGATGATCTTGTGGACTGGCTTGTCAACCTGGACATTCGGTCGTCCAATACGCCGCACGGATTGATCCACACGGGGTTCTACAACGCATACTGGTCGTTGAAGCCCAAGACCGCGACGATCCTTGAGGAGAAGCGGCCGAAGCATCTGTGGATCACTGGACACAGCCTTGGTGGGGCAATTGCTTTGGTATGTGCCTATGATTTGGTCGAGAATAGGAAAATGAAACTCAGTGGGATTATGACTTTTGGCCAACCGATGATTGCCAGCAGGAAACTTGCCGATTACCTGGGAACCTTACTGTTGGGCCACTATGCCCATGTCGTGAACGAAGAGGACATCGTGGCAAAGGTTCCACCCACCTATTTCCACTCTCGTTCGTTGGTCTGGTTTACCAAGGATGGCATCGAGCGATCGAAGCCAAGGCACCGAGTCGTTGGTGCGGCTGGTGACGAGAAAGCAATGGCTGACGACGATAGCGAACTCATTCCACTTACCCAGCAAGAGTTTGAAGATCTGAAAGCCAAGCTACGAGAAGAGAAAGCTGGGAAAGGTCTACCTTCTGATAGTCCGCCTCTTGTTCAGGGCAATTTGCCCCTTTTCCGAGACCACGCGATGTGGCGTTATCTTGAGAAAATTCGCAGTCTCCTTGGTGGTACGGGATCAGACTTGACTCAATAGATCGTAGGAGCCTAAACGACCATGCAACCTCCTGGGACGATTCCAGGGACACGTACTTAATTTGGCTGTTTGAGTAATCTGGCCGGTCAGCCCGGTTTCCGGGGGCGGAGGACGCGACCGGCGGCCGGCTCCAGACGTTCGACAAACGTGACGCTGCCCAGCGGGTAACTCGTGCGAACATGGTCGCGCAGATCTTGGAGTTCCTCGTCGCGAAAAAACGTCTGCTGCCGACGGTTCCCACGCTGCGTTATGTGATGCGGCAGACCCGGAATGACGAATCTCGCTAATCTAGCCACGCCGGGTATCTACTGAATCCTCCCCAGTATGCCAATATTGGTTCGTGTGCCAGGAATTCTGGAATTCTGCCTCGAACCTCTGCTTCTGAAATCAGAGGTCGTGCATTACGAGCCATGTCTGATCAACAAAATGCTTCACGTGATAGCGACGAGTAACGATGTCGGTGTCGACGGCGTTCGCACGCATTTCAGCAAGAGGCATTTTGGTATGAGGACGCGGTGTAAGAGTAAGGGTGACATCGGCCAGAAAATAGTCCGTGATCGGTTTTGGAGCGTCGTGGTTGTCGATGGATGTTCGTTCAATGTGCTCGATGCGAAACGCTAGAAGGCAATGTCCAATGTCATCGGCGTGGATCGCGGAAACATTTGAATGCTCGTCTGTGACCTCGTCGTCATATTCGTGCTGCCATCGCGTCATAGCGATGGTCGCGACACGTTCGGCGTCTTCGATCAGGTGTTCACGTTCCATTGGCGTTCACAGATGAGCGGTCTGGATGCCGCGCCTTGATTGTTCATTACTTGAGGCAGGATGCCGGGTTTCACAGCCTAACTCATTATTCTACACAAAATCTCCATTTCCAGGGAGGCGAGCCCGAGTTATACACATGGTGGGTACACCTTTGAACAGACGCCGGGTGCCCATGATTCGGCAACGATTGGATTCACCGGGCCGCCGGAGAGGACTTGCTATTTGCGGCCGTGCTATCGGCGGCTACGGTGCAATCCTTTGTTCCGTGAGAATCGCCAACTCGGCCCGAAACGACCCGATGGCCGGAACGGGATTGCCGTTCTCGTATCCCCGCGACCAAACGATCGAGGTCGCCCCCCGCGTCGGCGAGAAGCTTTTCTCGGGCAGCACGAATTTCGTCAAGTATTGGATTCGTTGTCATCATCGGGCTCCTGCAGGAATTCGGCGGGCGTACAGATTAGCGGCCGAGGAACGCCGAGATCCTCTAATAGATTATAGACACCTGGGAGGACGTGTGCGTTCGCGATATGTCGACAATTCTGGGTCAGTAGATAGTCTACGCCCGATACCGCCGCAGCTGCTACGTGAAGAGCGTCAGCGGCAGCTTTCGGCGGCATCAGTGACCGTGCGAGGATTTCCCTGGCAACCCGGCGAACGTCTTCATTTATGTCGACCAATACGAAACCTCTAAGCATCTTCAGCCGCTCCGTTGCAGCAACGGGATCACCTTGTGCAACCTCGTCCAGAACCGTCTGGGATGTGTACAAATCGAACAAATGCCGCTGGTCGTCCCACCACCGACGAGCCTGAATCTGTAGCGCACGCACAACCGGATCGCGACTCGGTCGAGCCGAAGCGTGGCTCACGATCGAAGTTTCAACGTACACGGAAGCCAAATTTGCCTCTTTTCACATAAACTCATTATTCTACACAAAATCTCCATTCCCAGAGGAGGGGGTGAGCCCGAGGGATGATGGTAGTGTAGTGGCGTATTGGGGGCGGAGTCAAGCATTTGAGGGGGAGTTGCGCCGGGAGGTATTCAACGCAGCCACCCATCGGACTGCCATAACACCTGGATCTTCGCGGAAATTGATCCGGCGGGTGCAGCGCCGATGGGCCTCGCCGATCGCCCGTCGTGGGCCCCTTTTCAAACACGCTTTTACGCACTTCGCCGCACTTTCAGCAACTCGCGCAGCGGATGGGCCATCGGCAAGGCCGTGGCTTCCGGCTCGCGTCGGAGCGTGTCGAGGACCCTTTCGAGTTGATCCTCGGGTCCGGTGGCCAGATCGACGAAGAGGAGTTTTCGGCCGTGCAGCTCGCAGCCGCCGCCGCCATCGCCATCGAGCCATTCGTGGCGGACCCGGTATCCCAGCCGCCCGGCCAAATCGAGCGCATGCTCCAAAAGCTCTACCGTGTGCATCCCAGCCTCTCCAGATCACCAGCTTCCTTGACCGGCAACGGAACTTGCCGCGGATTATAGCGGCTTGCGTTTCAGTTGCCCAGGCGTGTTCGACGATACGGTCATTGGGACTAACCTGTTTACCAGCAAAGAGTTAAGACGTATGACTCGGGGAAAACAGCGAGGACACCACCAACGGGGCAAGAAGGTGAAGCTGGTGTCCTACGCGGACTTCTGACGGTCAGGAACTTCAGCCAGAGTGGGGAGCAGCCTGTGGCAACCACCGGCAACGACGACGGTCCGAATTTGCAGCAACAAGTTGATTTGCTGAAGCAGCAACTCGGCCAGGCCCAGAAAATGACGGCCTTGGGTGAGCTGGTCAGCACGACCACCCATGAGTTCAACAACGTGCTGATGACGATTATCAACTACGCCAAGATGGGCATGCGGCACAAGGACGCCGCCACTCGGGACAAGTGTTTCGAGAAGATCTACGCCGCCGCCGGCCGGGCGGCCAAGATCACCAATACGGTGTTGGGGATTGCGCGAAATCGCTCCGCCGGCCGCGAGCCGACCGACCTGACCGAGCTCGTCCAGAACACCTTGGTGCTGCTGGAGCGGGAGATGAACAAGTACCGCATCGCGATCGACCGAACCTTTCGCCCGATCCCCCCGGCCTACGTCAACGGAAACCAGATCCAGCAAGTCATGCTCAACCTGCTGATCAACGCCCGGCAAGCGATGCCCCGGGGCGGGCGGCTGGCGATCAAGCTCCTGCACGACACCGAAAACGACATGGTCGACCTGGTGATCCGCGACTACGGCTGCGGGATTCCGCCGGACAAGCTGCCGCGGATCTTCGATTCCTTCTTCACCACCAAGGCGGGCCCCGACGAAAGCGGCAAGGGCGGCACCGGGCTGGGATTGTCGATGTGTCGCGACATCATCGAGACCCACCAGGGGAGGATCCGCGTCGACAGCACGGTCGGCAAAGGAACCGCCTTTACGCTGAAACTGCCCACCGTGAGCAAGATCCAACAGAAACGGCCGCCGCTGGGCGCCCCCGTGACCACACCGCCCGGCGTGATCGGACAGCCCACGGTGAATCGGTAGCCTCCCACGTTCACCCTCGGCGTCCCAAACGGGCCTGAAGATCCGCCAAGATCCGCTGCTCGAGCTTCATATCGCGGCCCTGCGGGATCCAATCACGGTGGACCGCCTGGCCGCCGATCGGATCGGCCACCCGGGTGAGCGTCTCGTCGTAGCGCAGCGTGGCCGCGCCGGCGGTGGCGTGGTCAGGCTGCACCACGTCCTCCAACTCCTTGAAAACGGCCACGTCGACCCAGTATCCCCCCTCCCCCGGCATCACCCGCACGATGGCCTGCCGACGCATCGACTGCAAGGTGTTCTCCACGATTTCGTACCTTCCGGCGGCGTCGCGACGCCACGGCTCCAGGATCGTGGGGCTGCCCTGGGGGAACGTGTCCAGGCGTCCGGCCGTCAGCGTGCTGCCGATCAGGCGGACCGGATCTTCGCGTTCGATCTTGAAATAGTCGTCCACCACGTCGACCACGGTTTCCCAGACCCACTGGTGATCGACCACTGGCACGAGCATCGGGTTATCGTAGCACAGAGGCATCCGCTCGGCCGGCGATCCGATCCAGAACGAACTCGGCGCGCACCCCGAGACGCCGGCCACGACCAGTAAAGTGATCTTCAAACTCCGCATGGCGATCCCGCCGGGAGACCTGAGAGCTTGTGAGTTTTTGGAGTGCGGTGACTTGTCACCGCTTTCTTTTTCCAGCCGATTCGCAGTAGCCAGGGTCATTCATCGGGAAAAACGGTCGGAGAAGGAAAGCGGTGACAAGTCACCGCACTCCAAACCTGTTTCTTCACAACCTCTGAGAGGTACGAATTGGGGCGGCAGTTTCGCAGGAACGGCCCCAGGGAGCAAGAGCAGATGGGAGCGTGTACGTAAGTCGGATGCAGGAACGGGTTTGCGCGCCGCCACGAATGCCAACTCTCGACACCGCTATCCTGAAACGATATTCGCATAGTTGCGCAGTTTACCCAAGGTAACGCAAATTCGATTGAAATCGCGAACGTATTTCTGCGCCCACGTAAGTCGGGTGGCCCGCGGCATTTGTGTTACAAATCCTGGTTCATCCGGAATTCGTGTACGCGACCACGCAGCGGTACTTCCTGCACCAGATGTCAGGTACGCTTCAGTCGGATCAACCCAAATCCTCCCATGGGCCCTCCAGGACCAGTTCGAACACGTGTGGACGTCGTTCGAGCCGGTCCCCCCCCGTGCTGGCCGTCGCCTTCACCAGGTCGAAGGCGGTGGCCTCAAAGAACCAATCGAGTTCGATGTTGGACAATTGAGCTCGGTCTTCATGAACCGCCAAACGATCGCTTCCAGGTGAGTCGAATAGATGGGCCCGATCGAATCCGTCGATGCCGGACTGGGCGAACACCGCATCGAAGTGCTTTGCCCGGTTGAAGAAGCCGTCTCCGTAGAGCGCCCCTTGCTGGGGATCGGCGTAGAAGACGTCGTCGCCGGCCGAGCCGAACAGCCTGGCGACGTTGTTGCCCCCGGCCACGGCGTAAGCATGCACGCCCTCGAAGTGTTTGGCCCGATTGTAGAATCCGTTTCCGAACAACGCGCCTTGCTCGGGCGTGGCATGAAACGTGTCGTCGCCGAGTGAGTCGAACAGCTTGGCCACGTCGATGCCGCCCGCCGTGGCGTAGGCGTGCACGCCGTCGAATCCCCAAACCTGCACCGCGAACCCATCGCCCGAGATTCCGCCGTAGATCGGCGTGGCGACGAACGTGTCGTTGCCCGGCGAGTCGAACAGTCTGGCTACGTCGACGCCTCCCTCGGTGGCGAAGACCTTCACCGTATCGAACCCGCGAGTTTCGACGTCGAATCCGTCGCCGGCGAAGCGGGCGTAGTCGTTTGTCCCGAGAAACGAATCGGAACCCCGCG
>SDBV01007962.1_pt1 | contig 14367 bp, 9 predicted proteins | sample 2277081 | NCBI WGS metagenome assembly SDBV01 (sample SAMN10402039, study PRJNA504765) | marine sediment metagenome | isolation source: marine sediment core GS10_PC15, 223 cmbsf | place: Arctic Ocean: Southern Knipovich Ridge | collected 2010
CCAGTTTTACTGCTTCCACCCTGAATTCCTTCGTGTACTTCCCGTATGGGATCTTTTTCATCCTCTCACCTCCATTAAGTTATTGTACTTAATTTTGGTGTCCACTTTTTTCAGCTTACCTCATAAGGCTTCAAGAAAGACTTTCTTAAAGGCTTCCCCAAAGGTTTCCCAAAGGTTTCCCCAAGGCTTCCCCAAAGGTTTCCCAAAAGTTTCCCCAAACCTTTAGTGAACGTTTTACGTTGCGGAAATCAATACTCTTTACCTGGAGTTTCCAAATGAGGACTTCTATTGATTAAAATCAAGGGGTTAGCAAAAGAGTGCTTTTGTAAAGTAGATATACAGGGGAAAGGGGTGTTTTGTACCGGATAATGAACCTGGGATGTTGGTAGTTTGGAAGAATTTATTTAACCTAGGGCGTTATTAGGCATGAGAGTCATCAGATAAAATCGTTTATAACTTACAAATAAGCAATTTGACTTTCCCTCTTTTGTTCAGAGTTATAATTGCTTATTGCCAATTGTGTAGTTGCGCAACAATGCAATTACGAGAAATTTCTTGACCTGAAGGCATTTATATGATAATTTTGATACTAACCTTATACTTATTTACTTCTCAATTATCTTTTTATACACTTTCTTCCGGGGTGGGGAATGAAATTTATTTGTGGGTATATTTATTTCATTTTATTCTCTTTTTTGAAAAGCCATGCTAACTTCTGGTTTTTCAGGGCAATGTTTTTTGCTTCACTCATACTTATCTTATCAATCTCTTGGTCAAATTCATGTATAGCCGGAAGTTATGGGGGTTCTGGCAGTGGCGGCAAAGGCAATTCATCACAGATTATTAGCAAATTAAAGACGAATAAATTAGAACCATCATCTAGTGTTCAGATAAATAGTAGTTCTTTGGATATAAGCGCCCATCAGATACTAAATCAAGAAGGCATCTATATCTGGTTAGATCAAAATAAAACATGGCAGGTACGATGGAAGGGTGAACCAGGTCAGTTAGTGTGGCTTAGGTTACAAACCGAGAATCCAATAAGTAATATTATTTCAATTGGTGCAAAAGTAAAATTTGAAAAAAGAGGCACGGAGATGTTGACGATTACGGGAGTGACCTCTAGTGCACCTGCTGGCGTAACATTTAAATGTGAAACCCCTGAGATTAATATTGATGCAAAATGGAATATGATGCGGGATAGTAACAAGATCTATATTTCATCTTTTAATAGACATCCTAACAAACTGCCTGTAGTAATAAATCCTCCAATTTATAAGAGCATTATTCCTTCTAATTTAACTAACAAATCAGATCTAAAAAATGCCAATAATGGGAATCTTCAAAAATTTAAAATAGTACCTGTTAGGGGGGATAAAGTTAAGGCAGGAAAATAGCAAACCACTAAATTCACATAGTATTAATACTTTAATAAATATTTCTTAGGGGGGGGTAGTAATGTTTAGGAGTTTTAATCTCTTCACTAGTTTTTTTCTTATTTCTGTCGTATTTTCATATCCATCTTTTGCCCAAAATTCGACTTTGAATGAGTTGTCATCAAAATCGCCTACCAGTAAAAGGATTTTGGCGCAGAAAAAAATAATAGATCTGGGGAAAAATTCGGTGCCCTTACTTAAACAAGGAATTAAACATTCAGACAAGTCAGTTAGAATGGAAGTCATTCGTCTAATTGGCGAACTAAGGGTTAGGCAGGTTCTTGCTGAACTTCTTAATATCTTAAAAACCACGAATGATACGAGAACAATTGTTATTGTTTCATATGCCATTGGTCAAATACAAGATTATAGAGCTACCCCCACTCTCAGATACATGGCATCTTCTCAAGAGAATAATATTGTAAAAAGGAGATCAGCGATAATTGCCTTGGGGCTTCTTGGTGATAGTAAAGCTATTCCAACACTCGAAGAAATCCTAAATGAAGAGAGTGAACTTCTGCGAATATTTGCTGCAGGATCCCTGGGATTATTGGGCAGCGATTTCGGTCTAAAAGTAGCCCTTAGTTCTTCTGACTCATTAGATCATTCTGAACGCATGCATGCAATTCAAGCATTAGGTTTAATTGGAAGTGACAAATCATATGATAAATTAAGCATGTTGCTTCAAAAAAATCCTGATATGATTCAAAGGCAGTCAGTTGAGTTATCGAAGTTCCAGATTAAGTTACATAGCCTTGCACTCAAGGAACGAGTAGAAGCTATTAAAAATAAACTCTTATCGGCAAAAGAATCGTCAGCCTTAACTAGATGGGGTATCGATGAACTTGGAAAAATAGAAAAAGAAGACGCTGAGAGTGCATTGGCTGTAATCAGTGAGTCGCATCACCATAGTATAATCCGCTCGAGGGCACAGAGTAAAAGAAAAATCATTGATATGCGTGAAGAAATTGCCAGGAGCGCACAGTGAAAAAATACTTTCAGTGTCGAACAAATAATCTACCCAAGAGCCATGTTAATTGGATATATATTGCCGTTTTTGTTTTAGTGGCTAATCTATTTCCCAATGCATTACTAACATCAGTTTTAGCATGGGACAATGGAGTTGTACATCCAAAAATTACCGAAAAGGCAATAAATTTTGTAAATATAAATTTTGGACTGCAGGAAGTTTATAACTTTGGATTTATAAATATATCAACAGACCCACAATGTTCTTATATAGATGAAGGTTCTGTAAAAGAAGATCTAGCTCTTACAAGTTTTGAGAGTTGGGATACTAGTACGTGGGGAACTAACGCATGTTTGTTGTTAGGTCTGAATTGGGTGCGTCATGGTTATAACCCTGTAACAGGCTCAGGTTGGGTCAATCTATCTCCCATTAATGCTGTAGATTATTCTATTGGAATTTGGAATAATGCGTTAACTGACTATCGTAATGGATATAAAGGAGATGCTTATTTCCAAATAGGAAGATTAACTCACCTTTTAGAAGATATGAGTTCTCCAGCACATGCTCAAACAGATTATCATGGGGGTGGAGATGATGCAGAAAATTGGGGGAAAGGTCGTGCATTCGATTTTGATTCTGGAAACTACGATCCTTCAATAATTCGTAAACCTTCAACGCATGGCTATGGAAGTTTAACGGCAGATTTATTTGAAAACTTCATGAAAAATCTAGCGTGGGATACATATTATGCATCTACTTTTCAGGGAAAGCTTGTTACTGAATTTGGCGATGTTCAACCCGACAGTGAATTGAAGAGAATGTTCCCTAGCGTGAGATATGAAAACGATTGGTATAGTCCTGATTACTGGACAATTCCGGATGTTGGGATATATTTAAATGGATTAGACCCATTTGGAAGTAATGGTTGGTGGTTAAGTGAGGGGAATAATAGTGATGGTACTGGTTATTACTATTTAGAGAATCTTGATAAAGGCATAAGTGACTGGAGTGATCCCCTAGTACCAGCAGTGAAGCGCAATAATTTTTTTGAAAGAATTTACGATGGAGATAATTTAAACTCGAAGCTCATTTCAAATAGCACTTCATTAGTTAACATATATGCATCAAACCTTTACCCTCGTTCTGCTGAGTGGGTTGCTGGGCTTTTACAGTTCTTTTATCAAGAAGTGGACAATACATCTCCCACTGTTGTTTCAAGGCTTCATAGTGCCAGTTCTAATACAAATATTTATATAACATTTAGCGAAGATATGGATGACACTACATTTAGTAATTCAACAATAACAGTATCAGGTTCATCAAGTGAATCTCATTCTAACTCGTACAGCTTCAATCACTCAACTTATGAACTTACAATTAATCCAACATCAAATTTCTCATATGGAGAAAACGTTAATGTAACAATTGGAACCGGAGTCAAAGACATTGCCGGTAATAACATGGCTAGTCCGTATGTTTTCTCGTTTAATATTGAATCAAGTCCACCGCCTCCGCCGTCATCAATTTCTTGCTCAGCATCTGCCCCTTCTAGTGCTACCGCTTATGAACCCATTACTGTTTCAGGAACTGCAACGTATAACAATAACACGGGTTATCCCGTAACTAGCGGAACAGCCACTATAACAAATGGTGAAGAAAACTGGACAGCCCCCTTAGATAGTAATGGTAATTTTAGCCAGACAATTAACGCACCTGGGTCGTCAAGGAATGTAACTGTTTACTGTGATGATGGAAGTCTTCCAACAGGTATTGACAATGTTTACATAACTATTACTGGGAACTCTTCTTTTCCTTACAACATTACAACAGATATTATTGATAATGCGTGGGATGATGGTATTAGTTGCCAGAGCAATTGCGTTCATTGGACTGCAAAAGACTCTTTTAGGACGACTGATGAGGGAGTGTATGGTCTAACATATCTTACGACAAACGACCGTTTTGGCAATATGATCGGAATGCGGTACAGATTTTATAGGCCAGATGGTTCTCAATATGGCCAAACTTTGACTGATGATTCTGTTTGTGATCCAGACAACTACTATTGGTGCTATAACTGGTGGGGTTTTTTGATTAGTGGTAATGAGATGGCTTCTAAACCTGGTAGATATACTGTTAAATTCTACTTAAATGAAAATTGGGGAAGTTATCAAAAGATTGCGGATGATTCCTATGTTGTGGGATGGGACTTCACAGAACACAGAATGGCACAGGACGTGGAAGGTCCTCCCAATTACTTACCGGATACTCCAACAAATACTTTTTATACAACTGATGCAAAAGCGTTAACGTGGGCAAATTTCGATTTTGTTGCCCAGTCAATAGAAATTAAGTGGGAATTTTACGAGCCTAATGGATCGATTTATAGCACTCCCTTTACATATACAACCACTGATCCAAGTAGTGAGCCAGGTTGTGGAGAGTGGTGTGACTGGGTGAGAGCTTGGGGTTGGATAGATATCAATGGATATACTGCAGCTAATAAACCGGGAGATTGGTATGTAAAAGTATTTATAAAAAATCCTGTAAATGGTACTTATGAAGAATACTATACCGATTATTTCAATATACTTGAAAATCCAGCTGTTTCACCAACAATTAATGTATCGAATTCACCAGTTAGTCCAATTGAGTCGCAATATATAACTCTAAATGCGTCTGCCAATGATAACACTTATCTGAAAAAAGTTATTCTTCACTGGAACGATGGAGCAGATCACGTTTGCCTAACGCAGGATAATATATATTCAAATTCCTATTCTGGATCGTGCCAGATTGGCCCATTTAGTGCTGGGCAAAATATTGAGTATTGGGCAGAAGCGTGGGATTCTTCAGGGAATAGAACAGAAAGCACCCATCAAACGATTACTATTCAATTTGAGACTGTCTATGCTCCTGATCGCCCAAGTGGTGAAGCCTATCGCCAGACGGATCAAGTTGGCACGTATGTCACAGATGGTTCTACAACGAACCTCAGTCACAGTGTTGAATATCAGTTTGACTGGGGTGACGGATCGCCTCTGGTTTGGGGTAGTACGAGCCAAAACCATTCTTGGACGACAGAAGGAACGTACTATATAAAAGTAAAGGCTAGATGCCAAACTCATACTACTCGTGAATCGAATTGGTCCAGTACATTCACTGTCGGAATTGATTCTACATCACCGACAGGATCAATATTTATTAATTCTGATGACGCTTATACAAACTCTATATCGGTTACGCTTGCTGCCAACGCTGGGGATGCTAATGGTGTTGCTGAGATGCAATTTAGTAATGACAATTCCAACTGGTCTTTCCCTGAGCCATACTCACCAACGAAATCATGGTCGTTAACTTCGGGAGATGGCTCAAAAACTGTTTATGTAAAATTTAAAGATACCGCTGATAACTGGTCAATCGCTTATTCTGACACAATTGAGTTGGACACTACTTCACCGTCTGACGGATCTCTTACGGCAACTCCAGGTGATTCACAAATAGATTTGAACTGGAGTGGATTTAGTGATAGTGGAAGCGGGTTAAATACAACTGATACATATAAACTCGTATATTCAACATCAGGATCTCCGAGCGTAAATTGTGCAGATGGAACAGACATAACTAGTGTAACTACACAGACGAGTTACCCCCACACAGGTCTAACCAACGATACAGCCTATTATTACCGTTTGTGTGCATATGACAACGTTAATAATTTATCTTCAGGAGTAACAGCATCTGAAACGCCAGTTCACATACCAGTTGACAGATATATAACTGACTCGGGGACTGATTCTGGTGATTGTACAAATCCTATATCACCCTGCGCAACCATTCAGTATTCCATTAACCAATCAGGCGATGGAGACACAATCAAAGTAGCTCAAGGCACCTATAATGAAAACATTTCCATAACATCATCTATTAGTGGCTTATTAATAGAAGGCGGCTGGGATTCTATATTTACAGCTAGATCTAATAACCCTTCTCTTACAATTATTGATGGGGGTGGGATTGCTAGGGTATTCAATATATCAGCTACTGGAATAAGCATCGGCGTAACAATTGAAGGCTTTACTATACAAAACGGCATTGAATCACCTTATGGCGGTGGCATTAATGTAGTCACATGGTCTGGCGGCGTAGCATTAGTCGATATAATAAACAATATCATAGCAGGCAATAGTGCAAATAATGGTGGCGGGATTGGTGTGTATTCTAAGACAGGAAGCCCGATTGTAAATATCATAAATAATAAAATATCCAATAATGGAGGCATAAGTGCAGTTTATATAAGCTCTGAAATAGCAGATGAAACGAACTCTAACTTAATAAATAATGTGATAGCAGATAACGATGGCTATGGAATTTTTATTACGACACATTCAGCGTTAACGCAAGTAACTATTACAAATAACACAATAACTAACAACGGTTCATCAGGGCTATTAGCTCAGTACGATAACACTATAATTGATATTACAAATTCATTAATTTGGGGTAATAGCGGCGATGATATATACTTCTGGCCTTTATCCTTATCTACTATTAATATATCCCACTCTGATGTTGGGCAAGTGGCAATAAATAGTGGTAATTATAATGATGACGGGACAAATCTCAATACTGCTCCCCTCTTTGTTGACTCTGCAAATGGAAATCATCATCTTTCTCATTCTTCTCCTTTAATAAATATGGGTGATAACTCAGCTGTTTCAGCAATTCCTACAGACTTTGAAGGAGACCCAAGAATAATAGACGGCGCTGTGGATATTGGAGCGGATGAATATAGAGACTGGATTGCCATTGCAGTAGGGTATACGCACTCTATTGCGTTAAAATCTGATGGTTCTTTGTGGTCTTGGGGATGGAATGAGTACGGTCAATTAGGTGATGGAACTACAACAAATCGAAACTTCCCAGTTCAGATAGGTGTCGATTATGACTGGGTTTCGATTGCAGCGGGATTTGGTCACAATATAGCCTTGAAATCAAATGGTTCATTGTGGACTTGGGGACGAAACGATTATGGACAACTAGGTTACAGTACATCAGAAACATGCCCCTTTCCTTGCTCAACCTCTCCAAAGAAAGTAGGAACGGATACAGATTGGATTGCGATTTCTGGAGGAAATCATACAGTTGCTTTAAAATCAAATAATTCATTATGGGCATGGGGAGCTAATTCTTACGGACAGGTAGGGGATGGAACTACAATTCATAAAAGCTCACCTGTCCAGATCGGAACTGATAACGATTGGGTTACAGTTGATGCAGGTGGTTACTTCTCCGTAGCCTTGAAAGTAGATGGTTCTTTATGGGCATGGGGTAATAACGCTAATGGCCAATTAGGAGATGGAACTACAATTAATAGATATTCCCCTATTCCTATAGGAAGCGATACCGATTGGACCGAAATTTCTGCGGGAGGTGGTCATACTGTAGCCTTGAAAGTAGATGGTTCTTTATGGGCATGGGGTTATAATATCTACGGTCAGTTAGGTGATGGTTCTACTAATACTGATAATGACTGGACTGCCATTTCTGCTGGTGGATATCATACGGTTGCATTAAAATCGGACGGTTCGTTGTGGGCGTGGGGGAAAAATACTTCTGGCGAATTAGGTGATGGTACTACAACTAGTAGGGCCTCGCCAGCAAAAATTGGAATTGATAATGATTGGACTGCAAGTTCAGCATGGTATAACAGCACTATGGCATTAAAATCAGATGGCTCGTTGTGGGAGTGGGGGCTTAATATTAATGGTCAATGGAACTCTCCATATGTAAATTATTACTGTGATGTTGACGGTGATGATTATAAAACTACTATCGTTGGTGGAAGTTGCACAGGTAATAACTGTAAACCTGTTGGATGCCAATTAATAATGGGAATTGATTGCGATGATGCTAATGTTTCAGTTAATCCGGAAGCAACAGAAATAGCGGATGACGGTATTGACCAGAACTGCAATGGATTCGATACAGTTACTTGCATAGTTGATGCTGACCAGGACGGGTATGGAATTGATTTGGGCACAACAACACTTGCTTCTGATGGAACATGTGATATGGCACAGTCGGAATCATCAACCGCAGATGACTGTGATGACAATAATCCATCAATCAATCCAGGCGTTGCGGATATAGCGGATGACGGCATTGACCAGGACTGTAATGGCTCTGATACAGTTACTTGTATAGTTGATTCTGATCAGGACGGATACGGAACTGATTTAGGCACAACAACACTGGCTTCTGATGGAACATGTGATATAGCACAGTCAGAATCAACAACTTCCGATGACTGCGATGACAAAGAACCGACTAGTTTTCCTGGCAATCCCGAGATATGTGATGCAAATGACAATGACTGTGATGGGTATCTAAATAATGGGATATCGGATTGCTTTATGATTAGTCATATTAACGAAGCTTTTGACTATGGAACCCCAATAGCCTGGACAATAATTGATAACGCTGGAACTTCAGCTGTATGGCGCTTTGATGATCCAAGGAATCGTAGTAATTTGACAGGCGGAGCTGGTTTGTTTGCAATTGCAGATAGCGACTACCATGGTACGATAAATATGGATACTGAATTACGCACATCAGTTATTGATATGTCAAATTTAAGCAGCGTTCAACTTGAGTTCAACACCGATTTTCGTTATTACTCCGGAGGAGGATCTGAAGTAGCTGATGTTGATATAAGTGTTGATGGTGGCACTACGTGGATTATTACTCCACTCTGGAGCAAATCAGGATCTGATTATCGAGGTCCCCATACTGAAGTGCTGGACATATCTGCTTTAGCTGCTGGTCAAAGTAATGTGATGATACGTTTTCACTTTTATAATGCGAACTATGACTGGTGGTGGCAGATTGATGATGTTCAGATAATAGGTAGATCTAGTGAAGTATGTGCTCCTCCAGTAAGAATTTCAGGATATTTTTATTACCCGACAATACAAAGTGCTTATGACGATACGACAGATGGAGATACTATCCAATGCCAGGCGACATTAAATGCTGGAGACCTATATATTGATATGAATAAAGCTGTTAATCTGGAGGGCAGTTATGACTGTAGTTATTCAACAAATGCTGGTATTACAACAGTCAATGGCGACATGGTAATCAGCGATGGAGTAATGACAATTGCAAACGGAAATATTCAGATCACGGACTTCACACTTATCCCCGACACCGGTCAAACAGGTGACTACACGGCCACATTTGGAGAGGACTCAGACTATACAATAAACCCGCCATCATATACTGATAACGGCGATGGCACAGTGACAGATAATGTAACAGGACTTATGTGGCAACAGGAGGACGACAATCAGACCTACAACTGGTTTGAAGCCACTGGTACGTATGACGCAACAAACAACCCCGGAACAACCGACGTTTGCGATAGTTCAACGCTTGCCAGTTACTTAGACTGGAGACTGCCGGATAAATATGAACTGGAGAGCATTGTAGATTATGGGTTGTCTCAACCTCTGCCGACTATTGATAGTTTAGCCTTCCCGAATACTAATTCGTCGTACTACTGGTCGTCTAACACTTTCACAAACTACCCGAACTATGCATGGGCCGTGAGTTTTTGGGGTGGTGCTGTCGATTATGACTTTAAAACTGACGGCTACTTTATAAGGTGTGTGCGTGATGGACAATCAACAAATCATAGTTTCGCTATTAATGGTGATGGCACGGTAACAGACAATGTAACAGGACTTATGTGGCAACAAGAAGATGACGATATAACCCGAGACTGGGAGTCAGCAATTGCCTATTGTGAAAATCTGATTGTTCCACCCACAACATACAGCGACTGGCGGCTACCAAATAGTAAAGAACTCTTTTCAATAGTAGATAACTTGCAATACAGTCCGGCAATAGATTCAATTGCTTTCCTCAATACTAATTCGTCGTACTACTGGTCGTCTACTACATACACAGGTACTCCGACCCGGGTATGGTATGTGCGTAAGCTCCCCTAAAAAGTAGACATGTCATAAATAGAGCTTTCTGGCAAAATAAAGTCAGGAGGTTGTATGAAGAAAACAAGATTTAGTGAGACACAGATCGTAGCAATTCTGAAGGAAGCGGACAGCGGAATGTTGATAAAGGACATCTGTCGCAAGCATGGGATCAGCGATGCAACGTACTACAACTGGAAAGCAAAGTACGGCGGGATGGAGGCATCTGATCTAAAGAAAATGAAAGAGCTTGAACAAGAACTGAGTAAATTTAAGCGAATGTATGCTGATCTGGCCTATGAAAACCATGCATTAAAGGACTTGATCGAAAAAAAGCTCTAAGGCCGTTTGAGAAGCGTGAAGCTGTTGAACATCTGACAGCGGAACATCGTATGCCGATAAAGCGCAGCTGTGGAATAATCGGCATATCTCGGGCGGCCTGGTATAAGCCTGTAAAAGGAACAGATGGCCGGGATGAACCGGTCATTGATACATTGAATGCAATAATCAAGGACCACGGAAGCTGGGGCTTCTGGAAGTGTTTCAAATCCATGAGACGCAAAGGAATGGTCTGGAATCACAAGCGGGTATACAGGGTATATTGTCTGCTTGGATTAAACCACAAGCGCCGGGGCAAGAAGAGACTGCCCAAAAGAGTGCAGCAGCCGTTGTTTGTACCGCAAAGGCCGGGACAGGTCTGGTCAATGGATTTCATGAGCGATGCTTTGTATGAAGGGAAACGATTCAGAACATTCAATGTAATAGATGATTTTAACAGGGAAGTATTAGCCATAGAGATAGATACATCGATAACCGGAAAGAGACTTATACGGGTGTTTGAAAGACTGAGGGACAGCAGAGGGCTGCCAGATGAGATACGCTGTGACAACGGGCCAGAGTTTTTGAGTGGTGAATTTATAAGCTGGACTGAAGCAAACGGAATGAAGATTAAGTACATACAGCCGGGCAAGCCGAATCAGAATGCATATATCGAAAGATTTAACCGGACATACAGGGATGAAGTGCTGAATCTGTATCTGTTCAGGAATTTGGAAGAAGTAAGGGAAGAAACATACTGGTGGATGATAGGCTATAATGAGGAGCGTCCTCATTACTCGCTGGGACACATGACTCCAGCAGAATACATGGAACAATATGCCGAAAACTCTAGTTTAGAAGTGTCAACCTAAAGGGGAAGCTTACGGGCTATGGGGATGGAAAGGAAGCTATAATTGAATTCCATTTTGACAACTTGATAAAGCATAAACTTTACGAATATCTATTGGATAGTTTCCATGAGATTTCGGGTTTATTGTTGTCGGAAATTCTTTGTCATGAAATTGGTCATCATGTAAGAGACTTTAAACGGCACAGCATAAAGAAAAAACTGCAGGAAAATTATGCTGACAAATATGCTAGAGCAGGTTATTATCAATACTTGAAATCGAGAAAAAGAAATATATTAAGTGATTACAAAATTGCGAGCTTGAACATATTTCAATTTAATAAGGAAGATCGCAATCAATTTAAAAAGTCAAGAAATGAACTTATTGAATGGTTAGAAAATAACAATGGAGGCATCCCGTTTCCATAGTTTGTATATAAAAAAAGATAACCAGGCAGTGCTCTGAATGCCTGCCAGCGGTGTCTTTTTGATTTTGATTAGCTTGTAATTTACAAATCGTCTTTGAAGCTTGTTGCTGCCTTATATGGCAGGCATCAGAGACTTTGACGTTATATGTAAGAAATTATTTTTAATTCCATGGGAGGATAGGATATGGATATTGCATTCAAAACAATCAAAACATGGAAGGATTTCATTGACTATAAGGGAGATAATTTATCTGATGATTGGGTATATCGTGGTCAAAGTGATGACTATCGATTAACTACCTCTTTGGAACGCGCACAAGAATACTTCAAAATAGAAAAACTGGACTTGCCAGCTACAGAGTGGCAAATGATTCGAGATTATCGCAGACGTTTTCAGGGTGAGAGGGAAGATGTTTTAAATAAAGACATATTATACTGCCTTGCTCTAATGCAACACCATGGAGCACCTACTAGGCTCTTAGACTTTACCTGGTCTATATATATCGGGGCTTTCTTTGCTCTTGAGAATTCCAAGAAGCTACCTGTTCTTTGGTGCATAAATACAGGCTGGATTGATAAAGCAGCAAAGAGTATTGTTGGGGCTAAAGGGAGAGAACGATGGGTAGACAAGACAAGAAACGATGAATCATTTAATTTTATGTATAGGAGTGATAATCCTAAGAAATTTGCATGTATCGAAAATCCTATTCAACATAATACACGTTTAATAATTCAACAGGGTATTTTCTTATGTCCTGGCGATATATCATCTCCTTTAATAGAAAATCTTCAGAGTATGAAATATTATAATGATGAAAAGCATATATTAAAATTAATTTTAGATTTTGATCATAGTGAACGAATTTCTGCTCTTAAAGAACTTCATCGAATGAACATAACTCGGGCGAGTTTATTTCCTGGACTTGATGGATATTCTCAATCAATGAAGCAATTAATGCCATTGTATAAACATATGGCAGATAAAAAAGCAGGACTAGCTGGTTCATAACAATTAAGGAAATACACATCATATAACAACGGAATGGACTTGAACAGGCTACCTCAGGCACCTTTTTCAAGTTGTCATAGTTTATGTTTCAAGGGCCGTTTAACAATATGTCAAAGTTCCGCCTGTCAGTCATTCAGGCGTTAGACACATAATAGAATAGACATGGCGACAAAAAAGAAATCTTGGTTTTATACCGGTCATTTTGGATTCATAAAGTTTCGACTTAATGAATTTAAGGATTATGTACTAGCAATTGAATCCAATTTTCAGGAGAAAAAAGGTGAATTAAGAAGAAGATATAAGGAAGAGATAAAAAAAATAGAAAAAAAATCGGAAGAGGAATTTCATATTTCTGACTACTACGAAGGTGAACTTATCACCATTGATAGGGTATATCTTGAAACGTTCCGCTACTCAGCAATTGTATCTATATATTCCATATTAGAATCATCGCTTAATGCATTATGCAAGCAATTAAAGAAAACAAATAACTTATCCCTTGATCTTGGTGAAATTCATGGTGAAGGAATAGAAAGAGCAAGATTATATTTGCAGAAAGTCTGCCACGTCAAGTTCCCCGCCAGAACAGATTCTTGGTCCAATATCCAGAAATTAAATAAGATCAGAAACTGCATTGTGCATGCTGAAGGCGATGTCGAGCGTACACTAAGTTCAACGAAAGTAAAAAATATTGTCAAAAACACCAAAGGGCTCAGTTTAATGAGTAACTATATTAAAGTTGACAAAAAATATATCGAAGATATCATTCGTGATATTGATGACTTTTTAGAGACATTATATGAAAATGTCTAACAACAGCGTAGGCGTTATGTTCTATTAGGGCAGGACATTTCAATTCTATTCAATTGCGCTTCAAAGAGCCCATATACGATAAGGAGAAATCAATGAAGTTCAAATTGCTGTACATGTATAAGACGAGAGTTGGTACCTTCTATATCGGTCAATCTAAAGATGGCAGATATCACCCTATTTTTGATGATGAGAGTTTGGGAAATTATGCTCATCCTTGGCAAGCTTCAGAAGACCTAGCGGGCGGACATACATCCACGCCAAATTGTGATGCTGATACTGCAGATCTAGAAATACCAGAGCATCATTCTAATTGGGAACGTTGTCAATAACTGAATGATTAGGAAAGAAACAGAACCCAGTCGCTGAAGACGGACTTGGAGAGCCGTTCCGGCCTCCGAATCGCTTAGTTCAGACGTTACTTTCAATCGTTAATCGTATGCCGTGTATATCGTATGACTAGTCGGTTAAAGTCCGACCGTGGGAATTCGGCAGTTCGCCCATGTAGCACGAGGGAGGTGCAAAGGGTAACCTGAAGCACTAAGTTCCCTGACA
>SDBV01007963.1_pt1 | contig 14366 bp, 17 predicted proteins | sample 2277081 | NCBI WGS metagenome assembly SDBV01 (sample SAMN10402039, study PRJNA504765) | marine sediment metagenome | isolation source: marine sediment core GS10_PC15, 223 cmbsf | place: Arctic Ocean: Southern Knipovich Ridge | collected 2010
TCCCTTCGTCGAGCGGAACTTCAACTCCGTCGAGCTCGGCCCTCGCGGCACCGGCAAGAGCTTCGTTTACCAACAGCTCAGCCCCTACTGCCACCTCGTTTCGGGCGGGCAGACCACGACGGCACAGATGTTCGTCAACCTTTCCTCGGGTCAGCGAGGGCTCGTGTGCTTGTGGGACGTGGTAGCGTTCGATGAAGCGGCCGGGGTCCGGTTCACCGACAAGAGCGGCCTGGGCATCCTGAAAGGCTACATGGAGGACGGAGCCTTCAGCAGGGGCCGAGACATCATCACCGCGGAAGGCTCGATCGTCTTCGTTGGCAACATCGATGGGGATATCGAAACGATCGTTCGTACGTCCAACCTGTTCTATCCAATGCCCAAGGAGATGGACACGGCGTTCTATGACCGCATCCATGCCTATATCCCGGGTTGGGAGTTCCAGAAAACATCCGATGCTACCTACACGGATCACTTCGGCGTCGTCACGGACTACCTCTCTGAGGTCTTTCGGGAGCTCCGCAAGCAAAGCTATGGCGATTACGCCGAGCGGTACTTCAGGTTTGGTGCTCACCTTGGCGGCCGCGACCAGAAGGCAGTGCGCAAGATTGTCTCGGGCCTGATCAAGCTGCTGCATCCGGACGGAGAAGTCTCGAAAGAAGAAACCGAGGAGTACCTGGCCTACGCAATGGAGATGCGGAGGCGGGTAAAGGAACAGCTCAAGAAGATGGGCGGCCTCGAATACTGGGACACGAGCTTCTCTTACACCGACAAGGAGAGTAGCCAGGAAACGTTCGTGCCCGTTCCGGAGATCGGCGGGGGATCGTTGATCGCTGAAGGCGGGCTTCCGCCGGGGAGCATCTACACCATCGGCTCCAACACCGCTGACAACCGGCTCGCGCTATTCCTCTTGCAGACGCAGATGAATCGCGGCTCGGGACGCATCATCCCGCTCGGCAATCTTTCCAGCAAGATGAAGGAGGCCATCAAGACCGCCGACGCCTACCTGAAGGCCAACGTCCACAACCTCGGCATCGAGCACGACCTGAAAGCCTACGACTTCACGGTGCAGGCCATCAACTTGAACCAGGCGAAGGAAGGCGCCGAGACCGCCGTAGCCTTCTTCATCTCCCTCGTGTCATCGATTCTGGGCAAGCCGGTGCTCGATCGCACCCTCGTCCTCGGCGAGATGAGCGTGCAGGGCATGCTACTCAAGGTGAATTCGCTGCCCGAGCGCATGCAGCTCGCGGTGGAGGCGGGTGCCAAACGGATCCTCATCCCGAGCGACAACAAGCGCGACGTCGCGGAAGTCCCAGACGCGATCCTGACCGCGACCCAGTGGCAGTTCTTCGATTCGCCGACGAAGGCAGCGATCATGGCGATGGGGATGGGGTGAGCCCAATGGCGATAGCCAGACATCTCGCATCGATTATGGAAACCTACGTGCAAGCTCGTGGCGGGGATGCGAAGAATGCGTCGCACCCTCTTTGGAGCACCTTCAAGTCTCTTCAAGCTGAAGTCACGGAATTGAAGCCGGTCCGCAGCCGAGATTCCTTGCGCGTCACGTGGTCGATGGGTCAGGGTGGGTGGGCGAAGGTCCCGTGGCTTGCTGTCCTCGACGAACAAGAGAACTGCAGCTTCCGGGGGCAATCGACCCTGACTACCGGCAGGGGCGTCTACGCCATCTACCTGTTTCGTGAGGACATGAGTGGTTTGTACTTCACGCTCAACCAAGGCGTCAGCGAGTTACGACGCACATACGGGCGGGCGAGATGGAAGAACGTTGTTCGCGAGAAATCGAAAGAGATTCGCACTCACTGCGCCGCACTGAAGAACCACAACTTCCAACTGGACAACGAGATCGATCTCCATTCCCTGGGTGGCATCGGCAAGGATTACGAGGTCTCGACGATTGCGCACAAGCTCTACGAAGGAAGACACCTACCGCCGGAGAATGAGTTCGAAAACGATCTGGAAGTGGTGCTCAAGGCATTCGATAGGTATCTGGGTAGGTGACGTGGTGATGGCGACCTTCGGAGACTTTCGAGTCCGTCTCGACCCATGGGAAGTCGACCACCCGACCAGACGCCACTGGCCTCGCTCGAGGACCGCCCCGATGAACACGTGAATCAGGAAGTCGAGGTGACCGATGGGGATTACTCGCCGCCGGATTCTCCCTGTTTCAGGAGACAAATCCCGAGTCTGAAGTCCGCAAAACCGGGGTGCGGCCTGCAACCATGCATCGAATGAAGGGATTGGAGTTTCAGTGCGTGTTACTGGCAGGCGTACAGGCGGGCACGATGCCGCTCATGATTGGGACCGCCGATGATGCGAGCGAGGAAGACCGGGAGCTTCAGGAGCGGTGTTTGCTGTATGTGGCGGCGACGAGGGCGCGGGATGAGTTGGTGATTACGGGGTTTGGAGAGCAGTGTCCTTTAATCGCCCAGATTCAGAGGATGCAACTCTGTTCGGAGTCGATCGGTGTCCGCAGATTGACTCATAGTCCGTGAAAACAACAAATGGCGGCCACAAATGGAACTGCTTAAGGTGCAACCCATTCGAATGAAGAAATTGGGCCTGGACGAGAGGTGGCTTCAGGATCGTGTCGACGAAGATCCGACGCTCCTCGGCCTCGGCGATCTACATGTTATTCGTCGAGAGCGACGACAACCCAGCGGCGGGAGAATTGACTTCTTGATGTCTGACCCAGAGGAAGACATCCGATACGAAATAGAAATTATGCTGGGCACCCTTGATGAGAGTCACATCATTCGCACAATTGAGTACTGGGATATAGAGAGACGTAGGTTTCCAGCGCTTGATCATCGCGCTGTAATCGTTGCGGAAGATATTACCAATAGGTTCTTTAACGTCATCAATCTTCTGAATCAAGCGGTTCCTATCATCGCCCTGCAACTGAGTGCATTCCAGGTTGAAGACTCCGTAGTCCTTCTTTTTACCAAAGTCCTAGATATTACCGAGGCCGGTGATGATGAAGAAGAGGATGCGGAACAAGTTGACCGAAACTACTGGGAGAAGCGTTCCAATCCCAAATCACTAGCAGTTTCAGACGCTGTGATGAAGCTGGTACCGGCGGAAGGCAAGCCGCTTCGGGTGACATACAACAGGAGTCATCTCGCCATCGCTTCCGTCGGCCGCAACTTTATTTGGCTGCATCCACGGCGCAACGCCGTGCATTGTCGAGTTACACTTCGTATCAAGTTCGACGAACGTGACAGCGCCATACAGCGGCTAGATGAAGTAGGCGTGTCAGCAAGGCCAATCCGCGGCCGCCGTGTCGACAATATCAGTTTTCGTGTGACCGAGAAGGATCTAGAAGATGCTGCAGGTGTGCTCAGCGAGCTGTTTAAAGAGGCTGAGTCACTGTCGCGACCATAGCTCGTTGCGATACACAGAGGTATCACCTTCTAGCACACGAGGGACGACGCTAACGATGGGCTGGCGCCTTGAAGCGTCAAACACAATGGCTGGTTTCGGGTGATTGCCCAATGTCAATCTTCGATAAAACAGTTGATGACCTAGAGACTAGTGACGTCGAGCAGCTTCTCGCTGATTCGGCAGTGGAGAATGTGCGCTTAGAATTCAAAAGGGAGATTCCTAGTAAGAACGAAGCGCTCAAGAAGTTGAGTTCATTCGCCAACACCTACGGTGGGTATCTGGTAATCGGCGCCAAGGCGGATAGCTCAGATGGCCGGCTGGTCGCGTTGCCAGGGGTAGAACCAGGTTCCAATCTCAAGCAGCAGCTTGTGCAGTGATGTTATGATGGTGTGTGGCCTCCGCTCGAGATCTTTCTGTCCGATCCTCTGCCAAGCGCCCAGGACAGCTCCCGCTATTTCTACGTTGTATATGTACCTGAAAGTCTCGAGGCACCTCATTTCCTGAACGGTCGAAAGGGTGCGTACGTTCGGACGGACGAGTTTAGCCAGCGATTCCAAGCAGGCCTTGCGACCTACGACGAAATCACACATCTGCGCAATAGGCGTGAATTGGTTGTCAATCGCAGGAACTCACTTTTGGCGCGGGCGCATGAGCGATTTGCGACCCTCGTGGATCGGGAGTACGAGAGTAGTTCTGCCACCACTGGGGAGATAGGTGCAACACTGTATCTTTCTCTTTGCCCGCTGTTTCCAGCCCACCGTCTAATAGAACATCCGGGATTGCTAAAGCTGGTGTCGGCAGCCAGAATCAACTGGCGCCAATCTGGGTTTCCTGCATCGCATGACCCCTTTACGCAACACGAGAGTGTGTTGATTCGGCATCCGGCGTATCGGTTTGGTTTGTTGGATGCGACTGTGTGGGGCAGTCTGTTTTATGCGGCGGAGATGGACGAGTTGTGGGAGAACGAAGTGCCAGGTATCCACCTCTATGCTTTACTCGGTTATGTCCTCGTCTTCTTGGAGCATGCAGGGGTACTTTACAGCAAGCTGGGATATCATGGGCCTTTGCGGATAACCATGGAATTTGACCGCATTCAAGGATCGGCGTTTCTGTACGATGGAGGGGGAGGAAGGGTCATCCAGGGTCCGTCTTCCCCTCTCGATGATCTCTTTACACTGGGTATCGAGGTGTCAACGGAGAGGCTAACGAAAGAGCGAGATTCGGTTGCCCGAGAACTGATTGCGGCCATCTTCTTTGCGTTGAATTGGCCTGAGATGGCCAGCGAGGAGCCAGCCGTGGAGAGCCTGATAAAGGGGGGCTACGACTATAACTTTTGGAAAGGGGCTGGTACGTGATCAGCGATGAAGCGGCTGGCCAGTCTGGTCTTCTCGATCGAGACGGATCGCTCTGCCTGCGCACCATACCGCGAGAGGTGGGGGCCTGATGTTCGGTCCACTTCCATTCGCAAGGTCATCTTCGGTAACAGCTCTCGGGGATTTGCGCACAAGCAATCGCCAGCAGCCTCATAGGCACTTCCTGAGAGAACTAGGGGAGTCGTCTTGGCGGAGGCACTTTGCGACGCCGTTTTTGACGGCACTCAAGCAGAGCAAAGAGTTTAACCAAGTTGCTTCAACGGGCTTGGCCAGCCAGCTGATTAAAGGAGCCGTTGGCAGCACGCAGACTGATGTCTGAGTTTCAATTGAGGTTTCAAGAAGAAGCGATCCCGCAGTGGGCCTCGCGGTACTCGTACCGTGGAGAGGATAGGATCGTCACTGTCGTTGCGCCGAAAGCTCGACAACGCGGTCATCTAACGAGGCGAGAGTTTCTCTCCTTGTGCGAGTGGAAGACCCCGAGGAGCAGGCCGAGGTGCGAGAAGAACCCGGAAGGGAGGATTCGCGACGTGACTCGCCTCGCATTCACAACGAGCGATGACGAAGCGAAGATCGGTATTCTCCGCCTCCTCGATGGCGTCGACTGGCCCACGGCATCTGTCCTTTTGCACTTCTGCGACCAACTACCGTTTCCAATTCTGGACTACCGTGCTTTATGGTCGCTGGGATACGCTAAGCCACCCCCGTACACCTACTATTTCTGGCAGGCATACACAGCGTACACACGGGAGCTGGCCCGAAGGACTGGCCACTCGATGCGCGTAATTGACCGCGCACTGTGGCAGTACTCCAAAGAACGACAGCGTAGTGCTTGACAACACCGTGTAACTGGCGCGCATTGAACGAGGGGCGATTTGTGTGCAGCGGATACTCACGTCTCCATGGAGACGATTTCCAAGACTCTTCTGAGCCTCGCTTACAACATCAGCAGGGTCATAGACGACGCGCCGGGTCAGGCATGGGAGCACCTCTATTACGGCGTGCGCGTTGAGGTGTGTTTCTTACGGCCACAACTAAATGACTCTAGCTGATCCACTTACCTGGGGAATCGACAATGCCGCTGCCACTTAAATCCCTCTTCTCGGGGGAGTCGGCTCTACTTCTGGGAAATGGCATCAACCTTGCTAAGCAGGGGATCACCTGGGAAGTTCTTCTTAAGTCTCTTATCGATTCCTTCGGAATGCAGTCAGAAATCACCGTCAATGAAAACCGCACATATCCTCTCATTGTCGAGGAACTCTTATTTTCGTTGTCGGGGCGATTCAACGACAACCTGAAACTCCTCCGTGGGCGAGTTGCCTCGATGGTAGGGAAGTATGGTCCTGGTCCTCTTCACGTAACTGCGCTTGACACAAAAGTACGGCATATCCTGACAACTAATTACGACTATGCGCTGGAACGAGTCATCGACGATGAGTTTCGTGGCCCTGCCAATCCCGGTCATTCCGGGGAATACAAGTACAGCCTCCGCCGCTGCAACACGGTCAACGGCATTAGCGTTTGGCACATAAACGGCGAACTGAACAACGGCTTCAAACCCGGGGCGAGGCGATACGCGGAGGAGAGTATCTTGATTGGACACGAACACTACGCCGATTATTTGCGACAACTTCATGGAGCTCTGAAGCCTGGACCCGGGCACGGCGGATTGAGCAACGTGCTTTCTACGCGCGAAGATCTGTGGGCGACCCGGTTCTTTACGCACGATGTGCACATAATCGGATACACATTGGACTACAGCGAGATCCACCTCTGGTGGCTGCTGAACTTTCGTGCTCGCCTGATACGGACCGGTTCCTCGGTCGCCAACCGGATCTTCTACTTCTTCGGCGATTTCCAGCAGGCCGACCTCGCACATCGGCTCGCACTGCTGAAGGCTCTTGAGGTCCAAGTGATTGAGGTACCCACCAAGAGTACCGGCGACCGTTATGTGCAATTGTACGAGGGCGCATTGAGCAGGGTGAGGACCCGTAACTCATGACGCGTGCTGTGCTCCGTCGAGTGGGATCCGACCAAGCTAGACAACGTCTGCTGAAACTCTAGAAGCGGGTCGGGGGTGCTGTTTCTCCCGTCAAAGTGCGATCATGGATGTCGTGCCAGTGCGGCACCGACGCGACCTTGATGGATCTGAGTAGTGCCGTGCTTACCTAGCAACTCGTGAGCTTGGAGCGGTGCGAGTTCGAGGGACAAACCCGCTGGGAGAGATCCTGTGAGCACAGCCGCCGGGACGCTCGCTACACAACACGCCCCGCGGCCCACCCACAGTAAAGCTCTACGCCGTCAAGACGAAATAGTGGAACGAGGTCGCCTATACTCCCCTCTTTGGCGAAGAGCGCCAGAAACGCCTGGTAGTCGTCCAGCCAGGCATGATGTGAGCTGAACGAGTGCACGATCATCACAGCAAAGCGAGCCCGAAATTGTTGCGCCTCGATAACCGCGGAAGCGGTGCGGTGGAGCAGTTGGTACCGGATGTTGCCGTCCGGGGCTTCCGTGAGACCAAGCTTCTCTTGGAGAAACGCTAAGCGCTCGAGCTTTCCGGGGGACGCGTCGGTCAACCACTCTGCCACAGTGGGACCAAAGGGCTCCTCGACTTTTCCTTCTATCATGATCGCGGCGAGTGAGGACCCCGCAGCGGCGAGCACAAATAGATCGTTCTGCGAGGGACGGATTCCACCGGGGAGCGGTACCTGATACTCCGGGATCCCAATAAGGGGTGTCGCCTCGGCGAGTGCCGGGTCAGGGCTGCTCGCAAGGAGATCCCGGACCTCCGGTGGAAACCCCTGCGCCCGCTCCCACGACTCGGCCAGCATCTTGGCGGAGTGGCCGTCGCGCCAGTGTTTTTCTGGGTCTGCCAGTAGGCTCTGCCAGCTCTCCGGACCGTCCGACGGAATGAGGATCATCATATTAACTCTCTGACGTGTCTTTCCCGGGGCAGTCCCACTGGAGCAGGTTGTATCACCGTCCCCGCCTCGATTGGCAGCGTTGCCTACTTACTCTATCATCAATCTCCGATGTACCAGTTGGTACTTTGCTCGCTCGACACGCCGACTGTCGTAAATGACTTGTTCCAATCGTTGGGAGGCTCTGAGCTCAGTGCGAATTAGCCGGGAAAAGCGTGCCGCCTGGCTTGGTGTTGGTCGATGCCCAGAGAACGCAAACATGAAGTCGAAATATTCACCATGTCGAACAAGTCGACCCGGTAAGCCGGATCGACCACGAGCCCCTACGACCATGCCGTACCGAAGGTAGGGGTGCACCTGCTTGTGCATTGAGGCCTTTTTGCTGTAAGTGATGGCATCATGTGAATGGAGCCGCGTCAGCTTCGTTTCGATAACTACTCTCGGTATCCACCGCTCGCCATCAAGTTGCTGCGTGATAAGTATGTCTGTTTCGTAGTAGGACAGGTGGTCTTCACGCTGATCGGCCTGCTTGTATGAGGTAACTTGGTAGCTGTACGGGAGGCGCTGCTGCGTCGAGACTCGGTAGCGGCCCCGCCGTGGAAGACATCTATTCTGGATCAGGGCTGCTAGCCGCTTGGCCCAAGCCTTTTCTGTCATGGTCATCCGTAGAGGAGCTGAATGAATCTGTCGTCCATCTTCAGTTCGATCTTGGCGCTCGCAAAGGCACCGTTCCGATTTACAATACGGGCTGGGCCCTGGCTCCCACCTTGAAACGGGTCGTCCCGTGAGGATTCCTCGGTTGTGCCCCTGCTCGGTTGCCCGCTCAGGTCAATCTCCCCTCGGAGGGAAAACCTGATTCCATGTGCTCATGGCCTCGAAGACTCGCTCCTGCACTAGGTTGACGAGTCGTCCCTGCCGGTCGAGTTCCTCCGCCTCCTGGATTGGCCAACGCCACAGGACCTCCATTCCCGGACAAAGATCGACGAACGATCGTTTGGTCATGGTGAATTCCCTCTCCAGCGCCGATCGTTCCGCCTTCCCTATGGCGCGGTCGGCCTCGAGTTGGTCAAACAGTTCGAGAGACTCCTCGCGCTGAAACCTGCGAATCTCTCTGCCGGATGCGTACCAGTAGTCGAAGTACTGTTCCAGGTCCATTTCCCCCTGGCCGTAAACCCGGTGACTCCCGCGATAGGAGAAGTGCAGGTTTGGGCTGACCGTCCACCCCTTCTCCAGCAACTTGAAGAATTCGGCCCGTCGAACATTTGTGCCGAACGATCGAGCTTGTGACACAAGGTCCCCAGGCCACAAGCCCAGTCTCAGCCAGCCATCCTCGAGGGCCAGACTGATGAGGCGGGCGGTTCCACTGGGGAGAATGGCATCTGCTGCCCTCTGTTCTCGAACCGTGCCTGGCAGGAGTTCTTCGAGGATGTCTCCGCATCTCTTCACTACCAGAACCCTACTGCGCCTGCACACGCCCAGCGTTGTGTACGGATTGAGGAATTCAAAGTGCGTGCTCACAAACTTCAAGAAATCCTCTGCGAGAAGCGTCTCCGTGTAGCCGAGTAGGCCCCGTTCCAGAAGCGACGTGATGCGCGTGACCATGTCACTCCACAGCAAGTCCACGGGGATTTCTTCCCGTTCGACATCGGTGTCGTCGTCGAGGGGTACGCTGAGCTGATCTTCCCTGTAGTCACCAACGCGAGGCTTGTTCTCAATAACGAGGATCCAATCCGGGTTGTACTCGATCACCCCGTCCAACAAGGCCCTGCGATCAGTGTCTCCGACTTCGGCGGACTCCTTCAGGTGGTCGTCGGACATGAAGATAGAGACGAGTCTACCGGTTGATTGGCTTGGACGCGCCGTCTGCGTACGCACTACCGCTGTTTCTCGCGCGATCTCCGACAGCGCTGGTATGAGTTCCGCAGTGCCAGCTTCGAGCTGGCGTTTGCGAACCAGGTCGAGAAAGGCACCCTGAACCTGGGGACTGAGGCGCAGGAGTACCAGAAAGGCGCGAGTCAGTTGGTTCTCATGGTGGGCCTCGAGACTGTTGTAAGGCTCGTAGTAGTTCATGTGGTCCATTGTGTGTCTCTCCCACGGTAGGCCATGGCCTATTATTGCTCGGACAGTCTATGAGCTATGTGCGAGAGCGCCTGCTTCCGCGCTCGTTTTGCCGTTGATTTCTCATCGTCAGTTCGCAATCCTCGCATGCCTCCTGCATGGCGCAGCGGCGCTACCAACACGCACCGGCCATCTGGCAACACTACAGTGTATGGTCCAAGCTCAGCCACATCCTGCTCGGCATACTCGGAACGCGCATGCCGTCGGGAACCCTTGCCGAACCACTTCGGAAAGCTCCGATCCTGTGCTGTCAAGATTGCTTGGGACATATGTGTGTTCGTGATGGTCTCGTAGACCTGCGCCGAAAACGTCACGATCGCCATGAGATTCGGAAGGCCTGCGAGTTCCTTGAAGAGCCATGTCTGCGTGCAGGCCTCGGCGTAAGAACGGAAATCCTCAGAGCTCTGCGATCGGTTTTGTGTGCCTTGGAGAGTGTTGTCCGCCCTGTACCAGTGGCACTTCACCAGGTCTGTCACGTGGACATCCTGGTTCTCAAGTTTCACACCTGCATGGCTGCGAAGTTCGGTGCAGAACCTCTGGATGTCGTCGAGAAAAGTCCCATGCCGATAGCTACGTTCGAGGTCGATCTTGATCGGTAGTTCCTCTGCATCTGGGTGGGGGTCACGACCGACGAATACCAAGCGCGCATGCATGCGAAAGATGAACCCGAGGCGAGGGATAGCCACCCGGCCGGCGAGCTGCCGGCCGACGAACTGTCCTGAGAAGCCGGCGGGTGAACGGGTTGTGAATCCTCCCACGGTTGGGATGCTATACAGGAATGTGGATGCCCGGTTTCTGGAAGGGACAGAGCTTGACGGGTTGTGTGGGGAAGTGGCGAGGCTGGTGGCGCAGCCGTCGTGAAGAAACCGACATGATGGGCAGGTCCAACCACAACGCAGCAGACCGTTCTGAAGTGGATTAAGATGTACGACGAAGAACCTTTTCTTGAGCGGTACAATGCGGAGGAGCTCTCGCCGAGGAGCGCCGCATCGCCGCGATTCTCGACAAGGCGGATGCGATCCAGTGGAAGTTGCGGGAGAGTATCAAGTTATTAGAGGAGTTCTTGAGGTCGACGTTCTTGGAGATGGTCGGGATCCGGTGAGAAATGAGAAGGGGTGGGAGATAGGCAGGATGGACGACCTAATCGTCAGTGCTCAGTACCCAACTCGGCGCGAGCCAACCGTGAACGGCGCGGTTAACCGGTGCTCCGTATGACCAACATCACGCAAGCGGGTAGCCTACCTGAAATGGTCACTTCCTCTGCCTCGATCGCCTATTGACTTGACGGGCAAGTCAATCTAGCGTCTTCATATGTCTGAACCGACGTTTGGGGAAGAGTTTCGCCGTTACCGGCTCCGTGCAAAGAAGACGCAAGACCAGGTGGCGCGCGCGATGGGTGTCAGCTTCACTTACGTATCGAAGATTGAGAAAGGTAAAGCGCCACCGCCGAAACGGGATCGCATCGAAGAGGCATCCGGTTATCTGGCGCTTTCGGAGGAGGAAGAGATTGACCTGATGCTGCTCGCCGACAAGGTGCCGGCAGATGTCCAGAAATGGGTACTCAACCAACCTGACGCTGTTCGACTTTATCGCAGCATACAGAAGGCGCCACGCAAGAAGCAGGAGAGAATCCTGGCAGATCTCATTAAGCAAGTAGAGCAGCAACTCGGAAAGCGAAAGGAGTAAGGCGTCGTCCGTGGTTTCCTCGTCGTGGTGGGCGCGCAGGATCGAAGAGAAGGCCTACTTGCGCCTTAGGCAGCTACGGGCGGCGGGTCTATGGGACGGGACCGCTCCAGTCCCGGTCGACCACCTTCTCGAGCATGTTCTTCAGCTCCGGATTAGTTGGGAGCGGATCGAGGAGAAGCCGGACGAACGGATCCTCGCGTGTTTACGGCCCGAGGCCCGGGAGGTCGTATTGAACGAGATCCACCTGGACCTCTTCCTCGAAAAGCCCGGCCTTGAGCGCTTTTCTAAAGGGCACGAGGCTGGGCACGCAGACGTCTTCGCTCTTGCCGGGGAGGCAGAGCAGTTCAAGCTTCTGAAGGATTCTGTCTACCGACCGCAGCGGCGTTCGGCGACACGTGGCCAGGTTACCGTCCTGGGCAAGCGACTCGCGCAGCTGACACCAGCAGTCAGAACGGAGGTATACCGCGAACTCGCTGATCGGGAGCGCGCACGCCGAGAGGAAGGAGAGGACTCTGTGCTCGAGCGCCGTTCAGTGGACCGATATGCGGCTACCATATTGATGCCGGAGGACATTGTTCGTGAACTTGCGCGCGAACTTGATCTAACCCGATGGCCCTCTCTGTACGAGATAGCCGCGGCACTCGGGGTGACGATCTCTGCCGTTATCGTCCGACTGAAGGAACTTCAGCTTGTCCACGACGTGCGCGACAAGACCATTCTCACGGTCGATCCAGCGCTGGGCTCCCAGGGCACCCTGTTTTAAGGCCACCGAAGGTCCTCCATCAACGTTGACTTGACATTCATATCAAGTCTGGTTACGGTTCTACTTGGACAAGCGGGAAGATGTTGCATCGACATCGCTTCCGCGGTTTCAAGAGAAAGTACACCGTGATTCGACATGAGGAGGAGCAATGGTCAGCGGAGGAGCACGAGATCAGGTTGTTGTCTTCATCGATCAGCAGCAGTTCAAGCTGGAGGACCGGGAGTACACCCCTCGCGAACTCCTTGGGCTTGTGGGAGAAGATCCCAACGACACGACACTGGTTCGTAAGCACGGGCACGAGCTCGAGAAGCTAACCGACCTGGACAAACCGATCGAGCTTAAGAACGGCACACACTTCGTCGTCTTCCACAATGCGCCGACCCCGGTGTCGTAATGTACGGGTCCGCTCGCCTTTTCGCTGACCTCCGAGACCTGGGCTACGAGGTTCAGGAGGTGATGGCTTCGAATGGGCAAGAGTTCGCCGTCATTTCCGAATCGGAGGTCCCGGTTGGCCGTTTTGAAGGGCGCGTCATCGATCTCGGAATCCAGGCAACACCCGACTTTCCAAGAACCGTCGCTTCAGCGATTCACGTGCGGGCCGATCCGCAGCTGTACGAATACAGCGATTCGGTGCCGAACGTGCGGAACATCACGCAGAGTGTACTTGGCGCCGAATGGCGTTATTGGAGCCACAATTTTGGGTGGCAGGGTGAGCGAAGCGCGCGCCGCCTCGTGTCGCAGATCAACGGGATCTTCCTCAATGCCTCGTGAGTACGCCGTCGCGATGCCGGAGACGGTTCACGAGGCCCTCGCTGCCCACCTGATCCGCTCCGACGGACAGGAGGATCTCGCGTTCGCCCTGTGGTCGCCGTCGGTTGGCGCCGAACGCCTTACAGCACTCCTCCACAAAGTCGTTATGCCGGACGCTGGCGATCGCGAGGTACACGGCAACGTCAGCTTCACCCAGCAGTACTTAGAGCGGGTCTGCCGCGTCGCATTGGAGGAAGGGCTCGGCGTCGCGTTTCTTCATAGCCACCCGTCTCCCGGCTGGCAGGAGATGAGTCGGGACGATATCGTGGCCGAGCAGCGCATTGCTGGGCCCGTGGGCGCGCTTACGAACCTTCCGTTGGTTGGGCTTACGGTCGGATCAGACGGTATTTGGAGTGCTAGGTTCTGGGAGCACGAAGGTGGCCGTTCGTACCGGTGTGAGTGGTGTGCGCTGGTAGCGGTGGCGGGTCCGGGACTTCGCGTGTCCTACGCTGACAGAGTGCTCCAGCGCCCCGCCTTTCGGGATCTGTTCCGCCGGACCGTGAGCGTTTGGGGGCCCGATGCGCACGCCAACCTCGCCCGGCTCAGGGTGGGGATCGTCGGTCTCGGAAGTGTGGGGGCCCTGGTCGCAGAATCACTTGCCCGGATGGGGCTAACGCGTTTCGCGTTGATCGATTTTGACTTCGTGGAGTCCCATAATCTGGATCGGCTGGTTTCGGCAACCGAGGCTGACATCGGGCGGTTGAAGGTAGACGTTGTCGAAGAGCGGATCCGGGCCGTTGCGACCGCCGAATCAGTCCATGTTGTGGCAGTGCCCTACAGCGTCGTCGAAGAAGATGGTTACCGTGCGGCTCTCGATTGCGACGTGATCTTCAGCTGTGTCGACCGTCCCCGCGCTCGGCACATCCTAAACCACATGGCCTACGGCCACCTGATCACCGTTGTCGACGGAGGAATCGGGGCCCGCTTCAAGCGCGGCTGCTTCTCCGGTGTCGATTGGCAGGTCCAAACGGCTGCTCCGGGGCGCCCGTGTCTCGAGTGCCTGGGCACCTACGATCAGGCCGACGTCTCGACGGAGGAAGCCGGCATGTTGGACGACCCCTCGTACCTCAAGGGACTGCCGACGGATCACCGGTTCAAGCGGAACGAGAACGTGTTTCCATTCAGCACCAACCTCGCTTCGCTGGAGGTGATGCAGCTCGTCGCCCTCGTGACGGGCGCTGCGGGAATCGACGACTTCGGCGTACAGCGCTTCCGGTACGTCCCCGGTATCATGGAGCAACTGCCGCCGTCGGCCTGTCATCCGTGGGGCGACCGAGAGAAGCTGGTGGGACAGGGGGATCG
>SDBV01007964.1_pt1 | contig 14365 bp, 19 predicted proteins | sample 2277081 | NCBI WGS metagenome assembly SDBV01 (sample SAMN10402039, study PRJNA504765) | marine sediment metagenome | isolation source: marine sediment core GS10_PC15, 223 cmbsf | place: Arctic Ocean: Southern Knipovich Ridge | collected 2010
CTCCTCGACCCCCAAATAACAGACGTCGTATACCTCCAGCTTGAAGCCGATCGAACAACACAACAGCTGGCACGGCAGGACTCGAACCTGCAACCACTCGATTAACAGTCGAGCGCTCTGCCTTTGTTGAGCTACGTGCCATGAATAATCTTCCTACCATATCGGTCAGGCAGAACTCCAATGAGCAAAGACCTGAATCCGTAGCCATCGTCCTGAGGTCCCACAGCGAGACGCCAGGGGGTGAGTTCCACCGACAGTAGATCTTCCTAGTCATCATACATCCACGTATAGTCATCGTGCCAGTCCAGTCCATTTTCAGCTTGAAGCTGACCACTTCTCCTCGAACTTGAAGACCTTGCTATCCTGTAAGTGCTGCATCGCTTTCCTCCTCCGCATCTGGATCCACGATCACTCGCTCTATTTGAGTTATCAATAGTGGTCCGCCGCCCGCACCAGTCAGCTCATGCCGGTTTTTGAATACCGAGGCCCTACGACCCTCAAGTAGGAACCTCAGCAGCCCATCCGAGTACTTTGTCACCGTGCCGCCGGGCTCGCCCTGATACCAACCGACTGGCTCCTCCACACCGTCGACCGCCCGCCTACGTGCCTCGACCTCAAGCACATCAGCTAGTATCTCCTCCGCCGCGTGGAAAGCCTCTCTATAATCAGGGTAGTTCTTAAGCCAGTCGTAGTGGGAGTTCCTAGATATGTTGGCCGCGGTACAGCCGCCAGTTATGGTGGCTGTCTCGATGAACCCATTGAGGAAGGTTTCCTGCACGGCGAGACGGTCAGCCTCGTCGCCGATCGGCCCAGACCGTCGCCCTTTAGTACCCTTAGCACCTCTAGATTTAGTCATACTCGCGTGGATGGTTGGGATCTTAGAAGACTCACTCTAAGGATATCGCGCGCGAGGAACCCCAGACTACCTGCGTTTTTCCACGAGGAGAGGACGTTCAAATCGCCGCCGTGTCATGATGTCATGAGTGTCGTGACATTGCATTACAATTATTTATTGTGTCCTGAGTGTCATGAGTGTATACAGCGTATTAAATCTCATGACACTCATGACATCACGACATTTCAGTGAAATATAATTGTAATGCAATGTCACGACACTCATGACACTCACGACACGGAGGCGACATTATTTGTCACCAAGAATCTCCCCCTGGAGTGTATGCACGGCCTTGACCTGTTCCGGATACGGCTGCCTGGCTTTACAGAAAACCACGGTCTTCTTCTTGCCTACCTTCCACCTCCCGTCCGCGGCGTCAGGGTTCGCCACCGCCTCGTACCCGCACGCTTCCATCCTCCTCCGTACCTGCCACGACTTACGCGGATCGCCAAGCCACAGTCCGAGCTCACCCGTCGCCACAGCTGCCACGCGGTTGAACGTCGTTGCGATAGGCCACCCCAATGCCTCCAAAGCATCCGACATCTCCGAGTCTTCCGGGGTGAGTCCTGTCGACACCATTGCCTTAAAGGCGGGTGTGCGCCGGGGCGGCGCCTTAGGGTCAAATGCTGTCAGGTCGCGCGCCTTCAGGAAGGCCGCGACGTGGCCGAGCCCCCCCGACTCGTACCAGCCCCAGATCTCCCTCCAGTAGCCCTCGTCGAAGTCGTCCCTCCCCGCCTTCGACCACGCGACGAGGTGGCGCCTGTCCTCGGGCGGCAGGAAGAGGCCGTCCCGGTGGTTGGTGGTTATCGCCACGCCGCACAGATTGGGGACACTGTACTCGCGGAGGTTCTTCTCGTCGACCCTGAGCGCATCAGGCGGGGCAGCGATAAGGGTCTTTGTATGGTCGTAGAAGTCGAATCTCCCCACGTTGCCTAAGTCGCGTGCCTCCGATACCCGAAGCACCACCGACTTAATGAACCCGTTGAACCGCCCAAGCATCTGCTTGGGAGAGACCTCTGAGAAGTTCCATGGGCCCACGGCGTACCTCAGCGGGTGCATCAACGTATCCTTGCCGATCCCCTGACCCCCGCCGAGCACGATTGCGTGATTAACCTTCTCGTCAGGTCGCTGGACGCGGTGGGCGAACCAGTCTATCAGTTCGTCTGCCTCATCGGGGTAGAGCTTCCTAAATAGCCCCAGCCACAGCATCGCCTTTGTAGCATCCCCCTCCACTACACGCGGCGGGAGGTATAAGTTGAACACGCGCGCCCCTGGGTGCGGCGTCCAGCCATCCTCCGTCATCAGCGCGTCCGCGATTATCTGAGATCTACCCGGCTGCCATGTCATCTGCTCCACATGCTGATTGCGGGTGAGCCACGTGGTCGCACGAAGTCCGCCAGGTACGCACCTCGTCGGTATGAGCATGTTGATCGAGCCGCCGGGCCACAAATCGCGGGACGGGGCATAGATATACCTCCCTGAAGGAATGTGCGCGTGCAGTTCGTCGAGTGCCACGCCGTGAGGCGCGCCCCCTGCGCTTTCCGCCGCCGTGCCGAAGGCCCGCTTTAGGGTCATCTCAGCGTAGTCTTCCCTCAGTGCCTTCCGTACGTCGTCGCCGCGCTCCACCCTCCCGGCCACGACAAGGTCCCAGGCCTCTTGCCGGCTTGCGCCGAGGCCGGCAGCAGATGAGGCTAGCGCCATGTCGTACTCCGATGCGGACTCCAAGTCCGAGCGCTTTCCCTCCCATGTGGCGCACAGGCGGGGGTCAGCCGCGATTGCCGCGGAAAGGGAGCTTGCTATTGGCACTCCCTCGCGCGGCTGGATTCCGGGTCGCACAATACTCCCGTCATCCCTGCCCCAAGCAGTCGTGACTGCCCCTGCTGCATCTATCGCCGGACCGACCGAGCCGAGCTTCTCCGGTGGCCCTATCTCACTGACCCCTGTAACGGTGAGGTACCCACGTCCACAGAAAGTCTCAACACCTTCTTTTCTAACTCCCGGCCTTCGTGTGTTTGTCCTACCCGCCTCCATTCCTTCGGGTGCAACGCCTATTGCATGGAAGCCCGTCCCCGAAGGAGACGTCTCTACGTAGATATTATCCGAAGCATCGAGAATCGGGAAGGCCCATTCGCGTATACGTAAGCCATCATCTTCATACGCCCCGTCCGCGTCGACCGCGGCCCATGGGGTTCCGTACAGGCACAAGCCGACGCCGCCCCCAGCCTCCTCAGCGACCCGCAGGGCCTCTGGGAGGCTCATACCTGGGTTAGCACCCTGGACGTCCGCGTGCCTGCCATCTGGGCCAAGTGGTGCCTTGCGGTCAGACTTTCCCGTCGACCACGCGCACCACGCCTTTGCCTCCGCCAGCTCCTGCGGTATCTCCCCTGGTTTTGGCGTCCGCGGCCGCGTCACGGCCCGTCCTCGACGAATACAGCCTCGTCCTCCGCAAAACTAGCATAAAAGAACAGCCTGTCCTCGTGCCTGACGCCTATTCTCTTAAGCTCGGTGAGCTCCACATTATCGCAGGGACGACGGGAAACAACCTCACCGTCTCTCCTCTTCAGTGTCAGTAGGATACTACGACGAGGTCGTATCAACTGAGGGCCTCACGACCCTCGAGCCACTCAGATATTGCCGCAGCCCTCCAGCCGATCCTCCTGGCGCCGAGCTTCGTCGGCTTCGGGAAGGTCCCCTCATCCACCATCCTGTTGATCGTCGAGCGACTCATTCCAAGTCTCTCGACGACATCGTTCATACTGAGTACGACACCCACATCATCACCGCTCACGGCCTGGGCGATGAGTTCGGCGGGCCGCAGTCTGACGGTGAGGGCGAAATTGACCCAAGGACCTGCGCGCGGGCCTCGTCGATCCAGTGGTCATTTCCCTTGCCAGTCTCCTTGTGTACCTTGGTCTCGAGCCAGTACCTCGTGCAGCCCGTCATGTGGAAGCAGACGCTTGTAACTATACCCTCTACACCTGTAACCACGTCCCTGACTTTGGAACCGAGTTCTATCAGCGCCTCGTGCTTAAACATTGTATTTCCTCCTTATTGTGGGGTACCGTGGAGCGTCCCAGATCTTCTCGAACACAGTCGACACTTTACGATACCACGTGGTACGATCGATGGAAATAAATGGGCGACGAATGATGGTTTGCCCCTAACTTAGTAGGAGGCAACAAGATGGGATGGGAAGACTCTACGATAGCGGTCATGAAGGATGAGCTACGCAGGCTCGGAATGCCGGTGTCAGGCAGCCACGCCGAGCTGGTCAAGAGGCTCGACGCACTCGACGAGGATGTCGAGGTTGCAAGTCCGACGCCTGAGGGGGAAGTGCAGCAGCGGGCGAGTGAGTCAACCGCCGAGGCAGTGGATAGGCTCCGGACGGTGTTGGAGGGTCTGCTCGAAGCCTTGGGTAATATGGACGATGGTCCGACGGAGCAGTTCCCCACCTCCCATCCCGAGGCACCGATGAATATCAGGGAGGACATCCGTGACGCTGCGCGTCAGCTGCTGACCGCCCAGCCTGACGGGCGCACGCGCGCGCTACGCGTTCTCGGTGAATATGGCGGCTCGGTGTCCACCGTCGGTGACAACGACCTGGAGAGGTGCCTCATCGCCCTGCAGAACGAGCTGAAGGAGGTAGCATGAGACAGGGTGACCTCAACCTGATAGCGAACAACGCCACCAATATCAAGCGGAAGGTGCTCGCCGCGATTGCCGCAACTGAAGAGGAGACAAGCTGATGGACGAGTGGCGTGTCGTGGGCGTTCTTGTCAAAGGCGTTCTCTACACCGGCCTCACAACAGGGCTGGTCTATTTTATCTACTGGTGCTTCACAGGAGAGGTGCTCTACTGAAAGGGAGGAGAAGCTGCCTTGCCGCGACGGTGCCGGTTGTAGGACTTCTCCTGCTCTTCCAGGTTGGTGGCGGACGCTACCCGCATCGCGGAGTCCATGCTGGAAAGGCTGCGTGCACTGTGCTAGGCTGGCCCGACGCCGCGTTCGGGTCGGTGGTCGTGTTCGTCGCGGCCGTGCTGCTCAGGGACGTCGGCGCGGCGATCGCTAGTAATAGACAAGCAGCGGATCGCAGGACTTGGCTATTACAGGCACGCCTACTCGCAGCCTGCAGGGATGTACGGTACGTGCTTGGTAACGAGCCGCTTGTCGTGAGCTCGCCCGAGGCGGGGGAGTTGCTGGCCGCGTTGGAGGAGGTGGAGTCGTCATGAAAGATCGCTGCATTCACACCCTGATGCTGTATGGTGACCGGGGCCACAGCATGATCGACATCCGGTGTTACCTGGAAAACGGGCACGACAAAGACCACGCCTGGGGCAAAGAGGTGCGGCGCGGCGCCGATGGCTGCTACGCCGACGGCGTGCGCGTCGAGGTCAGGTGGCGAGAGACATCGACGATGATTGCCATAAGCTGGCATCATAAGTGATCCCATTCACAAAGAAAGGGTGTAGTTATGGCCAAGAAGAAACGCCTAACGAACCGACAGTTCACTGAGGAGAACAAGCTCTTCAGGAAGTTGTGTCTTCTTGCAGAGGTTGAGCCTACCAAACGGCAAGCCTCCAAGTACCGACGTGAACAAGGAGCCGCTTTCAAGGGGCGCAACCGATTGAAAGCCCTCAAGGAGGTGAAGTCGTCATGAAGGACAGGCGCTGGGACATGCGCATATTCGTTGGTACACCGACTGAGGTGGCACAGCAAGTGACAGCCCATATTAAGGATATCACGCCGCACCAGGTACACACCGTCGATGGTGTAGCTATATTGAAGATCTCATGCAGCAGCCCCGTCGATGGTCAGCTCGCGGTGTCGGTCTGCGCTTTCGTGGATCAAGACGTGCAGTATGAACCTGACAACCAGGAGGAGGTGGGACTATGAAACATGCCAGACTACCGGCGTCGACCGCGCACCGCTGGACGGCCTGTCCGGCCTCGGCCTACATGGACGAGTCCGGCGACCGGCGCGGCTCGAGGTACGCCGCGGAGGGCACGGCGGCGCATTTCCTCGTGGAGCGCTGCCTCCGCGACGGGTCAGACCCGCGGGATTACATGGGCCGCACTATTCATGTAGATGAGAACGGGGACACTTTATGGGGCGCTGAGATCAAGGGAGATTGGTCGTTTGAGGTCAACCCCGAGATGGTGGGTGCGGCCATGACCTTCCTTCAGTGCACGGGGGACGCGCTCATCACGATGGACCCAGGCGGCGTCTCGTACGTGGAGGAAAGAGTCAGCCCAGGCCACGAACACCTTGGCGGCACACTCGACTGGGCGCATGTCTCGGGGGATCAGGCCGTAATTGCGGACCTCAAGTACGGGCGCGGCGTGGTGGTCGAGGTTCACGAGAACCCCCAGCAGATGATCTATGCGCTGGGGCTTCTGGCCCGGCACCCCGAGGTCCAGGAGGTGACCTCTTACATAGTCCAGCCGCGCGCGCCGCACGCGGACGGGTCAATTAGGTGGACTACCTACTCGGCCCAGGAGCTCGTGGATTTCTACGTGTGGTTATTACAGCGGGTAGAGGCCGCGGACGATCCTGGAGCTCCCAGGATAGTCGGTGAGCACTGCAGGTTCTGCCCCGATCTTGCCAACTGCCCCGCCGCCTTGGAGCAAGCACAGGGGGTGGCCGCGATGGAGTTTGGCGAGGACGATGTAGGGGAGTTCATCACAGAGTGTCTGACCCTCGCACCGATGGTGGAGGCCTGGGCGAAGGCCGTCCGCAGGGAGGCCCTGGGCCGACTGATGGACGAGCAGGTCGTACCAGGGTGGAAGCTCGTCCACGGTCGCGGCACGCGGGCATGGACGGCGGAGGAGACAGAGGTCCTAAGGCTGGCCAAGAAGGCCGGTCTCCTAAAGGCCGCATGCTTCTCAGTACCCAAGCTCTTGTCGCCGCATGGGTTGGAGCAGGCAGCTGCGCGCGGTGGTATGACAGGGAGGGAGGCGGGCGCACACTTCAGCGAGGCCTGGGACAAGACTCCGGGCGGTCCTGCCATCGCCCCAGATGATGACCCGCGTGAGCCGTACCGCGGCGACCCAGCGGACGACTTCGCGGCACAATGATGGTTGAGTCCGTACGCGGCGGCAGAATGGTGGAAAGAGCTTCCCACCAATTGCCTACTCCCTGCCGTCGCGTCGGACACCATAAGTCGCCGTCGAGAAGACGACCAGCTAAAAGGAGAGAGGCGACATGGCAAGAGGCGAGAAGGTAGTTACGCCACCGTTCAGGGTGAGTTTCCCGGCGGTGTTTGAGAAGAGGGGCTTCGAAGGTTCAGAGGCGAAGTATTCCCTCACGGCGGTGTTTGACCCGGCCGCGTTTGGTAGGTCGGAGGCCGCTGCGTTCAAGCGCATGGTCGCGATCGCCGAGGCCGCGGCCCAGGATAAGTTCCGCAAGGCTCACACGGATCCGTCCCTGCGCAACCCGTTCAGGGATGGTACCGAAAAGTCGCACCTCGAGGGATTCGGTGAGGGGCTAGTGTTCTGTACCCTCTCTACCAAGATGCGCCCCGGCGTGATCGGCCGGGACATGCAGCCGATCATGGACGAGGCTGACTTCTATGCGGGATGCTATGCGCGGGCTACTATCACGGCCTATCCATATGACAACGTGTCAAAGGGTGTCGGCTTCGGCCTCCACAATGTCCAGAAGCTGGGCGATGGGGAGAACCTGACTGGTCGCATGAGCCCCGAGGAAGATTTCGTGGGCGATGCGCCCGAGTGGGGATCGGTGGATCCGACAGGCGGCGACGCGGCCGACGACCCGCTACTCGGCTAGCTCCCGCTCAGCTCGCTGGGGTTGGGACCGTCTCCGCCATCCACGGTCCTGCCCCCGGCTTGAGCTGGGATTCCGACTATGATCTACCTAGACTTTGAAACACGGTCCCAAGCCGACCTCCCGCGATGTGGTGCTTGTGCCTATGCGTACCACCCGTCGACGCAGGTGCTCTGTGCGGCATGGGCTATTGACGACGGTCCCGTGCGGGTATGGCACCGTGCGCACCCGTCTTCTGGAATTCGCGAGACCTCACCCCCACTTGAATTAATAAGCGCCGTAGAGTCAGGCCACAACGTCGAGGCACACTACGCCGGCTTCGAGAGGGCAGTCATGCTGTTGTGCTGGCGTGAGGAGTACTCGTTCGCCGTCAAGCTCGCCGAGCTCCTAGAAGATCCCGCAAGATGGAGATGCTCGGCCGCCAAGGCCGCCGCGTTTGCCTTGCCCCGGTCACTGGACGCGGTAGCCGAGGCGCTGAGGCTCGACGAGCGCAAGGACCCCGGGGGCAGGCAGATGATCCACTTATTGTGCAAGCCCGAGGCGGGGGACGGATGGGCTGAGGGCGCGGACGCGCTCGCAAGGCTCTGGGCTTACTGCGTCCAGGACGTCGAGACGGAGAGGGCCGTGTCGACGGTACTGAGGGACTTGCACCCCGACGAGCAGCGGCTATGGGAGGCGGACTGCCGGATGAATGAGAGGGGGATTCGGCTAGATGCGGGTTTCGCTCGCCGCGCGCTTGACCTCGTGGGACAGGAGAAGGAGAACTTGAACGGTGAGCTCCTCGACCTCACCGGCGGCGCGGTGGAGAGGGGGACGCAACGCGCGAGGTTCGTATCGTGGGCTGAGGGCCGTGGCGTGGAGCTCCCGAACACACAGGCGACCACTGTGCAGGAGCTGCTGGATGGGGGCGGACTTCCCGGAGACGTGGCGAGGGGTCTGAGTATACTCAAGACTGTCAACATGACAAGCGTCGCCAAGTTCAAGGCCGCATTGGAGGGTGAGTCAGACGGGCGCCTACGCAATACGCAGGTGTTCCATGGCGCAAACACCGGGAGGTGGTCGGGCAAGGGGATCCAGCCGCACAACCTACCGAGGGGAGTGTCGCCGAGGGGCTGCGCAATAGTGGCGCTCGACGCAAACGAGGACCTGGAGACGTTTAGTGCCCTGCACGGTTCGCCGACTGAGGCCCTGTCCGCCGCGATCCGCGGTCTGTTAGTCGCGTCCCCGGGCATGGACCTGTTCGTCGCGGACTACAGCGCCATCGAGGCAAGGGTGCTCTGCTGGCTCGCGGGTCAGGAGGACGCGCTCGACCTGTTCCGCAGGGGAGAGGATGTCTACGTCGACATGGCCGCGTCTGTATATGGGTGTTCGACCTCTGAGGTGGACTCAGACAGGAGGTTCGTCGGCAAGCAGGCGGTCCTGGGGCTCGGCTACGGCATGGGGGCGGTAAAGTTCAGCGACAACGTGAGGGAACTCGGCCTGCGGTTTGGGTTCGGCGCCGCGGAGCTCCCGCTCGGATTCTTTAAAGGCGTCGTCGACGTATACCGCAGGGAGAAGTACACCGCCGTGGTGGCCTTCTGGGAGGCATTGGAGGACGCTGCGCATTTGGCTGTGACCCGTGGTGGTGTCCTCTCTGCTGGTCCACTGGAGTTCTTTATGCGCGGCAGGTTCCTCCACATTAAACTACCGAGCGGCAGGCTGCTCGCGTACGCGGAGCCGGCCCTGGTAAAGCGACGCGTCTGGACCTTCCCTGCGGTGAACGCACTCGGCGAGGAGGTCGCGGTCATGGTGCGCACGCGTCAGGGCGCGGGAGTGCCGGCCGCAGCCGCAAGGGAGAGGGCCACGGAGAGGGGTTGGGTCCTACGCAGCGGGAAATATCATGCGCGAGATGGTGTGGCGCTCACCTACATGACTGCGAGGGGCCAGGGGGCATGGATTCGTGAGGAGACCTACGGTGGAAAGCTCGCAGAGAATGTAACGCAGGCGGTCGCGCGTGATGTTCTCGCGGACGCGCTCCTAAGGGCGGACGCGTCCCGGGCATTCCACAGGGTCGTGCTGACGGTCCACGACGAGCTTGTGTGTGAGGCCGACCCGGCTGAGGACCTTGACGCCTTCCGCAATCTCGTGGCACAGCAGCCTGAGTGGGCGCCGGACCTGCCGATAAGTGCGGAGGCCTGGCAGGGTCCCAGGTACGGGAAGGTCTGAGATGGGTGACCGACCGGACCTGTGGGCCCACCAGGTTTCTGAGATCGACCAACACGGAGATGCGCCGGCGAGGGGGCTACTCTGGTCCATGCGCACAGGCAAGACCAGGGTCATCGTGGAGCAGGCAGCCCGGCTCTGGCGATGCGGTGAAGTTACAGGCCTCCTCGTCGTCGCCCCAAACGGCGTGCACGCGCAATGGGTAGAGCGCGAGATTCCAAGGTGGATCGCTGAAGATATCGGTACTTCACTTGTCTGGAGATCCAAGTCAACAAAGCCCCAGTGCATAGATACCTTTCTCTGGTCGAGGGATAGCGGTCTCCACGTACTCGCCCTTAATGTGGAGGTACTCCAGATAGAACGCGTGCAGGACCTGGTGCGGAGATTCATCAAGATACACGGAGGGGGCGATCGGGTGATGATCGTCTTCGACGAGAGCCACGCGTTCAGGCGACCCGGCGCGAGGCGTACCAGGCTCGCCCGCGGCCTGGCGAAGAAGTGCGCCTATCGCAGGATACTGACCGGCACACCGGCACTGAACAGCCCGCTACATCTGTGGTCCCAGTTCGAATTGCTCGAGCCGTGTGCCCTTGGCCATAGAACCTTCGCATCGTTCAAGTCCCACCACGCCGAGTTCCGTCAGCAGACGAGACGCGACGGCAGGTCATACCCGCAACTCGTCGGCTACCGCAACTTGGAGGAGCTACGGGACTGGGTATCTCTGTGGGCCACGGTCGTCCCGAGGTCTCAGGCGGACGTGCCTGACGTGCTGCACACGGAGCGAGTCGTGCCACTGAGTCCCCCGCAGCGACGCGCCTACGACGATCTTAAGCGCGACGTCCTGCGGGTCGCAGCCGATGGCGCGGGGGAGATCGAGATCCAGGCCCACATGCTGAAGCTCCAGCAGGTGCTCGGGGGTTTTGTCTACGACGACGAGGGGAATGCTCACAGCGTGGACGATAACCCGCCGAGGCTCGACGCCCTGGTAGAAGAGGTGCTTGGCACCGAGCCGTGCAGGGTAATAGTCTGGTGCAGGTTCAGTGAGGACATCCGGCGGGTGAGGCGCGCCCTGCGAAAAGCCGGCGTCGCGACCGCCGAGTACCATGGCGGGGTCAACGCCGCGGACCGCACGGCGGCACTGCGCATGATGGAGGAGACGCCCGCGCCGTTCGCGTTCATAGGTCAGCCGCAGGCCGCGGGTCAGGGGCTTGACCTGTCCCCCGCCGCGGCTGTGATCTGGTACTCGCACGTACACGACGCGATCGTCAGGGAGCAAGCCTCGGCGAGGGCATCAGTGAAGGGGGGCGACCCCGTGGTGCTTGTGGACCTAGTGGCGGAGGGCACACTCGACGCTGGAATGTTGGAGATGCTACACGACAAGAGGTCCCTCTCCGAGGAGTTGGTCGGGGAGGGCCTCGCAGCCCTGCTGGCAGGCGTGATGAATGCTGGTAGAATAAGGGTGGCAGATGGAGAGCTCACACGGTACGATTCCCATATCGAATCAACTGGGCGGCATAAGTCGCTCAGAACGCATAGTCCAGAGGAGAGCATCATGGCAAAGCGCGCAGTAAAGACGAGCACCAAAAAGGCCGAGACCAAGAAGGCTGCCAAGAAGGAGCCCAAGGGTCCGACGATCAACGATACGGCCCGCGCAGCCATCAAGGCCGGTCAGACCAATGTCGAGGTCCTGGCGACCGTCAAGGCGGCCCACCCCAAGGCCAAGACCACCATGGCATCCGTCGCCTGGTACCGCAACGACATGCGCAAGTCCGGCGCGCCCATTAAGACCTCGCGGGAGATCAGCGCCACACGTCGTGCCGCCGAGGCGAAGGTCGCCAAGGCCGCCGAGAAGAAGTCCTAACCCAATCAACCAGATGGCTTTCAGCCGCAAATGATCCTTAGGGGTTACTGCGGCTTTTGCCATTTTATGGGTAGAACCACCTTTACTAGGAGGCTGAGATGGAAGCACTAATAGATGGGATGTTGGTAGACGTTGAGAGGTTCCACAAGGAGGTGCTACACCACCCGCCGGCTCGCGAGCCAGGTCCGCTTCAGGACCAGGAGGAGGAGGACCTGCGTAAGTGCCTGGACGAGGAGCTGGAGGAGTTCGATGGGGCGATCACTGTGGAGGGGCAGGCGGATGCGCTGATAGACCTCGTATACTTCGCGCTCGGCGGTCTATTGCGGATGGGTCTACCCCCCGGCGCAGCCTTTGCCAAGGTGCACGCCGCGAACATGGCTAAGGAGCGCGGAAGGAACCCCCATAGAGAGAAACAGCACGTAGATGCCGTGAAGCCTGAGGGTTGGGAGGCGCCAAGGCTCGACGCCTTCCTCAGGGCGACGCCTGACGACGTCGCGCAAGCGGTCCTTAACCCCTCTCTGTTCAGGGCCGCACTGGAGAAGAGGATAAAGAGGGGGAAGCAATACAACCAGGCCGGCGTCTCTATTGAGGATTACTTCCCACTGGGGCACACAAGCTACACGCAGATGGTGCACCTCAAGGCGAAGCGGCTGGTGGCCGAGGTTGGAGCAAATTCCGGGAATAATTCTCTGAATCCCTCATACAGAGGATCTGCGGTCGACCCCACAGAGGTTGCAGAACACCTCGTCGACATGACGAACTATGCTAGCTTCTACTATGAGTGGATGGTGGAGGAGGGTCTGCTGTTATGAACCTGACATTTGCCAAGCAGTACGAGTCGCTGCTCACATCGATCTTGTCGCCGGTACACCCCCACGAGGTCAACGAGAGAACAGGTGTCGGCATCCGCTTCATCCCGGCTGGTGCGAATCTCTCCGTGAGGCTGAGTGCGGGCCTCCCACTCATAGGCCTCCGCAAGACATTCCCGCGGACTGCAGCTGCAGAGGTGGAGTGGTTCATATCTGGGCAGACAGGCCTGAGCGTTTTACACGAGCATGATGTCCACATCTGGGATCAGTTCGCCGTCAACGGTATGGTCGCCTCGGCTTATGGTTTCAGGTGGAGGAGCTATTTCGGCCGTGACCAGCTAAGGGAGGCGATCGCTACACTACGAAAGGACCCCACGAGTCGGCGGGTGGTAGTCTCCGCGTGGGATCCGGGGGTGGACGGTGTACGAAGCGATCAGGTCGCGACGCCCTGCCCGGTTGGGTTTACCCTCTCGACGTCCAGGGTGACTGGCCCAGGGAAGGACTATCGCGAGCTGAATTCAACCCTGTGGATCCGGTCTAGCGACGTGTTCGTGGGTTTGCCCTATGACGTCATGGGTCACGCGATTCTAATAGGTCTAATCGCGAACGAATTGGGGATGAGACCTGGGTGGCTATCCGTCTCGCTGGCACACCCCCACCTCTATGACGTACACGCGGATATGGCGCATGAGGCCCTCGCGTCGAGACCCGCGCACCCGCACGTGGGCATCGCGGGTCTCTCCCTCAGTGACGTGGAGGAGATACCAGGTTCGCTGGTAGACTATTACGGTTCCCCCTTCATTACGACATGGCCGTCGTACAACCCTAAACCAGAGGTGGTAAGATGAGCGACAAGTGGGATATGAGGTTCAACGCGCTTACCTATATGGTAGCGACTTGGTCCAAGGACCCGGAGAGGAGGGTGGGCGCCGCGGTCGTAGATGCCGACCACCGCGTCGTAGGCGTCGGGTTCAACGGGCTACCGCGCGGGGTCGAGGATACAGACGACAGGCTCCAGAACGTGGAGACGCGTCTGCTCATGTCGGTGCATGCGGAGGTGAATGCCGTGCTCAACTCGGCGCCGGGTACCGTAGAGGGGTCGACCCTCTATTGCACGTCGTTCCCATGCGCTGCGTGCGCGGGGGTCATCATCCAGGCTGGCATCGCGCGCGTGGTCGGTCTGCCCCCGGACGGGGAGAGCAGCTGGGCCGCATCGTGGGAGGTCGCGGCCGTGATGATGATGGAGGCTGGCGTGACGATAGACGAGCCCGTGCGATGAAGACACTCGAGAAGTCGCTGTGGCGCTGGCTATCAGGCGCACGTCGTGTTGGGTTCCACCTAGAGCGGGTAGAGAACACCCTCTCAAGGTCTACCCCCGACGTTGAGTGCTCCACAGGTGGTGGCGGGTTCTGGATTGAGCTGAAGACGGCTGCGGCGCCAAAGAGGAAGGGGACACTCGTCCGCTTCAGGTTTCAGCCGGGGCAGTCAGACTGGCTCATCGACAGGTATACGCTGGACCGTGGGGCGTGGCTGCTCGTCCAAGTCGGGTCGAAGAGGTATCTCGTAGCAGGGTTGTATGCAAGAATCCTGGAGGACGGCGCGACAGAGGCCCAGATCCGCGCCCTATCTATGACCGGCGAGAACGCCACCGCAGAGGAGGCCGTGATAGTGGCCTCAGGGCTGCTGCACCGGCAGGAAAAAATAAGTGGATAAGATTGCCTTTAGAGGTGCCAAACGCTGGCAGATCGGCGTATAATTATCTCATGTTCAAGCAAGGTAATAACCAAGAGGAGCGGGACATGAGGAGCATCAAGGCG
>SDBV01007965.1_pt1 | contig 14364 bp, 13 predicted proteins | sample 2277081 | NCBI WGS metagenome assembly SDBV01 (sample SAMN10402039, study PRJNA504765) | marine sediment metagenome | isolation source: marine sediment core GS10_PC15, 223 cmbsf | place: Arctic Ocean: Southern Knipovich Ridge | collected 2010
GTATTCAAAATCTCCACCGTAATAAGCCACTAAATTTTATTCGGCACTTGATGTCTACGGCTCCTCGGTAAGACTAAAGAGTTGCATTTCGGTTACATCATTTGTATCAACGAGCCTGTAGTTGCCCAAATGCGTATCGGTCCAGTCATTCATGTCCCACACAAAATGATGCTGAATATCGTATTTTTTCAACTCATACAAAAGTGTCTCTTCGTCCATCCCGTCTCTGGCGGTGCCAAGGAACTTTGCCTGAAGATGATACGCCAAATATAGAGTTTCACCCCATTTGGAGTCTGAGGAGATTCGGTCGCCCGGCTTTATATATCTGCTTAAAACCTTGGCAGTGTCATAAGAGGAGCGGTTGATGTAAAGACGGTCTGGCAGAGTGAATCTTAATGGAGTATATACAAATGATGCGAACAGCGCGATGCACAGTAAGGCAGTTCTGGATTTCGCCCCCAAACTGGACGTGGAAAATTTTTCAATAATGATGCCGCCTGCCAATAGAAACAGAAAGCAGACTACATAGAGGTATCTTGGTATGACATTAATTAGCAAATATCCGCTGGAGTAGATAACCGCCGTCAGAAATATAAGAAGCATTTGTGGTCCGGCAAACAGCTCGCGTGGTTTGTCCAGGACAAGTATAAATACGATAAGGCAAATAACCGGCCAGAACCATGTAAATCCGGCAAAGGCTTTTTTTGCACGTCTGACATGTTGCCTTACAACCTTGAGGTAATGCCTGAACGAACCAAGCGAATCGAAAGGACTCCATTTCGGCATATCAAAGTAAGAAGGGTCTTCCCAGCAGCTTAGCGAGGTCTCATTCACCGGCTCGAAGAAACCAAGATGCAACATGGGATGACCTTTTGATTGCGGGCGGTGGAGACTAACGTTGTAGCTTTTAGAAGTAGATATTGTAAGCCTGTCATACTTGCTGCTGATTATCAATATCCACGAACCACTTAGCAAGACGAACATCGCCAGGCCGATGATAAAATTGGCGACAGCCTTTTTCCTTATCATGTTGTTTGTCGAGCGTGCAAAATGAATCAGGTTCATTAAAAAGAAATGGACTATGAAGAATGGAAACGCATAGCTTTTTGCCAGGTATGCAAAGCCGGCCCAGAGGCCGCAAAAGGCACCGTGGCGGAAATTCTCTGTGTAATCAAGCCGGAAAATGGCTCGAAAATAGAGCAGCAGTAGAGTTGCTATGAGTAAATCTGGGGTGATAAAGTAAGTGGCAAATGACAGAATAATTGGAATCATCGCCAGCAGTATGGTTCGTCTTATCCAGACAGAGAGAACGAGGTCACGTGCCAGTGCAGCAAATGCCCAAATGCATACTGCACCGATGCCAAAGTTCAGTATCTTTGCGGCCAGAAGTGGTTCGATTCGCAGGGCTAAAAACGGAATCATCAGAAAGGACAATAGCGGCGACCAATAACCATTGACGGCGTCTCCGAAGTTTCCTGCGAGATATTTTTGTGCGATTGATATATAGCTGATTCCGTCCGGATTAATCTGGTACCGATAGAACTTAAGTAATATTGCCCCTGCCACCAGGTAAATCAGAAGTGTTACCCACAGCCAATCACCGAACCTGTTGTTTTCCCTTGTTTTCTTCATATAAGTTTACGGAAACTCTGTATCTGATTATTTCATTGGAACTCTGCGCTGCTATCTGAACAAGATAAATTTTCTCGCCAGAAAACTCCACAAAAAAATGGAGACACCGGAGATGATTTTAGATAGAAGGTAGTGAAAGTGACAGAACTCGGTAAACAGCCAGATTATCGCTTCGTTCAAAATAAGTCCGACCAGGCCAATAAAAGCAAATATTGAAAACTGCACCCATGAGTTTGTGAACACCCGTCTGTGGAAAACCCAGCGGATACTGACAATGTACTTGGTGATAAGACCAAACACAAAAGCGACAGGAGCGGATGCCAGATAGTTTATATGCAAAAAATCCGTCAAGGCAAACAAAATACAGAAGTCCACTATAAAAGACAGGCCCCCGGCGAAACAATATCGCATTAATTGAATGTATGTGTTGTGTGTCTTTGCTATGAAAAACTTGTCGGCTATAGTTTTCATTTTATTCGGCTTACGGCAATATTTATCAAAGGTATCCCTGAACGATTTTCTCGCCTGACCTGACTATATTATGAATCCAGCTATACTCGAATCTGGCGCTTCTGCCGATAAGCCGGAGATTTTCAAAGCCGTTCAAAAAGTCGTTAATCACAGCCACTTTTGATTCATAGCCTTTTTCCAGTATCGGGTAGGCGTATTGCATTTTGACGACCTCAGTGTTCTTTATGTCCTCATCATTCACCCATTTGAGACCGAGAAACTGCTCGCGGACCATATCTATAAGCATTTCATCCTGCATTTGCCAAAGCTCATCGCCTCGCTGAGAAGGAATTTCAAGGACGATTGAAGTTTCATCTGGAGGTGACATGTATTCAGAGCGGTTCTTTGGTTCATACATTCTGGTAAAAATAAACTTGCGGTCAGGAAAGTAAACCGTAGCGGCTTTTGTGACGGATGGTTTGCGAATAAAGAACACTACCAGTATAAGGTCACGATATCGCAGCGTTTTTGCAGTCGCCAAGATGTCCTGAGGAGGTGACGGTTTCATCATCTCTAAAAAAGAATTCAATGGTAAGGTGCTGACAACTTCGTCTGTGTTTATAGTCCTGTCCCTGTTTATCTGGATAGAATGGATTTCCCCGTTGTCGTGATAAATCGCCGTTACTTCTGAATCAGTATGAATATTGTCACGCCCACAGAAGTCGGATATCGTTTCAGCAATAGCGCCTATTCCCTTCTTCGGATAATAAAACGAACCGTCCAGGTGCCGGGTTTTCGCCTGGTTTCCGAAAACAGATTCAGTAATAAATGTTTTAAGGTTCAGGCCTTTCATTCTTGTCCCTGCTATACAAGGCGAAAGGTTGTCGGCAGTTGCTCCCCACAGCTTTTGGGAGTAGTTCAGCAAAAAGCGGTCGGCTATGGTTCTGCCATACGTGTACAGGGCAAAACTTTTGAAATCCTCTTTGGGCTTTGGTCGAAACAGCCTCGAGCCGAGCACCTCGAAGGCAGCCTTGCTGAAAGTCAACAGGCCAAGATGTTTTAATAAATTCAGTGGCGAGAGCGGAAAGTCCACGAAAGAGCCGTTGTCGTATATCTGGCTTGGCACATTGATATTATCGAGTTCATCGCCCATAAGTTGCTTAATCTGGTCTGTAACTTGCGGGTCTTTATCGTGTAGACGATGAGCGCCCGAATCAAAAAAGAAATCGCCTTGATTGAGTGTAAGGCAGTTGCCGCCAGGATGGCTTTTGGCCTCGTACACGGTAAACGGCAAATTATTCTTCTTTGCGTAATAAGCTACGGCAAGGCCGCCTAAACCTCCCCCCATAATGGTAATGTTTTTATTTACAGATATTTGCTGGTTCCTTATGTATTGATGCTGTGATTTACCGGATTTTTGTAATAGAATACCAAATCCTTGGAAAAAGTCAATCTTGCATCACCATCTTATCCCGTCGTTTTTTGCCTGTTTTAATCGGCGTAAATCCGTGTCCATTAGTGGTTTCAAATAAATCAGCGTAACTTGTCTCGCCATAGTCCCGATGTCGAAGTGAAGCGGAAATCCAGATTTGCTCGCATTCCGATTTTGTTTATCGGGGCTTTCTATCAGAACGACGCCGGTTCAGCGATTAAATTTCCCACAGCCGCTATTGACCTCAGGAAAACAATAATTATAATGCTCTCTTTCAAACTTGGGAACGCCTTGATGAAACTAACAAAGATAATCAATAAGCCTGGAGGCTGATATGATTAGCGTAAAACAGCTTCGTAGAACATTCGGACCAATCGTCGCGGTGGATTCAATCTCCTTCGACGCCGAAAAAGGCCAGGTACTCGGCTTTCTCGGTCCAAACGGCGCCGGCAAAACCACCGCCATGAGGATGCTCTCATGCTTTCTCCGGCCTGACTCCGGCACCGCCACAGTCTGCGGCCACGACATTATCAAAGACTCCGTCGCTGTCAGAAAATCAGTCGGATACCTCGCCGAAAATGCTCCCGCTTACGGCGAAATGACCGTCGGTTCGTTCCTGAATTTCATCTGCGACGCAAGAGATATCCGTGGCAAAGACCGACGCAAAGCTCTTGACCGAATCGTCTCGATGTGCTCAATCGAATCGGTTTACCACCAAAGTATCGAAACACTATCAAAAGGATACTGCCGCCGGGTCGGCCTTGCACAGGCCCTTATACACGACCCGCCCGTATTAATTCTTGATGAGCCAACTGACGGACTCGACCCCAACCAGAAACACGAAGTTCGACAACTAATCAACGGTATGGCTGCCGACAAATGCATAGTCATTTCGACGCACATACTCGAAGAGGTAGAAGCCATCTGCAATCGAACTATAATAATCGCAAAAGGAAAAATACTCGTCGATTCAACACCAGATGAACTCAAAGCCGAATACAAATGCGGACTTGACGAAGTATTCAGAAAAATCACAAGAAAAAAATCCGCCTGATAACTTTTTTGTACGGAGTTCATAATAGATGAACGCATTTATGGCAGTGTTCAAAAGAGAGCTGAAAAGCTATTTCGCCACACCGATAGCCTATGTTTTTCTTGTCGTGTTTCTTTTCTTCGCAGGCTATTGGCCGTTCCGTCAGGGCTTCTTTGAAATGCGACAGGCTGACCTCCAGCTATTCTTCTCAAAACTTCCGTTGTTTTTGGGAGTAATGGCATCCTGTGTTGCAATGCGACTTTGGGCTGAAGAAAGAAAATCCGGCTCCATCGAATTGCTTCTTTCGCTTCCCATAACAGTTTCCAAGGCGGTCCTCGGCAAATTCTTCGCCGCCTGGCTGTTCATGCTCATCGCCCTTTTGATGACCATCACTATGCCCCTGACCGCCGCCTACCTCGGCTCACCCGATATTGGCAGCATCATCGCCGGCTACCTCGGTGCATTACTTATGGCCGGCGCGTTCCTGGCCGTCGGTTGTTTCTTCTCGGCTATGACCAGGAACCAGGTTATCAGCTTCATACTTTCAGTAGCGGTGCTTGCCGTCCTCGTCTATGCTTCGATGCCGACTACTCTCAATTACCTCTCCGGTTTTCTTCCTGCATCGATGGTCGCCATAGCCGAAAGCATGAGCATACTGGCCCATTTCGAACCGATGCAGAAAGGCCTCATTCAACTAACAGACATAGTTTACTTTATCCTGATGATAACCGGATGGCTCATCGGGTGCATAGTTGTCCTTGACTATAGAAAGGCTGTCTGATGAACAGAACTATAACAACTGTCATAGCGGTCATACTCATCGCCGTAATAGTATTTTCTGCTGTCAGCATCAGCCAGGACCTATTAAAGAAAGTCCGCTTCGATGTCACCGACCAGAAACTCTACTCACTTTCAAACGGCACCAGGGCCATCCTCGCCAGGCTCAACCAGCCGATAAAGATGAAACTTTTCTATACACGGACAGCGGCAATGAAGGCCCGAGACCAGATACGCTTCTTCAACAACTACGCTTACTTCGTCGAGACCCTGCTCAACGAATACGCAACACAGTCAAAAGGAATGGTCCAGCTCGAAGTAATTGACCCGCGGCCGTTCAGCGACGAAGAAGCAGACGCTCTGCGATACGGACTCCAGCGAATCCCAATGAGCGAAGAGGAAGGATTCATCTTCGGTCTCGTCCTCCAAACCCAGTTCGGCGTCACAAAGACCATCCCCTTCTTTTCCCCGAACAGGGAAAACTTTGTTGAATACGACATCAGCTATTTAATTGACACTGCCGTCAGGCGACAGAAAAAAATCGTCGGAGTAATCAGTTCACTGCCGGTAATGGGCGAAGACGTTAGCGGATACATGGCACAGATGATGGCAATTCAGGGCCGGCAGCCCCAGGGGCCATGGACAATCATCAAGCAGCTACGAACAAAATACGAAGTCAAAAAAATTGAGACAGACACCGACACCATTGAGGGAATCGACCTGCTGCTCATCGTCCACCCCCAAAACTTTTCCCAAAAGACACTCTTTGCCATCGACCAGTTCATACTCAAAGGCGGCCGGGTAATTGCCTTTATCGACCCGTACTGTTATGTCGATCAGCCGCAACGGCAAATGCCCATGGCACAGGCCAACCAGACCAGCAGTTCGAACCTCGAACCGTTTATGAAAAACTGGGGCCTCAAAATGCGCGACATGACATTTGCAGGCGACCGAAAATTCGCACTGACCGCGCCTCTCGGCCCGCAGCAAAGACCCGCAAAAATCATCGGCCTGCTCGGAATAACCAGCGAAGGCTTTAACCAGGACAGCGTTATCACCGCCGAGCTGAACCAGGTCAGACTAATCTTCGCCGGCGCACTCGAAAAAACTGCAATTCCCGAAAGTGACGAAACAAAAGTCGAACAGACTCCGCTGATGAGCACTACCGCTCGCGGCAACACATGGTCCGTCGACAGCCCGTACGAACTCATGATGCCAGACCCATCACATCTTATGAGCAAATTCTTCGACGGAACCGAACCTGTACACATGGGCTATCTCGTTACCGGAAAATTCGCCTCTGCTTTTCCCGATGGAATCACGGTAAAAGACGAATCCGAACCTAACGCCGAACCAAACCTTATCACCGGCCTGACTGTCGCCAGCGACGATTGCGCCGTCATACTGTTCAGTGACGTCGACTTCATCACCGACCAGCTCGCATACCAGACCACATTCTTCGGCAGGGTACCAGTCGGCGACAACGCTGCTTTACTTCTAAATGCCGTTGACGACCTCGGCGGTTCAGCCGACCTGATTTCGATACGCTCCAGAGGCAACTTCAGGAGGGAATTCACCGTCGTCAAAGAAATTGAAACCGAAGCTGAAAAATCCACCGCCCAGGAAGAAGCCGCCATCAACGCCGAAATTCAAAGCTTCCAGCAGGAATTAAGCCGAATACTTGCTACCGCAAAGCAAGGCGAAGAAGAAGTCATCGGCAGCACTATCCTGCAGAACCGAAAACAAATTGAATATAAAATACACGAAGCCCGAGCTCGGCTGAGAGACGTCAAAATGAAAAAGAGAGAAAAAATCGAACACCTCGGCAATAGGCTAAGAAACCTCAACACCCTGCCCGGCCCAATCATAATGATAATTATTGCAATTATACTTGGAATTTACAGAAGCACGAAGAAGAGGCATTACGTAAGCCACGCCAGCGACGCGTAATCAAAACTTTTTCACGGAGTCTTGTCGTATGAACAAAAGCAAACTAACCATACTCGCAATCATTACAGCGGTAATGGTCATCGCCGCAGTCGCCGTCAATCGAATCACAAATCGCCCTGCACTGACCCCGCAAACACGCGGCTACCTCATCCAGGGACTCGACCCCGCCGTCGTTTCCCAAATCCTGATTAAAGGCAGCGATACCGCCGTCACTCTTAAGAACAAAGGCGGAACCTTCGTCATCGCCGAAAAGGATGATCATCCGGCAACAAACTCTGCCATCAACGAACTGCTCACACAGGTGCTCGACATAAAGACAACAGAACTTCAAACTTCCGACTCCCGCAATCACGCCGACCTCGAAGTCACACAGGGCAATGCCCGCAATATCGTCCAGTTCCTCGATTCCGACGCCAACACTATCACCGGCGTAATCATTGGCAAAAGCGTCGAATCCGGCGATTCGTATGCCCGCCTGATTTCGTCCGACGAAGTCTACCTCTGCCGGAATGTCCCTTGGATTCGCTCGGCCCCCCTCGACTACCTCGACCAGTCGCTAATCAGTGCAAAACATGACGACGTCATCAGCGTCACCGTCACCGATGCCAACGGCATCACCTACACACTCGAATCCGAACCAAACAGCAGTGACATTACTCTCGCAATACCTCTGCCCCAAGGCAAAAAACTCAAAGCCAACTACAAATCCGTCTTCTCCGCCCTGACCAGTCTGCAGTTCGACGACGTAATGAAACAGGATTCGGTCCCTGCAGGCCTGACTTTCAAACGCACATATATCTGCAAACTCAAAGACTCGACATCATACATTCTAAAGCTCGCAAAAACTAACGACAAAACCTACGCCACCGTCAGCGCAACATTCGCCGACAAAAAAGAGGTCACCATCGACACCAGGAAGAAAGAATCCGAAGAAGAACTCAAGAGAAAAGAAGCTAAACTTCTTGCCCGAAAAGCCGCAGATGAACTAAATGCAAAATGCAAAGGCTGGGTCTACGAAATACCGTCTTACAAAGCTAACAACCTGACAAAATCGCTCAGTGACATCACCGAAGATATTGAACCCGAGAAAGAAAAAGCAGAAGATGCGGAATCTACAGCCGACGAGGACACCCCCTAATACAACATCTTATTTAGTAACTTTCAAAATCGGTTAGCCCCCAAGTTTATCTTGGGGGTTTTGTCTTTCCACGTTTCACGTGGGGTTTGGGCCTTTATATTTCTTTCAAAAGAACATTAGCTGGCGACTTTTTGATGTCCTCGGAAAATGTATTCAAACACTCCGACAGCTTCCCTAATGTTTCTGTCTTGCCGATCGGCACATTAGCCTTGCCCTTCTTCTCAAGCGAACTGACCACATACTCAACTGTAAGCATAGACACATCCACCCCAGGCTGATACGCAATGTCCCTGCCGCCATTTATCTTCACCTCCGAAAGTATCCCTGATTCGACCAGCTCATACAGTGACAGCCTCGCCAGCCGAATTGGAATCTCCAGCCGGTGCGATATCTCAGAAGCCTTTGATGGCTCCTTCGCGTCACAAAAATCTCTTATCAACTCATGCGCTATCAACAGCGATACAAGTTTCTTAAATGAATAACTCGCCGACAAGCTGTCCGGCTCGAACTCATACGTCTCGACATTTTGATTCGCAAACGATAGCTCCGCGCCGAACAATACTACCAGCCAGCTTACTTGAAGCCATAATAAGAACAACGGCAACGCCGCAAAGCTCCCGTAAATAGCGCCGTAACTGGCCGCGCCAATTTGAAACTTGATATACCCCCACTGAACAAACTGAAAAATCGTACCGGCGATGATACCCGCAACCAGACCGGATTTGAGTTTTACTTTCGTATTCGGCATGAAGATAAAAATAAAAGTAAACGCAATCCAGACAGTACAGTAAGGCAGCAGCTTCAAAAGAAACTCTACGATAGGCCCAAGAAACCGAAAGAACGCATACCCCTGGATTATCTCTAATATCTTACTGCTGACTATGACCGTCAAACTGCTCGAAATCACCAGCAGAATAGGACAGATAAGCACCAATGAAAGATAGTCGCTGAATTTCCTCCCGATACTGCGAGGTTTCTTCACCCCCCATATATCATTAAACGAACTTTCAATATTGCCCAGCAATTTTATTATCGACCAGAACAAAAACACCACACCGATACCCGCGACAACACCACCCTTGGCCTCATCCAGTAAAGTTTTTGCGAAAGTGACTATCTTTTCTACTACCTGCCTTTGGCTCTCCTGCTCTTCGCTCTGGAAGTTCGACATTATGGCCGACTCCACCCTGTCCTGCAGGCCGAATCCCTTCGCCACGCCGAACATCATCGCGATTACAGGCACAATTGAAAGCAGCGTAAAAAAAGTCAGCGCCGACGCCCTGAACTTGCATTTATCTTCAACAAAACCGCGAACACTCAGAAGAAAAGTCCGAAGCTGCCTGAGAAAGAATGATTTCGAGCGAGAATAGCTCTTCAGACGCAATCGCCAGATATCTGTCGTGAGAAAATCCCATAGCCTCGATAGCATGGCCGATGCTCCTTAATTGCATATATATCGTCCCTGATTACCAAAACTATCCATTAAATGACTAAAGTTGTCAATCACTTAATCAAAAACCACTTAATCGACTTGGTTAGCCCCCAGTCGAAGCGCAGCTCCCGATACATCGGGACCGATTGCTTTTATCGGGGCGGTGAAACAATTCGTGACAATCCGTGCAAATCTATCGAGTCAAAACCGCTGGTCGCTCAGCTCATGCTCTTCAGCGCTCTGCTGCGCATCCAGTAACACCCTAAACTCCTTCTCCTTCATCCACTCAACCCGACCGTCAAGACGAAGAACAATATATCCGCCCCCGAATATGCTGCAGCGATAACGCTTCTGCGTATAAGCCAGGATCTCATCTCCAGTCGCCCCGAACTCAATCCACCTCGCACGGTAGCGAAGCTGACCGAGTCGCGCACTGCCTTCAAGGTTTTTCTTGATTTCATCCACGTAATATTTCGCCGGCACCGAGCCATGCTGCGCTCGATAAGCCAGCACTACTCGCCCCAGATGCTCCATCGCGCGCATCGCTTCAGTGCGGTTAACGTAGTCTTTGAAGTTCATCAGCCCGACAACAGCCGCCATCGTGACAACAAAGACAAGGATAAAATTGTAAATGATACTTTTCTGACGCTTATCCATAAGAGGTTCCCATATTAGCTGCCTTGCTCGCCAGGTATCTTAACTTTGCCTTGTTCAACTTTAAGCCTGCCCTGAGCAAACATCCGAATCGCCTCAGGATACGCAATACACTCCTGCTCAAATACATGCTCCGCTAATGTATCCGCCGTGTCACCTTCTTCAACACGACACGTCCGCTGTACGATAATAGGCCCATTGTCATATTCATTCGTACAGAAATGCACCGTACATCCGCTGACCTTACAGCTTGCCGCAAGAACCGCCTCGTGCACATGATGTCCCCACATCCCCTTACCGCCGAAACTCGGCAGCAAAGCCGGGTGAATATTCATCACCTTATCGATATACCGCTCCGGAATCTTCCAAAGGCAAAGCCACCCACCCTGAATCACCAAATCCACCTCTGCCGTAACAAGCGTCTCTTCAAGCTGCTTACTGAATTCGTTAACATCCGAAAAGTCCTTCGTGCGGATTACCTTTACATCAAGCCCCGCCTTCAGCGCCCGCTCAACCCCCTTCACCTTCGGCCGAGAACTTATAACCACCGGCACTTCCGCATTAAGCTCTCCCTTTTCTATACACTCTAATATATTCAGCAGAGTCTTGCCCCCACCACTAATCAAAACTCCGAGCCGTAAATGTTTCTGCCCAGCCGTCGATTCCTTATCTTTTGCTTCCACATCCCCCTGCTTATCGAGCGCGCGATTACAAAGCCCATCCGCGCGTGCGTTCTTACCTCGCGGCACATGCTTAATTTTGTAACACCCGAACGACTCCAGAAGTGACATCACCTGTTGGTATAAAGGCCGGATTAGCTCGCTCTTGACCTTATACTCCCCCTTGATTTGCCTCACCATCAACTCGCTGTCGCTGTAAATACAAAGCTCTTCGGGTGATATTTTCTTCGCCGCCTCCAGCGCCTTGACCAGCCCGGTATATTCGGCCACGTTATTCGTCGTCTCACCGAGATATACTCCCTTCGCCGCAACTTCCTTACCCCCGGAATCCGTCAGCACGAATCCCGCCGCCGCAGGACCGGGATTACCCCGGCTCGCCCCATCCGTGTATATCGTCAAACGCTCCACTTGCTCAGGCTGCTCCACTAATCCCGCACTTCAAATACCAATCACACCTCTGAAACTACCTGCCTCCCCCGAATCAACCAACCGCCGAAACCAAATCCCCCCACCCAAACTACCTGCCGGACCCGAGTCAACCAACCACCGAAACCAAATCCCCGCCACCCAAACTATTACTCACTACCGCGCCGTCCCCTGCAATCAACCGAATTATTCACTGCCGCCGCCACTGCTCAGAACTAATATCCGCGTACAATTCGGACAGCGAATAATATCATCCTTCGTCATCAAAAGATTAACTGTCTCCGGAGTAATACTCATGAAACATCCTCCACAACTGTAGGCGACGCCTCTGCCCTCCTGCTCTTCGACTACGGTCAGGGCCTCGCCGTCGTAGGTTTCGGCGACGCGATTGAAGATTTTGAGAGCCTCCACAGGAACGTCTTTGGCGACCTTGTCCCACTCCTTCTGGATGTCGTCGATTTCAGCTTGGTGTTTGACGGAGGCCTGCTCGGAATCGGTGCGGGTCTGCTCGAGGACCTTTTTCTGTTCCTCGATTTGCTCTCCGATTTTTTTGCTCTCCGTCTCGTCGGCCTCGATGTCCTTCATCAGATCGAGTACCTGGCTCTCGATTTTTGAATTGTCGGCCTTAGTAGTGTTCAGCTGCGTCAGGACTGCTGCGTATTCCTTGTTGGTCTTGGCCAAGTTAAGCGAGGCCCGCAGGCGGGCGATGGACTCGTCGCGGCTTTTGAGCTCCAACTCAAGCCGGTCGGACTGGACCTTGGTCAGTTGGATTTCCTCTTTTTTGGCTTCAAGGCTGCTTGTAAGTGTGCGGACCTGGTTTTCCTGGATTATTACGTTTCGCCTGCAGCGTGCCAGCTTGTTTTTTGCTGCCCGCAGGCGGTTCTCCACGCTCTGTAATCTCGTCAACCCGTTCAATACTGGGCCCATAGTTGCTCCTTAAGTCAGCACCCGTCAAGCCTCTCAGTATTGCACGCCTTCGCCCGTTTGGCAATAAAAATTTCGTATCGAGCTTGTTTTATCGCCGGCGTCGGTATAATCTCCTGAGTATGAAAGACTTACTAAAGTCTCTGATACAGGCTGATACTACCTACGCAAACGGCGAAGTAGCCGCAGCCGAGATTCTCCGCACATACTTCACCGACTGTGGCATAGGCTCGCACGTGACGTGCTGGGACAAAACAAGGGCCAATATCGTTGCGCATATAAAATCAAGCGGCGCCAAATCGGCACTATTGTTCCTCTGTCACCTCGATGTCGTTCCTCCGGGCGAGGGTGCGTGGAAACATCCGCCTTTTTCGGCTGCCGAAGAAGACGGAAAAATTTACGGCAGAGGCGCAGCGGATATGAAAGGCTCAATATCTTCGCTGGTGACGGCGATTGAGCAAATAGTAAAAAGCGGCGACCAACTACAAGGTGACATTATTTTCGCGGCTGTCGCCGGAGAAGAAACCGATAGCTGCGGAATCAGGCGGTTCATAAAAGAGTATAAAGACAAACTGCCGCCTTTGGCAGGTATCATTGTTGCCGAACCCACGAACTTCGAGGTCATTACCGCGCATCGCGGGCTGTTGTGGCTGGAAGTTCTGACCAAAGGAAAAACCGCCCACGGTTCAATGCCCCATCTGGGTATTAACGCAATCAAGTCGATGCGACTTTTTCTCGACGAAATTGATAGCCTGGACTTCAGTGCAGAACAGCACCGTTTATTGGGTGATTGTTCGATGAGCGTCAATACTATATCAGGCGGCAAGGCCATTAACGTCGTGCCTGATTTGTGCAGCGTGAAAATCGATATCCGTACGCTGCCGGAACAAAACCACGCTGATATAATTGAGCAATTCAACTCCATCTTCGCACGTGTGAAAAAATCCAATCCCGATTTCAACGCCGAAGTAAAAACTGTAAAGGACGTCGAAGCGCTGGAGACGGACAATAACTGTGATTTCGTTAAACAGTTCTGTTCAATTGTGGCTTGTAAAGAGACTATGACAGCCGGTTTTTGCACGGACGGGCCTTTTGTCGCCTCACTTGGCGCGCCGGTGGTCATCTTCGGCCCGGGCCACGGTGAACTGTGCCACAAACCCGATGAATATATCGAAATCGCCGATTTGGAAAAAGCAGTTGAGGTTTATAAAAAGATAATTAGAGAACTTGTTTAATCGCTGATTATTTTATCGCGGAGGTCACTTTCAGGCTTCGTTATACGACAACTTCCGCCTTCGTCAAGACTACGGCGGACAAGTCGCCGCGACAAGGAGAACGCAGAGTGTTTTTATTAACAGGTATTCAGTCGCCGCTGCTTTGAGATTGAGTGAAGTCAGGTTCGCTGAGAATCCACTGGTTATTACTATCCAGCAGGAACATGCCGTTCCATTGCCAGTGTTCGAATTGGTTCGCATCATTCGGGCCGTAATGATGACCGAGCGAGTAAATCTTATTATTAAGGTCGACCCAGAAGTGCCCGATGTGCAGTTTCCCTTCATCTCTGCTTATGGTTTCAGCATTGCGAATATCGTAGGCGGTTTCGGTCAGGCCTGGCGAAACGAACACGTCGGGATTCCGGTCAATGTAGCGGGCAATCGCGCCTCTGGCCGCTTCGGCGTTAAAGGCCTGCTGTGAAATATCCGAACAGCCCCAAAACAATACAAGTATTAATGCACAAATGGTTTTTTTCATTTTATTCGATTCCAAATTACTATTTGATAGGTCGCAGGTTTCAAGTTCGCTTCCAGCGGCTAAATTATCCTCCTGAAAGTCCCC
>SDBV01007966.1_pt1 | contig 14363 bp, 9 predicted proteins | sample 2277081 | NCBI WGS metagenome assembly SDBV01 (sample SAMN10402039, study PRJNA504765) | marine sediment metagenome | isolation source: marine sediment core GS10_PC15, 223 cmbsf | place: Arctic Ocean: Southern Knipovich Ridge | collected 2010
GCGCGGCAGGCATGTCATTTCGCGTACCGTCGGGACTCTTGCCCAATGCCGCTTCAGAGCTTCCCTGCCAATCGCCCAGACAGCCGGCCAATCACTCGCCCCAGGAGTGCAACACCTGGTTCGCCGTTGAATCCCAGTTACCCAGCCGTTTCTTGGGAATCCCGAAAAAGGACCGTTTTTGGGACTCTCGCCGCCAGCTCCCAGCTCGTTCGCGCCCCCAGCCTACCGAGCCGCGGTCCCCTGCGCCGACAGCTCGCCGAATTGTCAAAGAGCATCGGTGGCCCTGGGGGGCCCCCCTACTCAGAACCGCGCAATTGCGTGTGTCCTGGGTGAGCGGTGCACGCGACGGGCGCCCCAAAAAGCTCGATGCCCATGTCGTTTTTCGCCAAATAATGCGCGGGCCTGGGCGTACGGTAGTCACCGCCCGCGGCGTCAGCTTCGGACCCCAGGGGGGCGAACGGACGGACTATGTCTGGCACACCTGCGGTGACCGTGGGACAGATCACGGACGCGACTGGCGGAAGGACCCGCGAGGCCCGTCACACTTTGCCCGCTCGGCCCGGATGCCTGGGGGGAAAGTCCGCGTACTACGAGCGCCGAAGCTCGGACCTTGGGGCTTGTGGAACCATTGATTCCGGCGATGGAACCCAGAAATCGGGGCCACGAGCAAGAAAATCAGAAAAATCCCACGCCTCAGAAACCGGGGAGGCAAGTTGTTAGGATAGCAAGCATCCCGAGCCCGGTTCGGTCCCAGGCCAAACCCAAATGGGAAATGTCGGATTGCTGTCCTCAATTCAAGGTGCCTCGCCATGAAGATCTGTCTCGTGTTGACGCTCTGCCTGACTTCCACTGCCTGGGCCGATCGCCTGGATGACTATGACGCACCACCGGCCGGTTCGGTGCGCGTACTTCGCGACCGATATGGGGTCCCGCACATCATCGCCCGCGACAATCGCAGCCTGTTCTACGGTGTGGGATACGCCCAGGCCGAAGATCAATTGGAAAACCTGGTGACCAACCTGCTGCGCGGTGAGGGCCGCGCCGCCGAGCGTGAGGGCAAGTCGCAGTTATCGGCGGATCACATCATGCGACTGTTCAAGGTACCCGCCCGCGCGCGCGATCAATTCGCGAACCTGGATGACGCGATCCGCGAACAACTCTCGGCGTTCGCCGACGGCGTCAATGCCTACATCGACGAGCATCGTGGCGAGATCCCGGATTGGGTCGAGCCCATCGAGCCGCACCAGGTGCTCGGTTTTTCGATGTACATCAATACGATGTTTTCGGTGGGGCACTGCCAGCGCGACTTGAGCAAGGCCGGCATCAAGGTGGCCGCAAGCGCGCAAGCGTTGCCCGGCCGTGGCCAATACGCGCGCCTGTCGCGCGGCTCCGATCCGCGTGACTTCGGCGACCGATGGGAACTCTTGCGCGGTCTCGACGCGTCGCTCGGCGAAGCAGATTTCGATTTCGGGTCGAACCAGTTTGCGGTGGCTCCGGCGCGCTCGGCATCCGGAGCCTGCATGCTGTCGATGGATCCCCACCTGCGGCATAGCGGCTTCTTCCGCTGGTACGAGATGCATCTGGTGGGCCCCGAAATCAATGCCATGGGCGCCTGCTTTTTCGGAAATCCATACGTGACCATGGGCCGCACCGAGCAGACAGCATGGTGCATGACCGTCAACGGGCCCGACCTGGGAGACGTGTTCGCCCTGAAGATCAATCCCGACAACCCGAGGCAATACAAGGGCCTCGATGGCTGGCAGGAGTTCGAAACCGGCGCCGAGACGTATCGTATCGCGACACCCCAGGGCACCGTCGAAAAGACGTTGCCCGCGCGGTGGTCCGAAGTTGGCCCCGTGGTGGCCCAGCGCGACGGCACGGCCTATGCGTTCGCCTTGCCGGTGACCGATGCTCCGGCCCCCACGCGACAGTCCTACGAAATGCTCAAGGCACAAAACCTGACAGAGTTTCGCGAGGCGATCAAGAACCTGGAGCTGGTGATGTTCAACATTGCCTACGCCGACCGTCACGGCGATATTTTTTATATCAGCAACGGCCGCGTGCCGGTGCGCGACCAGCGGATTGCCAGCAGCGAGATTCGCCCCGGCGACGAAGCCTGGGCGCGCTGGCAGGGCATCCACAAGCAGTCGGAACTGCCGCAGGTCCACAATCCGCCCAACGGCTACTTGCTCAATACCAACAGCGGGCCACAGACCGCGATCCCCGAGGGCGCGCCCGATCCCAAGGATTTTCCCAAGTACATGATGAGCCACCGCAGCAATAGCCGCTCGCGCCGGCTGGCCGAGTTGCTGGCCGCCGACGAGTCGATCACCTTTGACGAGATGCGCGACTATGCCACCGACACCCGCGTGGATACCGCCAGGGACAACGTCCCGGGTTTGATCGCCGCGATTGACGCCGACACCGAGACCACCGGCGAGGATGCCGCGTTGCTTGCCAACGTCAAGCGCACCTTGGCCGGGTGGGACCAGCGGGCCGATCTCGATTCTCGTGGCGCCGTGTTGTATTTCGCTCTGCTCACCGACGATCGAGTCGTGAAGGCCATGGGCGCGCAACAACCACAAGAGATCGTCGCGGCGATCGTCACGGTGGCTCGCGCGGTGCACAAGAAGTTCGGCGCGTTGGACGTTCCCTGGAAGCAATTCAGCCGGATTCGTCGCGGCGAGCACGAACTTGGCATCGCGGGTACCGGCAGCGCGAGGACACCCGCGGGGATCAGCACCATCGGCACTGCGCTGCGGCCCACCTACGGCGAAATCAAGGACGGACAACGCTTCTGCACTGGCGGATCGAGCTACGGCATGATCGTCGATTTTTCCGGCGAGACCCGTGCCATCAGCTGTCTGCCGTTCGGCGTTTCGGAGCATCCCGATTCGCCGCATTTCGCCGACCAACTGCAACTGTACGTCAAGCGACAGTTTAAGCCCGCGTGGTTCACCCCTGACGAACTTCGCTCGAACGCGGAAACCAACCGCGTCCTGACGAGCTCCCAGTAAGCGTCTCGTGGTTGCTTGACATTAGTGCGCTTTTCATTTCCGTGGGGCGCCGTCATTCGTTGTTTCGCACGTCGAGTCCGACGCTGTCGGCCCAAGCGAACCAGTTCGCGGTTAACTCCTCGACAAGTTTTGGATCGTTCCCTGCGAGATCGTGCATTTCACAACGATCGCTCGCCAGATCGTACAGTTCCCAGTTCTTCAGTGCCTTGTCCCAGACCAGCTTCCAATCGCCCTGGCGGATCGCTCGATTCCCAGACCAGAACCAAGCCAACTGCTCGTGACCTTCACGGTCCTGGTCTGCCAACAACGGCAACATGCTCAGCCCTTCGCACGGCAGAATCGTGTTGCCGGAAAACGTCGCGGGATACGTGCCACCGGCGATGTCGAGACAAGTTGGCAGAATGTCGATGACGTGAGCGACCCGACGATTGATCGTTCCTGAGGGCACATGGCCGGGCCACCAGGCGATCAACGGCGTCGTGATCCCGCCCTCGTGGACCCACGATTTGTAGCGTCGAAACGGGGCGTTTTGTGCCCAGCCCCACGAGGGGCCGACGGCCACGTAATCGTCTTTTGGCCCAGGTCGCCGCTTCGCCGGATCGCGCCCGCCGGGCTCCTCGGCGCAACCACCGTTGTCCGACAGAAAGATAACAAGCGTGTTGTCGGCCTCGCCGATTGCGCGAAGCGTTTCAAGCAATCGGCCGATGTTTTGATCCATCGAATCGATCATGGCCGCGTAGACGGCCATCCGCCGATCCTCGAACTCATGGTTGGCGCCCTCCCACGCGTAAGCCCTCGGGTCACCTTCGGTCAAAGACCAGGCGTCGGTGGCGAGTCCCAACGCGCTGAGCCTCTCCCAGCGTTGCCGCCGCATGGCGTTCCAACCCATGCGAAACTTTCCGACGTACTTCTCGATGTCCTTCGGCTTCGCGTGCAGGGGATAATGAGGGGCCGTGTAGGCGACGTGCACGAAGAACGGCTTGCCCTGCCAGTGAGCGGAGTTGATGGCACCGATCGCGGCATCGGTGAAGGCATCCGTCGTGTAATAGTCCTGGGGAAACTCACGAATTCGGCGGTCGTTCTCTGCAAAGAAACGAATGCGACTTCCTTTGTACGCCGGGTCTCGGATGGACGGGTCGAAAAAATTGCAGCAGCCGTCGAGCAGTCCATAGAAGTAATCGAAGCCGCGGCGAAACGGATGCGTCGTCTCGCTGCGGCCCAGATGCCACTTCCCGCAGAGGGCCGTTGCGTAACCCGCTTGTCCCATCACTTCGCCGAGCGTCACCATATTCTTGCGCAGATGGTCGCGCGTGCCGAATCGTGGATAGAGTCCCGTGGTGATTGACGCTCGCGTCGTCGTACATTTGGCGTTGTTGTAGAACTGAGTGAATCGCATCCCCTCGCTGGCGAGTCGATCGAGATTCGGGGTCTCGATCTCCCCCCCGTAGCAACCGATGTCCGAGAAGCCCATGTCGTCGCACATGATGAGCAGGACGTTCGGCTGTGAAGCATCGGCCGAAGCAACAAACGCCACGAGCGTCGCGAGGCACAGCAACAAGCCACCGTTTTTCGTCATCCTGTCGCAGAGCAAAACGTGATCTGCTCCTGAAGTAAAATGCTTCCGGCCCATGGCTCCCAATCCTCCTCGCCAAAATGTCAGATTCGAAAGAATCTAACCTTCCTCCTGGATCAGGAAACGGGGTGAAGGTCACTGATTGACGGACGCTACCAGCCCCAGTCGTCCACATGGATAGCCGGCGGCAAATTGCGCTGTCTATGCGGGCGTCCGTAACATGGACAGCAAGTTACGAAGCGAACATGGGAGTACGGATTCAGAAAGAGCCCGTACCGCGGCGCAAGTTGGCCCAGGCACGGTTTTCGATGCTTCCCAGCCACTGCCAGGCCTCCTTGCCAGCTGCGGTTTTATCACGAAACGTCGCGGTATTTTACACCATGCCCGAAGGCACAACCAGATGACGCCGAGTTCAGCCGCGACAATGCGGGAATGTGAATACGATATCACTTTTCGCCGATCCAATCGGAGTCGCCGCCAGAGCCAGTAGCTTCGTTGCACCGACTTGCAACTTTGCGGGCTGGATCGGAAATCTCGTACCATCGGGCATGCCATCAATTCGATCGTCGACGTTTTCTCCCATGAAACTCGGCAAGAGCGGCAAAATGTCAAATGTATCCTTTGCCTGGAGATAGAAGACACAGTAGACGTAGTCGCCGTCTCGTTCACCCTCGGGCAGTACTATGTGCTGTGCGCTGAAGTTCGCTGCGTACTTCCTAAACTCTTGTTCGCGTCGAGAGGCATCGTGAATTGGAGTCGCCATGTGGACCTCAACTCGCCGGTCTTGATCCTGAATGACATCCCATCGCACGAGCATGCTGAACCACATTTTTAGGCCCGTTCCAGGAATTTCGTGCAGCCTCCAACCATAGCGTCGATGCTGACGAACGCCCTCTTCATCGAACGCCGTCGAATGACTTTTGCCGTTCGACAGTTCTAGCGTAATGTGATCGGTTAGTCTGCCGTACTCTGAGACCTGCGGGTAGTGCTTCGGTAACACGGGCCAAAAGATAAGGCGGTCTTTCTCGGTCTGTGTCATCACACCGAATGGCAAAAGTAATTCGGTTGTCGATTTCACGAAGATCGACGTTAACTGCGGAAGGGTTTTTCCCTCATGCGTCAGATATCGAATCGAGCGCAGCCAGATCGAATTCGGGCTACTCATACGAGATTGAAGCTTCGCCGTCATCGCAAGCGTTCCGTCTCCATCGAAGGGCGATTTTGTACGGCCGTACATTATAACGCAAATCCGTTGCGGAGGCCGATATGGCCAGCAATGGAAGGCACGAAAGTGCGCAAGAAGCTTGGCCCAAGCTGGCACGGGCTCAAGGCTCGTCGACAACAAAGTTCACAATTCGGCCAGTTGCCAAAGTGAGCAGTTTAGGCAACACGAGAGTTGGGGCGACTTGATTTGAACGAGCGAGTGAGCAACCGAGCACGGGCCACGGGCGTGGCCCGAGCGCAGGGCGGTAGCCGGTTCCCCAGCAAAAAGTCGGGGCAACAGGACGGCTATTGAACTATTTTTTGACTGGCCTGAGGGCGTGGCCGCGGTCGCTTCTACGTGCCAGACAAAGACTTGCGGGCCGGACTGGCCGCTTCGCTTGAGGTATTGTCGGTGCATATTTTTTGTGCAGCTAGGGGCACCTGTCGTATGGCGGCGTGCGCTCAATGTGCCGCGAGTTCCACAGTCTCGAAACCGATTTTTCTCATAGAATGTACGGGCCGTGGGCGACAGTCTTCCTGGCAAATCTCTGACGGACAAGCAAGAGGCCAACCATGACGACGGATCCGCTGAAAGCGTCCGATCACGAATGCAAATTCGGCGAGGCATGCTCCGTCCACCCGCCCACTTGGTTCCGGATTGGCGAGCCCATGATTTGGCCATGTTGGCAAGTTGCCCTTGACGTGCTCTCGAAACGTCGGACCGGGAACCTCAACCTCGACCACATTCCGGAGCTTGCCGCCATTCACTTTATTCACTGCATGGAGGCAAGTATCGAGACTAATCGCCGCGGTCGGCACGCTGTTGCTGTTGGCTTAGTCCGTCAATGTGTTGAGACGCTGACACTGATCGATGTCGGACTACAGGAGCAGTCTCGCAGAGACCCGCTTCTCGAAGCTTGGCGCCAGGAAAGGAAGACGCACGGTCAGATTCGGAGTGAACTCGAACGAGACGTCTGGCCCCGCTACGGTCGGGGACTTTGGAATGAAACATGGGCCGAATTCTTCGGTGAGTTTGCGCGCGCTGTCCAGCCATATGCACACTACACTCACCTTCTGCAAGGTTGGCAACTTGCTTCACCGCCTGGCCAACAACTGAGCCGCTCACCGGACGGCAACTACTTGTTCCTTGCCCAGATTGGGTTCAATACCTACGACGGCCTTAAGGCCTCCCGCATCACCTTGTTGCACTGCCTGCTTACATGGGCGATGGCTCGGCTTGTCGAGAACAATGGAGGTGATGCGAGGATCGATTTCAAGCAAGTGGCAATGCTTGGGTCCGAGTTGGGACGATCGGAATTCTTGGGTGGTGGTGCCCTAGAATGGCATCAAGAGTTTTGGCCACACATGTTCGACAATCCAGGGGCTCTGCCAGCGTCATAAATTGTCACAGGACCGTTTCCCAGCAATGGATGCTTTCCGAATACGTCCGATATCTGAGGCAGATGTCGACGCCATTATCACCGCGGCCGGTGGGAGGCGTGCCCACCCCGACGCTGATCGACGAAATCAGCGCGGTTCGGATTATCTTCTAGTGGAGACGCTGCTCGAACTAAAGTGCCTTGAGGACGAAGGCCTCACGAAGCCAGAGCGGCAGACCAAACTTGCCACCTTGTTTCGCGAACATGAGAAGGACCGGCCTGTAGTCGTCCTTGACCGCGCGGGATTGCCGCCGGAATCACAGCACCGGTACGACCGCATCCTGGAGGGGCCTATCAAATCCGCGATCGCAAAGGCCAGGAAGCAGCTCAAGCAATCACGTAGAGAGCATGCGTCCGCGACTGCGTCGGTCCTGTTTGTTATCAATAATGGCTATACGGCGTTGGACCACGAGGCACTGTTGCGAATGGTCGCCCACCGCGTCCGCAATGACACGCAGGAAATCGACGGCATCGTTGTTGCTGGTTGCTATTTTTGCAGCGACACATTCGACAGCTACTTCCTCTGGCCCATTGACTATGTGCCAATAAATCTCGGGCGTCCATTCGGATCATTCGAGAGATTGAAGCAAGAGTGGGATGCCTTTGCAGAGCGCTTTATGACGCTCGTAGTCCAGGGCGAGGTATCGCCGCAGTCAGTTAGAGGCCCTGTTGTGGACACACATTTTGAAGTAGACGGCGTTACGTACATCAAGCCTGTGCCCCCAATGGGCCTTAATTCGGAGTTCTTTAGCAGAGGTCGGCCACGTCAAAATTCGAGCGGAATAACTAGCTGTCCCCCCGTGGGCATCTGCTTTCCAGACCTTAGTCGCGAGGAATGGACCCGAGTGCGAGAAACACTCGGGGAGGACGAAGCGCCGTTCAACAATTACGATACTTGGCAAGCTGAACGCCTCGCGGCTGAGGCCTCCGGTGAACAACTTAGACCATTTGTGCCGATTGCCGTAACTTGCGACCAGTGGCAAGAATGGAGCGAGAGAGAGAATCTTGCGAAGTCGCCGTCGTCGCTCTTTGATTATGCGGCGGCAGCCTTCGACGCTAGGGTTCGGGAGATTCTCGCGTCCGCTCGCGAACGCTTGCCGACCTCAATCGTCCCATCGCGATACATTCTGGCGATGACTGAAGAAATTGGCCAGGACGTAGCAAATGACGTTTCTCATATTGCTGTTGTCACCGAACGTGTACACTCAGACCCTCTCGTGCGCGAAGTCGTGGTCAATGCTCGGCTCTTTCACGAGTATGCGATTACAGTTGCAGCGGCATACGCGGTTGTGGAACGCATCGACTCCGTCCTCTGGCAAAAGGATTTGACGTATTCGTGGACTTAGCGTTACCCGAACTCGTCGACGTACGCCTCGCTTTGCCGAAGCGGCTCGCCAGAGGTCGGTTGAAAAAGTTGAAATCCCGTCGCCAGTCGCCTTTGCAGCCGACGACGGGATTTGATGATGCAAGAATCGGGGCGACATGATTTGAACATGCGACCTCTGCGTCCCGAACGCAGCGCTCTAGCCAGGCTGAGCTACGCCCCGTGGTTCCGCCGGACTCTCGGCGAAGAAACGTATTCTACCGGCCGATTCGGTCGGGTCAACGTCGACCACCCGGCTTACGACGGATCGCCCTGGGCACCAACCAACGGCACGAAGCGGCAGCCGGAGAGCCACTCGGCTTGTAGTTGCCCGCCGACCTTGTGGAACGCTTGCAACTCCTGCCCGAAGGGGTCGCCGATCGGAATCACGAGGATCCCTCCCTCGGCCAATTGGTCGCTGAGTGCCCGAGGGACGTGATCTGCCGCCGCGGCCACCAGGATCCGGTCGTAGGGGGCCATCTCCGGCCAGCCGAGCGTGCCGTCGCCGACCACCAGTGTGACGTTCTTGGATCCCGCAGCCTCCAAAGCCTCTTGCGCCCGGCGCGAAAGGTCCGCGTGCCGCTCCACCGAAACGACGCTCGCCGCCAGCTCTGCCAGGACCGCTGTCTGGTAACCGCTGCCGGTGCCGATCTCGAGCACGTGCTGGTCGCCGGTTAGTTGCAGGGCCTCGGTCATCAGCGCCACGATGTACGGCTGGCTGATGGTTTGCGAGCAGGCGATCGGCAGTGCCCGGTCGGCATAGGCCAAATGTTGCACGCCACGGGGCACGAACTGCTCGCGCCGCACGCGGTCGATGGCCGCCAGCACGCGCGAGGATTGGATGCCGCGCTGGTGCAATTGCTCGAGCATCGTGCGCCGCTCGAGTTCGAACTGTGCGGAAGCATTCATCACCGCCCCCAACCACGCTCTGCCAACCGCCGGGCAAGCCAGACAAGTTGGCCGGCGCCGCCTCATCATCGATAGAGCGAATTCCGTGCCGCGACGTCTTTCGCTTGCCGGCGCGACGTTGCGGCGGCCGACCGTGCGGATCCGCCCCGCCGCCGGTCAGGCACACCGCTCGCCGACGGCCATCACGCCGGCCTGCTGCCAATCACAGACTTGCAACTCGACCGATTTACGGCCTCGAAAATGATTCACGAATGGGCGAAACGCCACGGCGATCGTGCCGTCCAATTCCCCCAAGGCATCGGCCCAATCGCCGCCGCCGAAGGCCACTGCCCGGAATTCCATGCCGTGCTGCGCCAAGCGTAACGACAAATGGCGCTCGCCGCCGCCGATTCGCTTCGGCGGCGCGCACAACGTGACCTCAGAAGTACACAGCAGGGGCCGTGGGTTCGATTGCCCAAACGGCGCGAGCCGCTCGATATCGGCCACGGCCGCGGTTGTCAACGCGCTAAACGGAACTTCCGCATCGATCCTTAGTTCGGCCACGCGCGGCGCGCCCGACAACTCGATCGCGGCATGTTCGCAGAACTGTGCGCGAAAATCTTCCAACCGGCTTTCATCGATTTTCAGTCCGGCCGCGGCCGCGTGCCCGCCGTGGCTCAGCAAGTGCTCGTCGCTGGCCGCCAGCGCCGCGTGCAGATCGAAGCCGCTGATGCTGCGCCCGCTGCCGATGCCCGGCTTGGCGCCCACGGGATCGAGCGACACGAGCACGACCGGTCGGTTAAACTTTTCGGCCAATCGCGCGGCAACAATCCCGATGACGCCCGGATGCCACCCTCGATCGGCCAGCACCAACGCCGGATCGTTCACCGGATCGAACTGCTCGGTGGCCTGTTTGTTGGCCGCCAGGTAGACGCTTCGTTCCAGGCTCCCACGGCTCTTGTTCAACTCATCCAAATAGGCGGCCAGCGCGGCGGCCCGTTCGGTGGAGTCGGTCGTCAACAATTCCACGCCCAAGGCACTCTGCCCCAGACGGCCGGCGGCGTTGAGCCGCGGGGCCAGCGTGAAGGCGATGTCTTCGCTCGCGAGCCGCGGCTTTGCGTCGAGCTGCGCCAATTTCAACAGCGCGGCGATACCCGCTCCGGGCCGCTCGCGCAAACTCATCAGTCCGTGCCGCACGAGCACGCGGTTCTCGTCCACCAGCGGCACCACGTCGGCCACGGTCCCCAGCGCCACCAGTCCGATCGCTTGCATCAGAAACTCGCGCATTCGCTGGCCGACTTTCTTTGCCTGACTAGCGCGTTGGCACAAGGCCCAGGCCAGCTTGAACGCCACGCCCGCGCCGCAAAGACCGGTAAACGGATAAGCCGACCCAGGCAGTGCCGGATGCACGATGGCGTCAGCGTCGGGTAGCTGGGGCGCGAATTGATGGTGGTCCGTGATCACCAGCTCGAGGCCCAGCTCGCGGGCCGTCGCCGCTTCGGCAATGCTGGCGATGCCGCAATCGACCGTAACGATCATCTGCGCGTCGCGCTGCCGCAACGTCGCAAGCGCCTGGCCATTGAGCCCGTACCCCTCGTCGATCCGATTGGGCACGTAGTAGGTCACGTCGGCGGCGAGCATTTTCAGGCATCGGTAGAGGATTGCCGTGCCGCTCATTCCGTCGCAGTCGTAGTCGCCGTAGACGACGATTCGCCGGCCGGCTTTGGCGGCCGCCATGACGCGATCGGCCGCCGCGGTAAGTCCGGGCAACTCCTCGGGATCGCGAAGATCGCTCAGCCGAGCTTCGAGAAAGTCTCGCACGCCGCGTGGATCGCAAATCCCGCGGCAGATCAAGAGTTGCGCGACGACGGCCGGCACATTCGCGGCGCGCTCCAGGGCAACAATACGCGCCGGGTCGTGTGGGTGAATCCGCCACTGCTTGGCCATGTCATCCCTGAACTTCGAGATCGCGTCACGCGCCATTTCGATGGCGGCGCACCGAAACGTCGCTCTACGCCGCAGCCGCTACTTCTTCTTTTCCGTGTGCAGCGTGTGACGGCGCAGCCGCGAAGAGTATTTCTTCAGCTTGAGCTTCTCGCCGCCCGACTTGCGACGCAGCGTGTAGTTGTGATCGCCGGTCTCGTCGCAGACGAGGAACACGGTTTCGACTTTCTTCTTGCCTTTTGCCATGAGAGGCCAGCTCCTGGGTTTCGACCGCGAAGTCGCGCCGCGCGGCGGTGGGCATCGCCTCGATGCCTTCGTAAGACCACGATTTTACCCTCTGCCGGGGCAGCCTGGCCAGGGGCCAAATCTGCCGATAAACCCGATCGACCGCATCCTGCCAGTTGACCGACCGGCAGGGGCCCGGGCAATCTGTACTCAACCGAGGGCCAATCGCGTAGACTAAAAGGGTCAATTGGACGGTCGTGCGACTGCTGCCCGCGCAGTGTCCGCACGCCGGGAGATACGAGGCCCCCTTCCAGCGGACGATGTTCGCGTCCGGCGGTGGCGCCGACGACAAGCTGGCGGTATTGCCGAAAGCCGTGCGCATCGCGCAGACCGGTTATGACTGAACGCCCGCCGACAGCCGGAACGTCTCGCACCGCCGGTCTGAATGCGCAAGCTTCGCCCGCCGGCCCGCCGCCTCTGCCGCGTGCGCCTGCCAACGGCGCGCCCCCGGATGCGGAAACCGTCGAGTCGCCGGAACAAACCGAACGAAAAGAACAACTCGGCTCGTCCAAGGACGTGCTGCTGTTTCTGCCCAGTTGGTTGGCCAGCATGGTCGTGCATCTGGTCCTCGTGCTGTTGTTGGCGATGCTGACGTTCGCGGGCAAGGGCGACGGCGGATTCGACGACCCGGCGGTATCGGTCGACTATTCCGCGCCCACGGCCGACGTCGAGGAGTTGGAAAACCAACTGATGCAATCGACCGGCGAACTGGACGAGGTTGTCCAAGTCGAGGCATCCCAACTGACCGACGCGCCCAAACTCGAAACCCTGGCCGGGGCCATCGGACTGGTGCAGCCCCAGACGCCCTTGGGCACGGAGCCCGATCCTTTGGGCGGCATAGACTCGCTGGAATCGGCCGCCAACTTCCTGGCACTACGCGCCGACGGCGCGCTGCGGGCCCAAATGCTGCGCGAAAGTGGCGGCACGGCCGCCAGCGAAGAAGCCGTCGGACGCGCGCTACAGTGGCTCGCCGAACACCAGAACTACGAAGGCAGTTGGACGTTCCAGCACGACAAGAGCGCCAAGTGCCGCGGTGCGTGCGACAATCCGGGCTTTGCCCCCGGCAAGATTGCCGCTACGGCCATGGCACTACTTCCGTTCCTCGGGACCGGGCAAACGCACGTCGACGGGCAATACAAGAGGAACATCGATCTGGGCCTGAAGTTCCTGGTGCGCTCCATGGAGATGCGCGGCGAAATGGGCAGCCTGTTCGAACAAGGCGGACAGATGTACGGCCACGGGCTGGCGTCCATCGCGCTGTGCGAAGCCTATGGAATGACGCACGACCGGTTGCTCCGCGATCCGGCCCAGGCGGCGATCAATTTCATTGTCGAGGCCCAGGATCTTCACGGCGGTGGCTGGCGCTACCTGCCCCGGCAACCGGGCGACACTTCGGTGGTCGGCTGGCAGCTCATGGCGCTCAAGAGCGCGCAAATGGCGTACCTGCGCGTTCCGCCGGACACGATGCGCAGGGCCGGCTACTTCTTGGATCGCGTGCAAAGCGATCGCGGCGCCACCTATGGCTATCAACGGCCCGAACGGGGCCGCCCGGCCACCACCGCCATCGGTCTGTTGTGCCGCATGTATCTGGGCTGGCCGCACGACCATCGACCGCTCGCCCGCGGCGTCCGCATCCTCGGTACGCTTGGCCCGTCGACCGACGTGTCGGCCATGAAGAACAACATGTACTACAACTACTACGCCACGCAGGTCATGCACCACTGGGGCGGATCCGATTGGAAACGCTGGAACGAGGTGATGCGCGAGTACCTCATCGAAACGCAGGCCACCGCCGGGCACGAGGCGGGAAGCTGGTTCTTCGCCGGAGCCGACCTCGGCTCGCCTGCCGGCGGTCGGTTGTACTGCACGGCGATGGCCGCCATGACGCTCGAAGTCTACTACCGCCACATGCCCCTCTATCGCCCTCAGAGCACGCAATCGCTCCCCGGCCAGTAATCGCGGGGCCGTCGCCGGCGCGATCCACACGTAGCATTCGCAGCCGCAACCACGGTAGAATCGGTCCGTGTAAACTCTGCCGGCAGACTCGTGCCCGTGCGTCTCGATGATGCACGCAGTCTGTCGTGCTAGCATGTCCGCGGGCCCAACGCGAGGATGATCGACCGGTGCGCGTGATCCCCGTCATCGATCTGATGCGTGGCCAGGTAGTGCGCGGCATTGGCGGACGCCGGGACGAGTATCGGCCGCTGGAAAGCCGGCTGGCAGCCGACGCCCGGCCTCGGACGGTGGGTCGCGCGCTGGGGGCATTGGGCTTTCGAGACGTGTACCTGGCCGACCTCGATGCCATCGCCGGCGAGTCGCCGGCTTGGAGGGTGTATGAGGATCTCGTGCAGTGCGGCCTTTCGCTGCTGGTCGACGCCGGATTGTCGACCCCCGGGCAAGCACGTGCTATGGCGCGGTTCGAAGCGGGCCGGGGACGATTGGGCGCGCTGGTGGCCGGGCTGGAGTCGCTGCCGGACGCGGACACGCTGGCCGATTTTCGTGCCGCGATCGGCGCCGACCGATTGATGTTTAGCCTCGACTTGAAGAGTGGCCAGCCGCTCACCAGCGCCCTGGCGTGGCACGGCTTGAGCCCGCTGCAAATCGCCACGATCGCGCTGCGCGGCGGCGTGCGTCGGATGATCGTCCTGGAT
>SDBV01007967.1_pt1 | contig 14363 bp, 10 predicted proteins | sample 2277081 | NCBI WGS metagenome assembly SDBV01 (sample SAMN10402039, study PRJNA504765) | marine sediment metagenome | isolation source: marine sediment core GS10_PC15, 223 cmbsf | place: Arctic Ocean: Southern Knipovich Ridge | collected 2010
GCATCGTAACTAGGTTTGATACGGACAGCCTCCTTGAACGATTCTATTGCTTTTTCGTGACCACCCAAGTCTTTATAGCACAAACCAAGATTATAGTATGCGTACGAGGCAATAGGTTTTAAGCTGATGACTTCCTTGAACGATTCTATTGCCTTCTCCTTGTCCCCCGCTTTGTCATAAGCCAACCCAAGGTAAAAAAGTGTCTCAGCAGAATGAGGTTTTGACCGGAGTGTTTCTTTAAAATATTCTATTGCTTTGGCATAATCTCCAGCGAGATAAAAGGCACGGCCCGGACTCTTAGTTCCAACATACCACAATGACCCGTATAGTGAAGCAGGGAGCCATAGTAGATTAAGTGGAAATATCACGCTAGCTAAACCAAGCACGAAGGACGCGGGCATCATCCACAGCAAATGAAACGGCGACAAAGACAGAGCCGGTATGATAGTTGCTGACACTACAAGAAGTAACGCATGGACTTCAAACATATGTTCTACACCCTGCTCATTCTTGGCCTTATGACGTATGATGAATCCCCAAGCAACCGCATATAGTACAGCAACCACCCAAAGGATGATGCCGATAACCTTCATAGCCATTATTCTTCCTCCTGTCATGCCTAAATAATTTAAGGAAATAATTTAAGGTGTCAGACACATCTTCACCTCTTGCCGAGTTTTGTTCTCTGCCTTATACATCAGTCTTATCTTCGGTGGGTCTTTCAGATTTTACTACTTCAGATTCACTACCATCATATGTAAACCCCAGAAGTTTTTTGCCGCATGAGCATTTAACAAGGCACTGATACATGTTCTTCAATGGACCAGTTATTATCACTTCGATAAACATTGCACCAATGCAACACGGTTTGATGTCACTATGAGAAATATCCAAATATTCGGATATTACCTCCTTGAGATACTCCTTTTGCCTCGGTTCTGGCTCTGGAATCCAACTAAATGTTTTCATATTTTCCTTTTTTCATTAACTTCCTTCTGTTTTTTTCTTTCCTTCCAACCATTAAAAATCGTCAACGATTTTTTTAAGCAGCTTATTCTTCATCTTCTCATAATCGTTTTGCTCTATCAGCCCCTCGTCGAGCAGTTGTTTTTCCCTTACCTATCCGTCAATTTTACGTGGATTATTCTATGTCGGAAACACCCAAATGTCCATTAAAAAAAGCACTCGGCCAACGGCCGGCTCTACAGCTACTATCCAATATCTATTACCTAATACCTTGGATGCGATTTATGCCCAAGGTAAGCATCTGCCCTCTGTGCCCTCTGTCCTCTCTTTTTCCGTGTTGAGCGTAGCGAAATCCGCCTTTGGCGGATGGCAAAAAATAACCTTTTATTCAGCGAAGCTGGAATATCCTTGTTTTTTCCTTCTTTTCTTCATGGTGAATCTGCTTTTATCTTTTTTTTAAGATCTTGTTATCCTGTCAAAATAACATTTTAAAAAATCCGCGTAATCTGCGTAATCCGCGGTTTCTTTTATCTTTTAGTTTCTCTGTTACCCTCTTAATCTCTGTGGCTAAAAATCAGTGAAAATCTGTGAAATCTGTAGATAATAATTAGTGTCAATTTGTGTTGATTCGTGGCCCAAAAAGTCGTCTAACATTCGCGACCCCCGTGCACCAGTTAGCATTTTCAGCCCTTAAATCCACTATTAAGGGTTTTTTCCTACGCAGGTTTTTTCAAAAAAGTCACGTTTCGTGCGCGTTTGTGCGCGTTTTTGTTCATAATTGTATTTTTTTGTCATAAATTGCAAAAAAAGTCACGTTTTTTCATAAGTTTTTCTTGTTATTTTTCCCGCACTAAAACGACTCTTCTTTACTTCTTCCAGCCAATTATCGGCCGTTTCACCACCGTCACAGCCGTTTTCCAGACTCACCGTCTCTCCTTGAACGGCTCGGGACGCACTTATTTTTTTGGCGCGCATTTTTTATACTGGATATTTCTTGTCCTAATCCAGCCCCGCCTGCCATGAGCCAGTCGAATGGCCTCCACGCCATTAGTCCTTATCCGATCGATCGGCCTAATGGCCTCGCGGAGCGGCACCGAAGGTGCTAAACCTAAATGCAGATAAACGTTGAAAAACAGGTTAAGCTTTGGTATAATGACGCTGCATGAATCGTGTTTAAACGATATTTATGGATCAGGAGGTCATTGTCAAGCGTGCCGGGCAGTCCGGTTAGCAGATCGCAATTAGGAGTCAAACAATGAAGCCAATGAAACGACGTGAGTTTATCAAGAGAACTATGGCAGGTGCCGCTGCGGGAATGTTGGGAATCAATTACTTAAAGCCGAGCCCCGTTTGCGGGCGAATCGTTCTCAAGAAGCCGGTGAATCTGCTCTACATCTTAACTGACCAGCAGCGCTTCGATACCCTAAGCTGCGCCGGCAGCACGGTGGTGGATACGCCCCATCTGGATAGCCTGGCAAGCCAGGGCGTTCGTTTCGCGAACGCCTACAGCCCCTGCCCTGTCTGTGTCCCCAACCGGACGTCTGTCTTAACGGGCCATACCATTGAAGCAACGCAGGTGCGTTCTAATGGCGATGCCAAGCGGGATGAAGCTGTCTGCCCGCAGCAGAGTTATGACAGCATCCTGTCAAAACATGGGTACAGTACCGAGTACCACGGCAAGTTCCACAGCCCTTTACAGCTTGCCTATGATTACAAGAATGCGGTCACTGCCACCGGCCGAGGTGATACGCAGCTCGGCATTGGCTTGACAAGGGCTCATAAATATTACCTGGACGTGCATGTGCCGTATCGCGATCCGGTTGCAGGTGAGCAGTGCGAGCAGAGGTCTGATCGGCCTTACACACCAAATCCATTTGACGATCTTTACGGGGTCGCCCCGATGCCGTGTGGAAACACGTCAGGTTCCAGTGAGTTCGGCTGTCTTGAGATAGCTACCGAGCACACAAGGACAGGTTTCACTAGCCAAGAGGGGATCGCGGCGCTCGAGAGGCGCAAGAACGGACCCTTCAGCGTTCATATCTCGATCGGCCCGCCACACTCCCCGTTCGTACCCCCGGAGCCATACAACAGTGCTTTTGATCCGGCAGCGATGCCGATACCCGGCAGCATTGACGATGCGATGACCAATTCGCCATACAGCCGGAGCAGTTCGGCTAAGTACGGCGACCATAGCCTGATAGGCCACTTTAGCCAGGTCTACCACGCCATGTGCAAAGAGATCGACGATTGGGTGGGCAATATCCTTGCCAAGCTCGATGATATCGGGCAGGCTGACAACACGCTGGTAATTTTCACCAGCGACCACGGGGAGATGTTAGGCTCGCACGGAATGAGTGGTAAAGGCAACTTTTACGAAGAGTCGGCGCACATTCCGCTGATAATGCGTCTTCCGGGGGTAATTCCTGCCGGGCTGACAATTTCCGACCCTGTCTCGCAAATAGATATGTTCGCTACGATCCTTGACTACCTGAGCGTTTCCGGGTACCCGTCACAGGGCCATAGCCTTCGGCCGGTCATTGACGGCGGCGAGACGCGTACATATTGCTGCTCGGAATGGAACAGCGATAGCAAACCGGGCTTTATGGTCCGTACCCTTGGATGGAAGTTTATGTTCGGACGTTCAGCCGGCTCATCGTCCCTCAATGCGCTCTACGACCTGACGGCCGACCCGCTGGAAATGAACAATCTGCTCGGTTCGAACCCGAATAAATCAACTTATCTCGCACAGGCAGAGGTGATGAGGGCACACCTTGTCGAGTGGCTTACAGCGATTGATTCGCCCCATTTGCAGGGCGTTATAGATAGGACTATTTAACCGAAGGTTATCTTGATCACAGGAACGATTTGCAATAAGTGACATGAAAGAGGAGCTATACCATGTTAAGTAGAAGATTGATTTGCATTATTTCCCTGGTTTTGGCGTTATCTCTGGTAGGTAATGTTCAGGCTGTAACCGCGACATGGACGGATGGCAGTGGCGACCATCTCTGGAGCACGCTCGGCAACTGGTCCGTCTTCCCGACCCCCGCCGACTGGGCCAAGATCAAAACTAACCCCGGGGCGACTGTTGCCAGCGCAGGCGCTGTGGCTCTGAAGGTACACGTTGGATATACAGCAAACTCAGCCCTGACGGTCGATGGTGGAATCCTTACGACAGTCCAGGACCTGGCATTTGGCAAGGACGATAAGCTCGGGATACTTAATATGATCAGTGGCACCATAAATTGTGGGAAAGACCTCGAGGTGGGATATGAGGGTCCGGGCCTCGTCAATATGACCGGTGGTACTATTATCGCGACCGATGATCTCATGATCCCAGAGGGGGGTACAACAAATACAGCCGAAGTGAATCTGGATGGTGGAACTATTATCGTCGATGGAGATTTAATAATGGCTGCCACCGGCTCGATGGACATCACCGGCGGTACGCTGATACTCGATGGTGATGTTACATCTACCATCAACAGCTACATCACCAATGTCTGGATCACTGCCTATGATCGCACCGGTACCATACACATGGACTATAACACCAGCAATTCCGGTAAGACTACGGTAACGGCTACAGAGAATCCACCGGCACCTCCGGGTCAGGCAACCGATCCAAGCCCAGCCGGCGGAGCTGGAAACCAAAGCATTAACGTCAATCTGAGCTGGACAGACGGCATCGCTGCTGTGTCGCACGATGTCTACTTCGGCACCGATCCGACACCGGATGCGACTGAATTTCAGGGCAGCCGGACGACTACCATTTTTGGTCCCGGCACACTTGCCTACGGTACCACTTACTACTGGCGTATCGATGAGATCAACCCCCAGGGCACAACAACCGGTGTTGTCTGGAGCTTCACAACCGAGTCTCCACCGCCAGCGCCGGGACAGGCAACTAATCCGAGCCCGGCCAGCGGAGCAGGAGACCAAAGCGTATACTCCAATCTGAACTGGACAGCCGGCACCGGCGTCGTATCATTGCATGATGTCTATTTCGGCACCGATCCGACACCGGACGCAACGGAGTTCCGGGGCAACCGGGCCGCAGCCATATTCAATCCCGGCACACTGGCAAACGGTGCCACCTACTACTGGCGCATCGATGAGATCGGTCCGGGCGGTATTATGACCACCGGTGTAGTCTGGAGCTTCACCACAGAGGTCGCAACGATTCTAAAACTCTGGGATGACGACAGCGTCGATCATCTCTGGAGCACGCCGGTTAACTGGTATCCGGATGCTGTTCCTGACACCGCTGATAATGTCAGAATTAACATCGCCGACGCAACTGTTTCTGTCTTCGATCAAAACGCCATCTGCTACACAATGCAGATGCAATCGCCCGGCGGCCAATTGGATGTTAGCGACACTCTGTACGGCGAACTCGCAATAGAGAACTCCGCATACCTGTATAAAGGACTTGTCAAAGCTGACACGCTAATTATGGACACAAACAACCTGCTGGATGTCAGCAGGGGTGAGCTGATATTAGATGGCGATCACGTTCCGCAGATCACCGGCTATATTGAGGACGGCCTGGTTACCGCCTACGGCGGCGATTCATCGGTTGGTATTCCGATCGTTGACTTTGATGATGCCGCAAATCAAAGCCGCCTGGCAGCGCTGGCAAAAGCAGGCTGCCTCTACCTGACGCAGTCCGGTTGTGTTCAGGTTACCGATTTTTCACTTGATGTGCCGATCGAACCTGTCGCTGATACGAAACGTGCATTTGTGCTGCTCAGTAAAGGGGCAGGCTTCCATACCGGCAGTGGCTCTATCAGTCAAAATGCCGACGAGGTGCTGGTTAAGGGCTACCTGTCGACAACGGACAATATCCACATCAGCCGCAGCACTAACATAAACAGTACATGGGTGAGCTACCAGGTGATCGAATGTCTTGACGAACAGTTCAAGGTCCATCGCGGGGGCGGTACTCTGGCGACAGGCAGCACGTCGGAGGTAATTAACATTGGTGCGACGGTAATCCCATCCAACTGCCTGGCCTATGTCACGGCAGACAGTAACTCACCGATCCGGAGCTATTATCACGAGTCGATGCTAACGGCGCGCGTCAGCAGCTCGACGCAGGTAACGATCGAGCGTGAGTCAGCTATCGCAGCGTCACCGCAGATCAGATGGATCGTCGTCGAGTTTGACCCGAGCAAGCTCGGCAGCATCCAGCATGGCTCTGTATCGGTCAGCAATAGTACTTCCGCTTCGCCGGAGACGGTAGCGATCAGTACCATTGACCCGAGCAGTTCACTCCTGATCTTCCAGTCTCGTCCGGGATCAAGTACCGCAAATGAGACGGCTGTGGCCGGCAATATCAGCTCCCCGACGCAGATCAAGTTCTATAAGTACAAGACCAATGGTTATGCGGATGTCGAGTGGTATGTGATTGACTTCGGCTACGGTTCTGCCCAGCGCGGTATGCTCGATAGAACTGCGTATACCGATACGACGTGGGGCCGTGCAGACGCGACGCTCTCGCCGGCGGTATATACGAAAAGGATGACAATGTTCTTCCACAGCATGTCATGCGATCAGACCAATAACAATATCCCGCGTTCGTTAACGACAGCGAAGTTGGCCTCAACCTCTCACCTGATCGTCCGTCGATATCACGTCAGCAACTACAGCAACATTGAATGGCAGGTGATCGAGTTCCCATATACAGTCCCAATTCGGACTGCAGATATGAACGAAGACGGCCGCGTTGGTAATGCGGACTTTGCGATCCTGTGTTCGCAATGGCAGGATGTTCCGGGTATGCCATCTGCGGATGTTGCACCTGCAGGAGGGGACAACTTTGTGGATATTGCGGACTTGCTTGTATTGGCGGAGGAATGGCCCAACGATTCGGTGATCGATGGAGCGATTGCATACTGGAATTTGGATGAGACAGCCGGGTCTATTGCGTCGGACTCTTCCGGAAGCGGCTATGATGGCACATTAACGAATATGGACGATAGCGACTGGGTAGCCGGTAAAACGGGCAATGCCCTGGACTTTGACGGCGTAAATGATTACGTTACCGTAGGTGGTGTATGTGCCGAGATCGCCGGCGGCGATGTTACAATAAGCGCATGGGTAAAAGCGCCGGCACTTAACCCCGACATGCAGTTTATTATCTCGATAAACACTGCAAGCGGTGACAATAGATTGTTGTGCGGCACCCCAGCCAATACCGCCACGCTCAGTTTGGGTGACACCGCATGGCATGATACAACGGCAACGGTGATCGACAATACATGGCACCACATCGCAGTGGTTCTTAAAGATAGTTCTAACACAATTACTGTTTACGTCGATGGAAGTAATGTTTTGGGCTTTACCTCGACGGTATCTGTGGCTGCAGGCGACGTGCTTTCGTTCGGACAGGAGTACGATGGGATAGTAACCAGCGATTTTTATAACGGCCTGCTCGATGAAGTCAGGGTCTATGGTCGCGCCTTAAGCACAGCCGAAATTGCGATACTTGCTCAATAAACATAGCTGTTATCAATGTGCTTAATTTGTCTATGATAGACGGCGATGCCGGTTTTTTTATAATCCAGGTGAAAATGTTTGAAGCATATCAGTATATGAGTGACCAATGAAATAGCACAGCTTAACAATGAGAATGCACAGTACTATTGTTAGCGCGATGACTATTGTTGAGATGACAGTTTTTGTTGTTTTGCTGTAGCGTGGGTTCGATATTATCATCGGCAGTGCGAAGGGGCCGAGCGTTAAGATAGCTATCACGGTGCCGAAGTTGTTGTGATACCATTTTGGTTTGTCAGGAGCGGCGGCGGGCGTTTTTGCAGGGTCGAGGAACTCGGAGCAATACCTGCATTTGATGGCTTCGTCCTGAATCTCTTCTGCGCAAAATGGGCATTTTTTCATTATCAGCCTTTCCTTAAATCCATTTTCTTATCCATGATCTTACTCCGATGTCTGATTTTACCATTACGACTGGTTTTGGAGTTCTGATGGCGATCTTTTCCGGTAGTGACATTCGGCCCATCTGCCTTAATAACGGTTTTTGGGTGGTACCGAGTACAACCAGGTCGTAGTTCTTTGCTTCTTTCAGGATCGCTTTGACAGCGGATTTGGCTTTAACTGTCTTTGTTTTTAGATTAGCGCGGGGGATGTCGAACTTTTTGTGGTTATCCAGGAACGCATCGAAGTCAACGGGTCCTCGGCCGGTGTCTACACAAAAGGCTGTTACGGTTCCTTCGTCGGGTGCGGTTAGGATCGAAGCGATCTCTAAGGCGAGAGCACCGTTTGGACCGCCGGCGATGGGGACCAGGGCGCTTTTGAAGACTTTGTTTCCGCCGCAGTCTTTGAGGACGACGACGTTACACGGGGACTGCTCTATGATCGGGTCGATCTTTGATCCGAGGTTGAATATTCCAATGTCCCTTACGCCGTGCCATCCGAGGACGAGCATCTTTGTTTTCTTTTCGCGGATGGCTGAGACGATGCCGCGTGCGACGTTGCGGCAGTATCGGATGGTCGAAGAGATCGGGAAGTGCATCGCCAGCGAGAGCATTACCTCGAAGATGCCTTCCTTGCCCGGCTGAGTGTATTTCTCAGCGTCGTGGAGGGAGACCTGGTCGGGGACCGGAACCATGTGTATCAATTCGAGGTGCGCGTCCTTTGCTCCGCACAGGCGGAAGGTACTTTGTATCAATTGTGATGCGTTTGCAGGGTTAGCGACGGCTACCATTATCGGGTATTTGCCTTCGACGGCTTCGTTGTGATGTTTTTCCTCTTCGAGGATGAGTATCTCGTCTTCGGTGTACGTGGCGCGTGAGCGTGCATAAAAGAAGTAGATGGCGACGCCGATGAAAATCCATATCGGTGCTACGATCCATGCGATCAGTGACATGTGGACGAGCCATACGGCGAGGATGACTTGACAGACGATCGCGAATATCGGGAACAGTGGGAACAACGGCATGAGGAAACCGTATGTTAACTCGTCTGCCATGGATCTGCGTATCTTTATTACGCAGAGGTTAACCATGAAAAAGAGGAACAGAAACATGATGCTTGCGCTTGATGCGACGTCTACTGTCGGCAGCATTGTTGTTACGATCAGGATAATGACGGAGGTTGCAATGAGTGCTCCGTATGGCGTGTTCTTTGTTTTGTGTATACGTGCGAAGAACTTCGGGAGCATGCTGTCTCTGCCGAGTGCGTAGGACGCGCGTGTGGCGGAGTATATTGTTGCGTTAAGTGCCGAGGTTGAGGAGAAGATGACGGCCAGGGTCAGGATCAGGTTTCCGAATGGCATGAGGCGTTTTACGGCTTCGCCAAAACCTGTTTCGTTGAAGCTTCCGATCCATTGCCACGCGGGGCCCTCTACGCCCTGGGTGCCGGACTTGACGGAGACGACGGTTGCGAACGCGACGAGGATGTAAATGCATGTTACGATGCAGACGGAGTATATCATTGCTTTTGGCAGGTTGCGGCGTGGGTCTATTGCTTCGTCGCCGGCCTGGGCGATGACCTCGTAGCCTTCGAATGCGACGTACGTAAAGCCCATGGTGATCAGCAGCTGTGACCAGCCCTTTGGCATAAATGGTGAGAAGTTTTGCAGGCGCGAGGGGTCCTTAATGGCGGTGATGACGCCGACGACGCCGATCATAACGACGAAGAGTGTCTGGCCCATCGTTATGATGGCTCCGATCTTTCCGGTTTCCGAGGCACCGCGGAAGTTAATGTATATGAATGTTATTGCGGTTATGACGGCGACGCATTTAACGATGTTCATCTCGAAAGATTGTGCTTCGGGAGAGCCAGGGGTAAAGCCGGCGAAAGTGAAGACGCCGTTTAGCCATCCCATCTGGCTTGCGAATCTGATGGTGTATATTGCGAATGTTAGTGCGTACATCGAGCCTGCGACGGATGAAGCGAACCACTCCATCCATCCAGCGATGAAGCTTGGTCCTCGGCCGAAGCCTATGCGTGCGAAGTTGTATGCGCCGCCGGCGCGTGGGATCGCTGAGGAAAGCTCTGCGAAACTCATTGCGGTCAGCATTGCCAGGAGTCCGTTGAGTGCGAATGTTAGAACGACTCCGCCGGGCCCGGCTTTGCCGATTGAGATCCCCATTCCGAGGAAGACGCCGGCACCGATCATCATGCCGAGACCCATCATTGTCACGTGAAAGAGTGACAGCTCGCGCGACAGCTCCGGGGTTGGATTGGAAGAGGAGCCGGGGCTACTTGCCATTTGTTTTTTCCTTAAGTGTTTGACGCGCGGTGCGACAGCCGTCGGATGCGATGCGCTCGATGGACCTTTTCGATGTCAACGTAAGAACGATCACTGCCAATAAGGCGGCTGCGGTTATAATAATCCCAATTAGAATATCCGTATCCATAATGCGATTTATACCAAAAGCAGGGGCGATATGCAATAGCGGGGTTGACAATGGGAGAAAAAACAATAAGCTCGTATGGATGGATGAGCGGAACGGATATGAAGCGGTTTTTGAGGGCTGGCTCGGCGAGAAGGGGGTCAAGTATGTGCCGGTCGATCAGCAAAAGCGGGCGATATTCGCGCGAAATAAGATAAAAAGCTTCGATTTTATTGTATATCCGCGCGGCGGGGGGCAGGTTATTGCCGAGGTTAAGGGGCGCCAGTTTAAGGGCAAGAGCCTTGCGGGGATGAAGAGTTTGGAGTGCTGGGTGACGCTTGAGGATGTTAAGAGCCTTATTCAGTGGGAGATGGTTTTCGAGAAGGGGACCAAAGCGGTGTTCGTGTTTGTGTATAAGATCACGGGCGGCGATGTTGATACGGACGGGGTGGAGGTTTTTGAGTTTTGTGATGAGAGGTATTTTTTTTATGTTGTTCGACTTGACGATTATCGTGAGTTTATGAAGGTGCGGAGCCCGAAGTGGGAGACTGTTACGCTGCCGGCGAGTAAGTTCAGGGAGTTTGCGGTTGAGGCGAAGGATTTTTTTGCGAGTGAAGATTAAAAAGATTTTGCCACAGAGATACAGAGAGAGAAAAAATAAAGATAAAAAAATGGATTCCAGCTTTTGCTGGAATGGCAAGTTGGGATAGTTATGAATCAAGTGATACAGGAAATTGCAGAGGGGGTTTTAGGTGGCGGGCTTTTGGATAGAGGGCAGATAGATGTGCTTTGCGCAGAGAGTGTTGGTTCACATGACGATTTGTTGTATTGGGCCAACGAGATTCGCAAGGCTAACTTTGGTAATGTGGTCAAGGTTTGTTCTATTGTGCCGGGTCGGCTTGGGGGGTGCGGACAGGATTGTAAGTTTTGTGCGCAATCTGCAAGGTATGATGCAGGGCATGTAAAACCGGAAGTGCTTAGCGATGAAGAGATACTCGCGGCGGCGAAAGATACGAAAGAAAAAGGTGTGCCGCATTTTGGGATAGTTTATTCAGGAAAAGCGATAAGCGAAAGCGAACTTGAGCGGATCGAGAAATTGATACGGACTATAACAAAAGATTATGGGCTTGGGATGTGCGCGTCGCTTGGGATTATATCTACAGAGCAAGCGAAGCGATTAGCAGCGGCGGGGCTGAAACGGTATAACCATAACCTTGAGACGTCGGAAAGGCATTTTGGCGATGTGGTGACGACGCATGTGTTCGCGGATCGTGTAAACACGATAAAAGCAGCGCAGGCGGCGGGGCTTGGGATATGTGCGGGGGGGATTTTCGGCATCGGTGAAACGGAAACGGATCGAATCGATATGGCGATGCAACTGCGTGAGCTTGGAGTGGACACAGTGCCGATGAACTTTCTGCATCCGATCGAGGGGACGCCGATGGGAGGGTATAAAACGCTGGCGCCTAAAGAGGTGCTGCGGATAATTGCGTTGTATAGATTTATGCTGCCGAAGGTGAATTTGAAAATTGCCGGTGGCAGGGTGCTGAACCTGCGGGATATGCAGAGCTGGATATTCTATGCGGGTGCGACGAGCATACTTAGCGGCAACTATTTGACGACAGCGGGCAGGAGCGTTGAAGAGGATATGCGGATGCTGGAAGATCTGGGATTGAAGAAGGGATAATTACTAATGGTCAATTATGTAAATAATAGCAACTTTTTAAGTCCTCATTAAGGCGTCGAAAATCGCTGTTTTTCGGTGCATTTTTATCATCAAAAAACCTTCATTTCTACTAAAAACACTTAAACATAATTAAGTTAAAGCAGTATTAACTATAAGAGACTGAATTAGTCCTAGTTAGGCTTTAAATTGGAAGGGGTAATGATGAAGATAAGCCCAGGAATTTTGATAGTTGAAATAGCCGTCATGGTCGCTTTTGGGTCATTTGGAGGCGTTCTGGCTGACTCTGCGATATTGAGTACAGTAGCCTCTGAGACATTGGGCGGGCTTGCTTTCGATGATGCCGATCTGATAGATTATGACATTCTGACCGATACATCTACGTTGTTTCTGGATAACAGCCTGTTCACTACTGCAGCCGATATCGATGCGATCTATGTGCTGAGCAGCGGTAACATAATACTTTCAACCGATGGGGATGCTACGCTCGGCGGTATGAGCTTTGGCGCGGGCGATCTTGTAGAGTATGATCCGGTTCTCGATACATCCAGTTTGTTCTTTGACGGCAGCGGTTTTAGTGCGTCTGAAAATATTGATGCGGTATTCGTAAAGGACGACGGCAATATAATCCTTTCAACCGAAGGGGCCGCTACGCTTGGATCGCTTAGCTTTTCGGATGGCGATCTGGTTGAATATGACCCGCTGCTGGATATTGCGACGCTGTTCTTCGATGAGAGTCTGTTTGGCGGTAACGAGGATATAGATGCGTTCAGCTTGCTTGATGATGGCAACTTGCTGCTGTCGACTGTAGGCAGTGCCACGCTTGGCAGTTTGAGCTTTAGCGCAGGCGATCTCATCGAGTATGACCCGATACTCGGTAACGCAACGATCTTTATCGATGGGAGCCTGTTTGTAAGCGCAGCAAATATAGATGCGGCCTTTGTTCCGAGTTCGACGTTACCTGTACCAGAGCCTGCGACGATGTTTTTTCTGGTTTTTGGCGGATTGCTTATGACAGTTTTTCGCTAGAAAAAGAGTGCAGTTATTCGCCGATGATCTGGCAGACGATCTTTCTTGTTCTTGGTCGTGTGTCGAAATCGATCAGTACGACTTGCTGCCATGTGCCGAGAGTCATCTGTGCATCTACTATGGGGACGACGATCGAGGGTCCGAGCATTGAAGCTCGGACGTGTGCGTGGCCGTTGTCATCGTGCCATGTTTCTTCGTGTTCGTAGCGGGCGTTGGCCGGAGCTATTTTTTCATAGGCAGTGGCGATGTCGTGGTTGACGAGGCCTGGCTCAAATTCGATGGTTGTTACGCCTGCGGTGGATCCGATGTTGAAGATCGTTACGGTTCCGTTTTGCAGGCCGGAGCTTGCTATTCGGGCGTTGACTTTTTCGGTAATGTCAACGATGTGACAGTTTCCGTTTGTTTCAAGCTCAATTATTTGTGTTTTTACCATGATTTTGCACCTTTTGATAATTGCGGACGTTTTTCTTAACAGGAAAGTAATCTTAAAAAGCGGATATTTCAAGTTAAAAAGGGTTTTGCATGAGCGGTTTTTGGCTTATAAAGCCAGATGGCAGCCATTTATGGAGTTGGGATCGGTTTTGTTGGTTTTTGGATTCCTAGTCGTAAGTCTGTTAATTCTAATAAGTTACATTCTCATTTGGCTTCAGTAGAAATAAAAATCGGCTTTTTTTCGTTTTTTTGAGGTTTTTGTTGACTGTTGTTGTCAATCTTACTATATTCCTTAGCTCGTTTGAAACGTAAGTGTGTCTGTGGTGTTGAGAAAAAAATATTATTATTTTCACATTTGTTCTTGACGCGGGCGTTTTCAAGCGTAAAATATAATGTTTGAGAGGTGGGCAAGCTTTCCTTATGGGGGCGGTTTGGCCACTATTTTTTTTCGCTACGGCGGAAAGTTCTTTTAAAAGTTAACAGTCAAATACCACTTGTAGCAGCAAAGTGTAGGCGAACGCCCTTATTCACGTTTGGGCGGGATCCTTTAAAATTGGTGTGCTTGACACAAGCCATAATTGTGTCGCAGACTATAACATTTTGTTGCGTGAGCAAAAGCGTTGAGTCTAAAAAACTCGAAGATAACGATTCTTCGGAATCGTATCAACGATATAAATTGAAGAGTTTGATCCTGGCTCAGAACGAACGCTGGCGGCATGGCTAAGACATGCAAGTCGAACGAACTATTTTGAAGAGTAATCGGATTAATAGTTAGTGGCGAAAGGGTGAGGAATAGATAGGTAACGTACCCCAAACTTTGGAATAGCGTCTGGATGCTTGCATCCTTCCGAAAGGGGCAGTAATACCGAATGATATCATAAATCGTAAGATTG
>SDBV01007968.1_pt1 | contig 14363 bp, 13 predicted proteins | sample 2277081 | NCBI WGS metagenome assembly SDBV01 (sample SAMN10402039, study PRJNA504765) | marine sediment metagenome | isolation source: marine sediment core GS10_PC15, 223 cmbsf | place: Arctic Ocean: Southern Knipovich Ridge | collected 2010
CTCCCCGGCACCTAGTGCCCATCGTTTACGGCGTGGACTACCAGGGTATCTAATCCTGTTTGCTCCCCACGCTTTCGGGCCTGAGCGTCAGAACGGGCCCAGCGAGCCGCCTTCGCCACTGGTGTTCTTCCCGATATCTACGCATTCCACCGCTACACCGGGAATTCCACTCGCCTCTACCCGTCTCAAGCTCGGCAGTATCCTATGGCTTTCCGCAGTTGAGCTGCGGGCTTTCACATAGGACTTACCAAGCCGCCTGCGCCCCCTTTACGCCCAGTAATTCCGGACAACGCTTGCGCCCTCCGTATTACCGCGGCTGCTGGCACGGAGTTAGCCGGCGCTTCCTCTGGAGGTACCGTCAGAGATCCGGATTATTCGTCCGGACCCGTTCTTCCCCCCTGACAGCGGTTTACACCCCTAGGGGCTTCCTCCCGCACGCGGCGTCGCTGGATCAGGCTTTCGCCCATTGTCCAAAATTCCCCACTGCTGCCTCCCGTAGGAGTCGGGGCCGTGTCTCAGTCCCCGTGTGGCTGATCATCCTCTCAGACCAGCTACCCGTCATCGCCTTGGTAGGCCATTACCCTACCAACAAGCTGATAGGCCGCGAGCCTATCCGACAATGAGAGCTCCCGAAGGATCGCCCCCTTTGGTGGCTTCCTCATGCGAGGTAACCACATCATGGGGTATTAGCCCGGGTTTCCCCGAGTTATCCCCCTCTGTCGGGCAAGTTGCTCACGTGTTACGCACCCGTCCGCCGGTGTACTCGCCTCCCGAAGGTGGCTTTCTCCCACGACTTGCATGTGTTAGGCACGCCGCCAGCGTTCGTCCTGAGCCAGGATCAAACCCTCCATAGAATTAGCTGAAGGGTCGGGCAGGTCTCCCCACCCGATCTGAGCTCGATCGAAACGCTCACTCGCTGCTTGTAATGCAGCGCCTAAACGTCCGGAAATACATCGCTTTCAAATCCCTCTACTTGGCAGGAAGCGACACCTGCCGAGGGCCGATTGCACACGTCACACACCCAATAACTCTCGGTTTTCAAACAGCTTAGCGCGCAGAACGCGCCACCAGAATGTACTGGTAGAACTGTTAAGATACCAAACGTTCCTGGGAATGCAAGGCTCCTGAGGCTTGTGAGGGTGAGCGACCGGACTTGAACCGGCGACCTCCAGGGCCACAACCTGGCGCTCTAACCAGCTGAGCTACGCCCACCATGGCGCGGTCGGCCTCAAACCGCCTTATCCGCTTAGGCTTTCCAATCTAGGAGGCATCGGCTTTTGTTCAAGCTTCACTTACAGACCGGGCTTCTGCCACCTCCCGCGACCAGGGCACAGCGGAGGCCGGTACGGATGTGGATAATTTCCACCGAATAGCCGTCCCGCGTGATATCACCGACGGCTACGCTGTAGGTTTCCGGGATCGGTCGGCTTAGATAGTTCCGCTTCAGCTCCTCCAAGCCGAGATAGCTCCCACCCTGGACCGCAGCTCTCTCTTCCGATCGCTGGATGTCGATGAGGATCGTCTTCATTTCCGTCAGGAAGCGGGCGCGCAACATGGCCGGCAGCTGCGGGACGGCGGATTCCTCCTCGCCTGCCTCTGGCTCCGCATCGCGTCCGCAGCCTGAGAGGGTGGCGAACGCTGTAACGAGTCCTACAAACAGTATTCTGCCCTTCATGCCTTTGTCCTCGGTCGTTAGGATTGGACGGCACAGGGGAGGGGCCACTCGATGGTAGGAACGGCGGTCCGCTCTGGCAAGCGTCGCTTGCTGCAGCGGTCGGTAGTGACTACGATTTCATACCCTACAGGCGATCTTCCCGATCGACAACTTTCCCAAAGGTGAAGATGCTAGAACTCGGCCGTCCGACGGCCCGATCGGTGGGTCGTCTCCTGACCCTGGTGATCATCGCTCTGCTGGCGGTATTCCTTCGGGTCATCGGATCGCAACAGGGGGCACTCGACACCACGATGCTCCTGGGCTTCCTGCTGCTCGCCGCCTATGTGAGCGGCGAGCTGGCTAGGGAGTTCGCTCTACCGCGTATCACGGGGTATCTGGTGATCGGGCTTCTGCTGGGTCCCCATGTCTTCGGGCTCCTGCCGAAACGGACGGTCGAAGACTTCACACTGATCAATTGGATCGCGCTCAGCGTGATTGCCCTACAGGCGGGTGGCGAGTTGCGGGTAGCGAACATTCGTGAGCGCTTCCGAGGCATCGCCTGGACGACGGCGCTACAGGTCGCAGTGACCATCGTAGGAGTCGGAACGGCGGTATACTGGGCTCGCGACTTCTTCCCCTTCTTGTTGGGGCAGCCGAAGCGAACGGTCGTGGCGGTCGCTCTGATTTTTGCAGTGGTGTCGGTCGCCAATTCACCGGCGACGACGATCGCGGTGATCACCGAGGAGAGGGCGAAGGGAGCGGTGACCGACACGGTGCTTGGGGTGAGCGTCGTAAAAGATGTCATCATCCTGCTATTGGTGGGTGTGATGCTTCCAACCGCGGAGTTGCTGGTGGACCCTGCTCACGGGTTCGACTTCGGAAAGCTCGGGCAGGTCAGCCTGCAGATCGTAATTGCTCTAGCGATGGGTGCGGGCGTGGGAGCGCTGATCGGGCTGTACCTGGTTCGTGTGGGAAGGCAGCCGATCCTCTTTGTTCTCGCTCTGGCATTCGTGATCGTGGAGCTGGCTCAGTTTGTCGGCTTCGAGCGAGAGCTCTCGATTCTGATGGGGATGTCGGCTGGTTTCGTCGTCCAGAACTTCTCGGGCCAGGGAGCGAAGATGCTCGAGGCGCTCGAGGCCAACGCACTTCCTCTATACGCGCTTTTCTTCGCCGTGGCGGCGGCGGGTCTTGATCTGAGCGTCATCCCCTCCATATGGCGCGCGGGCCTGGTGATCATCGTGGCGCGCCTGGCGCTCATATATATAAGCACTCGCGCCGGGGCGAAGTTGGCCGGCGAACCTGACGCCGTCCGCGACTACGCCTGGATGGGCTTCGTGGCGCAGGCGGGCGTAACGTTGGGCCTGGCCGTCATGGTGAACGATCGCTTCTCCGTTTGGGGTGGGGCGGTGTCATCCATCATCATCGCCATGATCGCCGTGAACCAATTGATCGGTCCCCCGCTTTTCCGCCTGGCGTTGACGAGGGCCGGCGAAGCTCGGGCCGGTAGCGGAGAAGCGAAGGCGGCCGCGAGGGGCGAACGGCATGTGGCGAGGGCAACGCGATGAGCGGCGCTGTGTCCCTACTGGCGATCATCCTCGCTGGCTCCATCGTGCCGCAGGATACGACGCCGCTTCCCAATCCCTTCGCTGGAATCGAGACTATCGAGCTCTCCAATGGTCTGAAGGTGTGGTATAAGCGTCTCACCGAGGCTCGTAATGTTTCCATCAGCATAGCAATCCCCGTAGGACGTGACGCCGATCCCATCGGCAAGGAGCAACTGGCGCATTTCACGGAACATATGCTGTTCTCAGATCATCTCGGCCGCAGCGAGGAGGAGATCAAGCGAGAGATTGACGAGTTGGGTGGAGACTACAACGCCGCGGTCTCGGACGACCGGACGTTTTATTTCGTCCGGGTTGGAAAGGAGCATGGGCTCTTCGCGCTGGAATGGCTGTACCGCATCGTCGCGCCCCACGGGATGGACCCGGAGGTGGTGGAGAAGCAGCGTGCTCCGGTCGCTCTCGAGATCCGGGCGCGACCGCGGCAGTTCTTCGACTGGATGTGGGCGTACTACGTTTATCCCCCGGCACTGAGGCCGAATGGATTCTGGGAGCGTGAATTCGGTCTGCGGACGCTTGCCGACCGTGACTACTACGCGTACGCGAGCCTAAACGCGATCACGCCCGAGGACCTGCGTACATTTTATGAGACCTACTATACGCCGTCTTCGATGACATTGACCGTGATTGGCGATCTCGACCGCGATGAAGTGATGGAGGCCATCGAGAAAACATTCGGCCGCCTACCGCCTCGAGGAGCACCGGTGAGAAGAACGCAGTTGCGCGATCCCGGGCGGTACCGCCAGACCGTCTTCTGGGCATACCGATCCAACGTCTTCTATCGAAGCCGCTTCAAGCTATACAGCCCAAGGGCGGAAGAGAACTTGCTGCTCATCTTCGTAGCACAGTTGCTGGGCAAGCGGCTGAATGACCAACTGCGTTTCGGCGAAGATAAGTCCACGTACGGGATCCGTTCACGCATCGTTCATCGCGGCCCTGCCACATACTTGGAGATCAGTGGCGGTATCGAGCCACAGCGTTACGACGATGCGCGGCGGGCGATCGAGACCGAAATCGAGCGGTTGCGAACCGCCGACCTACCTCGAGACGAGTTCGAGGCCGACCGGAATGCGATAGCACGGCAACTTCGGGTGGCCAGCTATTCACCGGCGGTTCTGGAATCCTGGGTACGCCGCGAATTCTATGATCGGAGCGTGCACGAGGATTTCCCCGATCTGGTGACGCTCTTCGATACGGTGAGCCAGTCCCGGGTTCAGAGCTTCGCCGCCGACCATCTGGTCTCGGACCGACACGTGGTGACGATCGTTCATCCCCACCCCATTACCCAGGGAGTGCTGGCGCTTCTGATCGCAGCTCTGGTTTGGCTGACGATAGCGACGCTTCGTTCGCGCCTGATTCGAGAAGTCGAGATGAGTCGAATCCGCTACGTTGCCCGGTTTCGAATGCCGCCGCTGCTGGGGATCGTCGCAACGTTGGGGATGGTAGGGCTGATAGGGATCGGCGGTCGGTTGCTCTTTTTCCTATACCAGCAACTCACACTCGAAGCGCTCGTCACACTGGACAGTTTCTTCCTTCAGTGGTCCGCGTATGGACTCATGTTGGCGAGCGCTGTCGCTGCGGTACTCCTCGTGCGATCCCGCCTCCCTCGCAAAGTGCTCGTGTTCGAGGATCGTGTACTTATCAAGTACCGATCATACCGCACGGTAGAGCTGCCCCTGGCCGAACTCGACGAGATTGGCTTCAAGCGGTTCGTGGAGGTGTGGCTATCGAAACGAATATGGAGGACCACACCGCTCGCCTTCGGACTGTTCGCGCCCGCCGTCTACCTGGGCCGACCCGCCGGGCGATCTTACTACTTCAACGTTCGCGATCCGGATGAATTGATCTCTGTAGTGAACACCCTCAAAGCTGCGAGTCGATCCGATCGGATATCACCGTCGCCACCTCTTCCATGACTGCCGCGGCCGAACGGCCGGATAGGGCGAACCAGGATGGCCGAACTGGCCATGTTCGTGCCCGAGACCAGAAATCTCAAACGCGTAGGGTCATCAGCTTCGACGAGCATGATTCGACACCCTGTTACGAGGCGGGTGCCCACTTGATGTTGCACCCCACGCTCGGCTTCTGCTCGCTAGAGACTGCTCGACCTGCCAGGACCGTGTCGATCGCCGCTCGAAGATCAGCTCCGTTCACCGGCACACCGCTGCCAGGCCGGCTGTCATCCAGTTGGCCCCGGTAGGCCAACTTCCTGTTCGAGTCAAACAAGAAGAAGTCAGGCGTGCAGACGGCGCCATAGGCCCTAGCAACCTGCTGGGTGGAATCGAAGAGGAATGGAAAGGACCAACCCTCCTGGGCAGCGAGCTCTTTCATATGCTCGGGCCCATCCTGTGGGTGTGTTTCCGCACTGTTCGAGTTGATGGCAACGACGATGAGACCTCTGGGCATATAATCCGCCGCGAGCCGACCCAGTTCTTCGCGTACATGGATCACATACGGGCAGTGGTTGCAGATGAACATGACAAGGAGCGCCGGCGCGGCGTCGAAATCGGTCACGCTAACCGTAGTCCCGTCAACGACATTCAGGAGGCTGAAATCGGGCGCCTCGGTCCCTAGTGGCAGCATGGTTGAAGGTGTAAGAGCCATGATCTATCTCCCCATCAAAGCGGTCAACAAAAGAGGATCGACTGCCGTCCTATATCGCCGCCCCTGCTGCGTGTCAAGCGCCCAAAGCTGCAACCCTGGAGGCTCATTTGCGCATCTAACCTAGAGGAAATGACATAATGCAGAAACTGCGGGCGCGACGGACTCGTAGTGTATGGTGATTCGTACCTCGATCCAACGACGAAGAGAGAGATGGGAGCACGAGATGGCTAAAGAAGAACGGCGGGGAGCCGCAGTGCCAACCCTCTATCGCTCTACAGCGAACGATAGATTCAAGCGTAGTTTCGGCCCCTGGCTCTGGGGAAGTATGATCGCCGCCACGTTGTTTCACTTCGTATTGATTCGCTACTTCCCTACTCTTTCGGCGGCGGACTTCAGTTTCAACGCCCGCGAGTTCGAAACAATCGAGCTACCCCCCGAAGTCGAGATTCCTCCACCACCGGAGACGATCCAGCGTCCTGCGATGCCGGTGGTCGCCCAGACAGAGCTGGAGGAAGACATCACCATCGCGCCGACGACCTTCGATGAGAACCCGGTGGACGAACTGCCGCCGCCGCCGGCAAACAGGGCAGTTGGACTGGGAGAGAGGCCGGTTTTCACACCGTACACCATCGCACCTTCGGTCCAAGATCCAGATAGGGCCGCGCGGATCGTGCAAAGTCATTACCCCAGCATGCTCAGGGAGGCCGGTATCGGAGGGACGGTGGTACTGTGGGCATTCATCGATAGGAATGGGATCGTGAAGAACACGCAAGTGAACCGGAGCTCTGGCTACAAGACGCTGGACGAAGCGGCGCAGCAGGCGGTCATGGAATTCAGGTTCAACCCGGCGGTGAATCGGGATGAGAAAGTGCCGGTCTGGGTGGCCCTGCCGATCACGTTCAGGACGAGATTCTAGGCATGAGGGAGCGATGGCCACCGTAAGACTGAAGTTCCGAGGGGCGGGTGGTGAGGCGCTGGCGGCCAGGTTGGAGTTGCCGGAAGGGGATGAGATAAGAGGATACGCTCTGTTCGCCCACTGTTTCACCTGCTCGAAGCAACTCAAGGCTGTAGTCAACATCAGCCGGGCTCTGTGCGATGCGGGAATTGGCGTCCTGCGCTTCGATTTCACTGGGCTGGGGGAGAGCGAGGGGGACTTCGCCGACACGACTTTTTCGTCAAACGTGGACGACCTGGTGGCGGCTGCGCGGTTTCTTGCTGATAGCTACGAGGCGCCGCGACTGCTGATCGGGCATTCTCTGGGAGGCGCGGCGGTGCTTCAGGCGGCCGCACGGCTGACGGAAGTCGAGGCGGTAGTAACGATCGGAGCGCCGAGCGACCCCGAGCATGTGAAGCGACACTTCGTCGATTCGCTCGACCAGATACAGGCGCACGGTAAGGTGAGCATAGTATTAGGAGGACGCCAGTTCACTCTCAAGAAGGAATTCGTGGACGATCTCGAGCGACACAACATGGAATTAATAGTGAGTGGACTGGGGACGGCCCTCCTGGTCTTCCATTCACCGGTCGACGCCGTAGTCGGAATAGAGAACGCAGCCGATATCTTCACGTGGGCCAACCACCCAAAAAGCTTCATCTCCCTGGACGACGCAGACCATCTCTTGGTCCGCGAGCGGGATTCGCTCTACGTAGCGTCGCTGATCGCCACTTGGGCTGATCGCTACATCGCTGCCTAGCTCTGGCAGCGTCCGTCGCTGGCGCGTAGCTTGGTCGCGCCGGTAGCCAGCACCCATAAGAACATCAGGCGATAGGTGAGGCCAATGAAGGAAGCTTTACTGTTGTTAGGTATGCTAGTGTCTGCCTCGCCGGGCCTGTCGGCGCAGAGTCCAGAGGAAGAGGTCATGGCAGTAGTGGACGGCCTCTTTGATGCTATGGCAGCAGCCGACAGCGCTCGAGTCAGGACTCTCGTGCACCCCCAGGCCCAGCTGATCGGCACGGGGGCCGGGGAAGATGGCATGGGCGTGCGCGTGCTCCCGATCGAGCGGTTCATCGCCGCGGTGGGGGGAGCCGACGGCTGGCGCGAGCGCATATGGGACTGGGAAATCCGCATCGACGACAACCTTGCCACGGTTTGGACTCAGTACGATTTCCACCTTCATGATCGCTTCACTCACTGCGGGGTTGATTCCTTTCAACTAGCCCGCACGGCGGAAGGTTGGAGAATCGTGAGCATCGCCGACACCCGGCGAACCGATGGGTGCGATTCGGCATCTGACGGCTCTCACGACTGATCCCCGCAAATCGGTAATCTGAGGAAGAAGAGATGCTTCTACGCAGTGTGAGTACGAAGGTCGCCGGTATCCTATTGGCCATGGCATCGGTCCCAGCCTTATCTCTGGCACAACAGGCGCCCGCGCCCACAGCCTTCGAGAACGTGACGCTGATCCCGATGGACCGGGAGCGCACGCTCGAGAACCAGACAGTCATCGTGCAAGGTCGACGCATCAGCGCCATCGGTCCTGCCGGACGCGTTCCAATTCCGAGCGACGCATTGCGCATCGACGGGCGCGGCAAGTATCTGATCCCAGGGCTCGCCGAGATGCACGGTCATATCCCCTCCCCTGATGCGGGAGAGGAAGTGATCGAACGGGTGATGCTGCTCAACGTAGCCAATGGGATTACGACGATCCGGGGGATGCTTGGCCATCCTTATCATCTGCAGCTGAGGCAGCAGGTAGCTGATGGCGAGATTCTGGGGCCACAGATCTTCGCTTCGAGCCCTTCGCTAAACGGAAACAGCGTTCCGGATGAGAAGACCGCCCGGCGGCTCGTCACCGAGTACCGGGCGGCCGGCTACGATCTACTGAAGATCCATCCGGGGATCCGCCGGGGGGTGTTCGACCAGATTGCAGAGACGGCCCATCGGGAGGGGATCCCCTTCGCGGGCCACATTCCGGCGGCGGTGGGACTGAAGCACGCGCTGGAAGCGGGGATCGCCAGTATCGAGCACGTAGATGGGTTTGTGGAATTGTTGGCGGGGGCAGGTCCATCGACACAGTCACAGTTCTTCGGTTTCAATCTGGTGGACCGGGTGGATGAATCGAGGATCGAAGAGATCGCGCGCGCGGTGGGTGAAGCGGGGGCGTGGGTGACGCCAACTCAGGTGCTGTTCGAGAACTGGCTGCTCGACGAGCCAGCGGAGACAGCGAAACGTCCCGAGATGCGTTTCGTCCCCCAGAGCTCACTGGATCAGTGGGTGAACCAGTCCACCAATCGGCGTCGCCAGCTGGGGCTCACGCCGGCCAAGGCTCAGCGCTTCATCGAGCTGAGGCGCAAGCTGATCAAGGCGCTCAGCGATCAGGGTGCTGGTTTGATGCTGGGTGCCGATGCGCCGCAGGTGTTCAACGTTCCGGGATTCGCGACCGTGCAGGAGCTGACGGCGATGGTGGCGGCGGGTCTGACTCCCTATCAGGCGTTGGAGATGGGCACGAAGAACCCGGCGCTCTACCTGGGGCTGGCTGATTCCTTCGGCACGGTGGAAGTCGGGAAACGCGCCGACCTCGTGCTCTTGGAAGCGAACCCTTTAGACGACATCGCCAACATCCGGGAACGAGCCGGCGTCATGGTCGCCGGACGCTGGCTGTCGCGAGCCGACCTCGAGCGGCGATTGGGCGAGGTTGCCTTCCGGTAGCTAGTGTTGGGCCTCACTGCTTACTGGCCAACGTCGCGCCCTCCACTAACACGCCGGTTCCTTGCTCGAAGATGATATCAACGGGGATCCCGAGCGCCGCAAGGCGGTCGAGGTCGGCCTGCAGCTGCGGACCGATGACTCCTTTCTCGGCGAGCAACTGGCTGGCCCCTTCATAATCGCCGTCACCCTGCGTGGTGAGGATGAGCACCGACAAATCGCGCATCGCTTTACGCATACGGTCGAAGTCCACGCTGTAGGTACCGGCCTGGTCGTCGCGAGTCAAAGCGCCACGTTCGCTGAAGAAGTTAAAACGGACCATATTCGCCCGTCCGTGGGCGCTCGAGGCGCCGAATCGAACCGACCTGAAGATGCTGGCCATGAAAGTGACGTAGTTGTCGAGGAGATCGCCCTCGCTGAGTATCCCCTGATCATAGAGGCTGGTTACCATATACAGACCGAGGATATCAGCCTTTCCCTCCTCCATGGCGGAAGCGGTTTCTCTCAGCGCGGTACGAACCGTCCCCTTTCCGTTGATCGTGTTCTTGATTCCAAGACCATGAGCCACTTCGTGAAACATGGTGTTCTCGAAGAAGGCGTCGAAGGTGATGTGACCGCGTTGTTCCTGGCTGATAAGAACCTGTGATATCGGGACGAGGATTTTATCGAACTTGGCACGCATCGTGTTCTTGAGCTGCAGGCGTCGCGTGCCTTTTTCCAACTGGACCGTCTCATCGTTGGGCAAGTTGATCGCGATCGTCTTCGAGCCGGCGTTCGCTTCCCCGGCGTAGTAAATGGCATCGTAAGCGTTGAGATCGGAGTCAGTACCCGGTGTTTCCCGCTTGTATGCATCCGCAACCGGCAACCCGGCCTGCAAATCCGGAAGCAGCGATGCGAACCGTGAGAGGCGCTCGCTCCACGATTTATCTTTGATAAGAATGTACGCCTCGTAGGCGGCTTTGTAGCCGAAGAGCTGGTCCTCGTAGGTCTCGATGGGTCCGATCACGACCTCGATCGTGTTGTCCTTCATATCGAGCCATGCCATGTCGCTGGCGCGGTATTCGTCCGTCACCAGCGCCTCTGCCCTGAGCTTCAGATACCGTTTGAGTCCCGGGTCGTCGGCCAAATCCGCAGCATCCCTCAAACTGACCGCTGCGGCCTGCAGGCGCTCCGAGAACGCGTTGTGGTACGGGATCGCGACCAGCTCGCCTTCCTCGCTTCTACGCACCAGCGTGTAAAGGCTGCGTAGGCGGTCCGCACGTGCCGGATCGGCCTCAGCGACCGCTTCGAATTCCTCGATCGTCATATCTGGCGGGTACAGGTTGGCTCCTGCCGGTTTGGGCCCGACTCCGTCCACGAACGGCTCGTCGCCGGCGAGGCGGTCCCAGGGCCCATAGTTGATCTCGATGTACTTGCGGGTCGCGTCCTCTCCTATGCCGGTCAGGAGCGAGTCCACCTCTCCATAAGCCTGAATCCAGAAGATCGCATCCATCTGCCGAGCGGCCTCGATCAGGAGCGCCAGCATCGCTTTGTTTTCGTTGGAGAGAGAGCTGATGTCGTAGTCCAGCCGGACCGTTGCGTACTGAGCCAGCCGATCTTGAGCGCTCATCTCGATGCTGTCACTCTCGGTGCCCCTGGTTGTGCACGCCGCTACTCCTGCCACAGCCACGAGCGCTATCGTAATACATACGCGCTTCATTTCTCCGTTCTCCTCAACTCGGCCGCTTTGCGGGACCGTCTACGTAAGCGTGAACTCAGGGTTGGGACTATTCTGGCGGCTTGAAGCTACAAGAACGAAGGTGGCTGGATCAAGCCCATCCGGGCCCACTTAACAAATTGAGAGCAAGCTGCGTCCCACATCTGAAAACCTTAGTGAACGCAAGGCCTTGAGCCTTTGGAACATAAGGACTTAGATCAGGCGACCTAACCATGAAATCCCTCGCTGATGAGCATTCAATCAAGAGACGCTCTCGAACGCTGACTCACGGCGCGCGTGGCCTGCTGGGGTTGGGTCTGGCGGCCCTGGTCATGGGCGCTTGCGGGCCGCTGGCGGGCCCGGCAGACACCGGCGACGAGCTGGCTCGACTGCACGACGAGCATCGAGAGCTGCAAGCGGAGATATCACAACTGCGCACCGAAGTAGCGAGCTTGCAAACGGCGCTGGGAGCGTCGACTGAGGCGGAATCGCTCCCCACTAGCCTGAATGCACGGACCGATATCACACCTATCGAGCAATCGATCACGCTCATCCTGGAAGCCTACAGGGAGTCGCTGGAGTCGGGTGACTATTCGCGCATCGAAACTCAGATTTACGGAGGTGAGGTGCCGCGTGAGGACGCCCGTCTTTATCGTGCCTTCATCGACAACACTGACGAGCTGCGTGTCAAACTCGAGCCTGGTGATATCCAGATCGGCGGGCGCAGTGCGCGGGTCGTAGTGGACCATACGATGGAGTACCGGCTGCGGCCCACGCGCGAGCCACGGACCATCAGGGTGGTCCTGCTGATGGTTTTCGAGCAGGAAGGCGACGCATGGCGGCTGACGGGAATACGGCGCCAGTAGATCGCCGCGGCACCACTCCTTGTCAAAAGAGCTCGAGCCTTCCTAGGTTGCCCTGACAGGAGTTATCTGCCTTCGGGGTTCTCCAGGTTCGAGGAGGTTAGCGGAACTGTTACCCGATACTGGTCTGGGCATACTCGCCGGAATGGCGACGCCTGCGGTTCTGCTGCTGGCGAACGCTATGCTGATCCTCTCCACGATCCAGCGCCTGCGAATAATCCTCGATCGCGTACGAGAGACGGAGCAGACCATAGCCGGGCCGATGTGGCACCCGAGACAGCGAACCTGTCCTTGCTCAACGAACTGCTCCTCACGCATGCGCGGCGTACGCGTTATGCGCACCGGGCGCTGCTCGCTTTTTATACGTCGGCTGGCGCCTTCGTGAGCTGCATCATCGCGCTGGGAGTCTATGGCCTGGGCATCGAAGTAGCGCTCAGCGTAGCGTTGGGCGCCGCGCTGCTGGGCAGTGTGCTGTTGTTACTCGCGGTCGCGACTCTGGTCGGTGAAACTTGGCTGGGGATCCGGGCAACGGACCGGCGGTTCGAAGCGGTCATGGATCTGTGTCGCGAGCTGGCGAAGCGAAGAGAGGCAACGTGATGGCGGGACGAGCAGTGGTGTGGAACCTCCCTTGCGGGTGTGGCGTTTGGAGAGGTGATCGGGAGGAATCCATATGCTGATCAAGAAGTCTCAGGACATAAAGACCTCAGAGATCACTGACGAGCAGCTCTATCTGGACCGGCGCAAGTTCATCAAGACGGCGACAGGGATTGGTGCGCTGGCCGCCATCGGGGCCAGCGTTCCCTGGCTGACGAACGGGGCTGGCGGCGGTGACGCCGAGGCGGCCGCGCTGCCGGCGGGCGTCGACGAGGAGCTCACCTCTTACGAATCGATAACGAGCTACAACAACTTCTATGAGTTCGGCGTCGACAAGCGAGACCCGGCCAAAAACGCCGGCTCGCTTCGCACCCGTCCGTGGACCATCAGCGTCGCGGGGGAAGTAAACAAACCTCAGGTATTCGATATCGACGACATTCTGAAGGCTTTCCCCGCCGAGGAGCGTGTATACCGACTAAGATGTGTGGAAGCGTGGTCGATGGTGATTCCCTGGCTGGGCTTTCCGTTGAAGGACTTGCTTGAGCGGGTAGAGCCGACTTCGCGGGCAAAGTTCGTAGCGTTCACGACGCTGCACGACCCAGAACAGATGCCAGGTCAGCGGCGGGCCATCCTCCCCTGGCCCTACGTGGAAGGGCTGCGAATCGACGAAGCGATGCACCCGCTGACGCTGCTCTCGGTAGGACTGTACGGAAAGATGTTGCCCAATCAGAACGGCGCACCGCTACGGCTGGTGGTGCCGTGGAAATACGGATTCAAAAGCATCAAGTCGATCGTGAGGATCGAGCTTGTGCGCGAAGAACCCGTAGCGACTTGGAACACTGTAGCGCCACGGGAATACGGCTTCTATGCAAATGTGAACCCCAATGTGAGTCACCCGCGCTGGAGCCAGAAAAAAGAACGGCGTATCGGGGAATTCCGCAAACGTGAAACGCTGATCTTCAACGGGTACGGCGAGCAAGTCGCCCAGCTGTACAAAGATATGGATCTGGCCCGGTACTACTGACGCCGGATGAACCAGGTCCAGTTCATACGCCGGGTCATCAAGCCGACGGTCTTCGTCCTTTCTCTCCTTCCCTTCGCGTGGTTGGTAAGGGCCGCCTTCAGCGGCGGACTGGGTGCCAATCCCATCGAAGAGATCACACACACGACAGGGACCTGGGCGCTCACATACCTGATGTTGACGTTGGCGATCAGTCCGGCGCGGCGCTTGCTCAATCTGAACGGCCTTATACACCTGCGCCGGATGGTCGGACTATTCGCGTTTTTCTACGCGTCGCTGCACTTCCTCACGTATTTCACGCTCGATCAGTACTTCGACTTCGAGGCGATCATCGAAGATATCGCTAAGCGTCCCTACATAACCATCGGGTTCGTGGCCTTCAGTCTACTGGTTCCGCTGGCGGTCACATCGACGAACCGGATGATCAAGCGGTTGGGCGGGAAGCGGTGGCGGCGGCTGCACCGTTTGGTGTACGTCGCTGCGGCCGGCGGAGTGCTGCATTACTTGTGGCAGGTGAAAGTGGAAGAACGGGGGCCACTGATCTACGGGGCGATTCTGGTGAGCTTGCTGGGGTGGAGACTATACGATAGGCGTGTAACAAGACCCAAAACTCAACATCCAACTTCGAGTGAAATGCCGATTCATGAATCATGAGTGGTGAAGTGC
>SDBV01007969.1_pt1 | contig 14361 bp, 13 predicted proteins | sample 2277081 | NCBI WGS metagenome assembly SDBV01 (sample SAMN10402039, study PRJNA504765) | marine sediment metagenome | isolation source: marine sediment core GS10_PC15, 223 cmbsf | place: Arctic Ocean: Southern Knipovich Ridge | collected 2010
CGGGGCGGTTTTGATCGGTAAAGACGATTGACCATGTATAGGTGCCGGTAGCAGTTATCCCGTTTACCAGAACTACTGCTATCCCCGCCTCTCCCGAATCTGAGGCAGTCCCGCTAACCACCACGGTAGTACTATTAATACACTCCCCGGAGGCAGGGGAGGTAATTGCCACGGATGGATCAGCAATATCCATTATTACTACTACCGAATCCGAGGCAGTGTTACTGTAGCTATCCCTGGCGATGGCGGTCAGTGTATTTAACCCTGGGCTTAAAGAAATAGTGGCACTGAAGGTATTGTTAGAAAGGGTTGCCGTTATCCCATTGACCATAACCGATTCCAGTCCGTAAGATGGTTCGGGATCGCTCACCGTACCTGTGACCATCAGGGTAGAGGAGGTAAAGCATTCCCCTGGACTCGGATAGGTAATAGCCACCAGAGGGGATTGGGTATCGCCGATTATGTTCAATCGGGCACTCTTAATGTAGCTCAACGGAAGATGTGATTCCCCGAAGGTGTCAATATAGTCACCAATGTTATTTACTGCTACATAGATTGTAGTAGATCCGGAACTCAAGATATCAAAAGTAACCATCCCGAGATTGAAAAAGCCGTTGGGGCCCGGGACTGCCCCGGTAAGACCGACCAATCTGGTTTTGCCAAACCCGGGAAGAGGTGTGCCGGATGATACCGGCAGGCTGTCGTTAGGAAGCATAGTGAAGTCCGGATTAGCAAAGATCCCGCTGGGAACATCGACAATGTTAAAATTAATCAGGTTAAGGTCATAGGATATTTCCACATCATACCCGCCGAATCCATCAGTATCGTTCCCATCAAAATAGGCATTCAGAGGCAGGGTAACCTGAGATTCATAGTCAAAGACAACCCGGTCCTCAAGACCTATCTGTCCTAAGACTATATCAACGATAGTGTTTACCGGTGAGGCAAGTGCTCCGATGCAGCCTCCACCCTCGGTGTCCCGGAGCCCGTAGGCCTCGATGACTACCCCGCTGGCCCGGCCAAAGCTTCCGGGAGCATCGGGAACCTCCACCTGCGCCCTTCCCCAGGCCCCACTCTGATTGACGATAAGCTGCGAGGTCACATTAACCGGGAGGTTGGGTCCGGCTCCGTCGCTGTCTACCGTCAGGATAAAACAGACGATATCGAGGCCATCGCTGGGGGTATCATCACTGAAGGTAATCTGCACCGGAATGGTAACGAGCAGAGGGGCCGGACTCAAGCCATTAACCGTGATTACGGTGGATCCGTCCGGGGGATCGGTGATGGTCATGATTGGAGCCCCCAGGGCACTACCGGTTACCAACAACCCCAGCACTAATGCTCCCGGCATCACTTTAAGGATGTTTTTTGCGATTTTCATATTTTCCCCTCTTTGTTAAATTTTGCCTTAGTAAAATTAGTAAAAAGTGAAATTTAAGGTTTAATCAATCTTCCTTTCTGTTTTCTGTCGGCAACGGTAGGATTGTTCCGTTTATCTACAAAGCTGGTGGAGGCACCGTTGTAAAGGTCAATGGTAATGTCGGTACTGCCGTTTACTTCAAAGATCAGGTTAGCGGCATTGAAAAACCCTTTGGGCTCGGTAGGGGAGGAGAAAGTGACTGCTCCGTTGAAGCGGGCCGTGCCTTCACTGACAGTAACCGTTCCGTTCCCATCAGGATCATTAGGACTGCGGGGGAGAGCACTGAGGTTCTCGCAGTAAAAGCCACCGATTTCACTTCCTTCCAGGCCTATAAGGGTGACCGGCCCGGACCAGCTTATTACAAGATCATATCCCCCGAATCCATCTATGGTTTTCCCATTAACCAGAACCGGGGTGATGTTTTCAGGGTCAATAAACAAGTTTACTGGCACCCTGACAGTAGGAGAGCTGACCGTTATCTCCGGGATGCTAATATGAGCTAATTGGACGGTAATAGTTGAGGTGTCCTGACCGGTAGAGGTGGTGCCATCATTATCGTCAATACTAACAGTGATAACCACCCCCGTGGCAAGGCCGTCACTACCGGCATCCACCGGCAGGCTTATCTTAAGCCATCCCGAGGCACCATTTACTGTAATTCCCCCACTCTTAGCACTCTGGGTCTGGGAGGTAGGCCCGTCTCCGTCCTGGGAGTCCACCGTCACCGCAAAGCTGAGGGTATTGATACCCGTTCCGCTGTAGTCGATAAAGGTTGCCGCGAAGGGGATCTCAGCCACCACGAAGTGCTTCCCGCTTATGACAATTGAGGTAGTTATATTGGCCAGGTAAGGGAAGCCCCCGGTGCCCGAGGTGGAGCCATCGGCCGGCTCGGTAATGATAATCCGAGGAGTCCGATCAAGATACACCGTTATCTCGTCCTCCCCGATTCTTCCGGCACAATCAGTAGCGGTGGCCGTCAAGGTATTAGTCCCGTCGACTAATTCAGCTGGATAGCTAAGAGTGGCAGACCACTCTCCCCCCCCAAAGCTGGCGGTTATATCATTTACCATCACCGAAACTATCCCGGAGGAGGTAAGCTGGTCGCTCACGGTTACCTTTACTATCAGTGTTGGGTTTTTAATAGTCGCTCCATTGGTTGGATAGGTAATGGTCACAACCGGATCCATGGTATCCACCATGAAGCTAAGGGTCGTAGAGGAATAGTTGCCGCTCCCGCAGTCGTCGGTGGCGGCAACCATCAAGGTATTAGCCCCTTCATACACCTGGGCAGGGGTAAAGGTGGCACTCCACGATCCGGCAGTGAAGCTAAATTGACCCGAAGTATTGCCATTAAGGGTTACAATAACCGAGCCTATTCCACTATTATCCGAGACAGAACCGGTTACCACTACCGTATCGCTGTCGAGGCAATCCCCTTCCTGGAGCGCCCGGGCATCTTGCCCATAAGATAGGATAAGCATGAAGATAAATGAGGCAAGAGAACGGAATAAGAATCGGTTTTTTAAAGCCATTTTACCCCCCTTTAATCTAATCCGAATTTAAGATATACAAAGTCTAAAATTCTTACACATTAACAATAATTTGTCAATAGAAAAATGACCAAAAAAATAGTCAGATTTTCCTTAAAAATCTTGCCTTGAGCCGTGTCCTGAGTCCCGATGGGCTCCGCCCCGTAGGGGACTACGCCCCGGAGGGGCATCGGGGTAAAAGGGGAACTCGAAGGGCTTGCAGGATTAACCTTCTGGCTTTCTCTCAGGAAACCAAAACCAGCTAAAATTACCCCAGAAAAAATCTTTCTAATTATAAATTAATTATTAACAAGTAACTGTGATAGATATCACAAATTTCAAAATCTTTTAAGATTTTTTCGTGTAATTTGTGAAACATGTCCTGAGCCTCGATGGCCATCGGGGTAGAAGGATTCGTGGGTTGAATTCCAGGTAGGAAGGTGAGGAAATTTTATCTAATCCATTCCGGCAGGTAGGTCAGGAAGGGGAGGCCATGGCCGGGAATTATCAAATCGGAGGATCTTGCTAACCTTTCCATACTGCTCAAGCCTTCTTCGAGGCTGTAGAAATCCTGATTATAATTCCAGAGCTTTCCTTTATCGAAGTAGCTTAGGCTGACAATCGCATCACCGGCAACCACAACTCTAATCTCTGAATCCAGAAGAAGCGATGCGTGATTCCGGGTATGTCCCGGGGTTAACATAACCTTTACCTTCTCGGCGATCTCCTCTCCATCATCCACCCCGGTAAAGTCTTCTAATCCCACTTCTTCCACCAGTGAACTGGAGGCAAGGGGCTCGGCTTTGGGGAAAACTCCCAGGTTACCAAAATGATCCAGGTGCCAGTGGGTGATGAAGACAGCGTTAATATCGTCAGGGGTATATCCGCAGTCAGCGAGTGCCCGGATCAGGTGCTTTGCATTTCTGTCGAGATCCCCGGGTCCCTGTCGGGATTCGTATTCAAATCCGGTATCCACCAATACCCGGCGATCGGTTTCAATCAGGATTACATTTGATCCTCCACCAATCCCCAGATGGTATTTAATATCAATGGTCTGGGGGGAAGGGCTCTCTGTTGCTTCCAGGGTGCAATTTCCCTGCTTGATCAGCTTGATTGGAGGTAATTCCCAGCCCCTTCTCTTCTTTTTTGACATTTTTGAAGATATTCCGCCCTCTGGAGCTAAAATCAGAAATAAATTCGTTTAATTCGTGAAATTCGTGGTCACAGGAAGGGTCGACAGAGACCTACCTACGCTGAAGCTACGGCAGGCAGGCGTCGGCCCCTACATTGCGGGAATAGCTCATCCTTCGTAGTACCTCGGAGAATGGAAAGCCCTTAGACCCCTTCAAATGGAGAGGAAATTTTCAATCTTTTGCATATTTTCTTAACAAGAACATTATCTATCTCAGAATGTCTTGGGACTGTTTCTTTGATACCATTAATAATATTTTGAACCAAAGTATGTCTACTTCCTTCTCTTTTTATAAAACATTTATATCTTCTCAAATGTTGCATAAATTGAGCTCTTTTCACTTTATTGTAATTTCCTCTTTAATTATATCTTGTGGTAAACTTGGTAAAATATCGTTTTTTCTATCTTCAATAACTAATTTAATTGCTTCAATTAAATTCTGCTTACATTCTTCAATAGTCCTCCCCTGACCATTTGCTTCGGGTATTTCTATACAATAGCCAATATAATATTTTTCTCCTTTTTCAAATATTACAGTAAAATTATACATTTTTTCTCCCTCCTTACTCTAAATTGCTAATTTCAGATAACATCTCCGCTGTTTGTATAGAAATGGGGACGGTTCTCTTTTCCTTCGACAAGCCCTTCGAGACGGCCAGCCTCCTCAGGATGTGGCTTAGGGCAAGTTCAAAAGTTACCTGTCTGCGTGCTACGCACTACGCCCAGGAAGGGCAGAGATTAGAACCATCCCTTTTTTCCATTTATTTATCAGACATCGGAGACCCGTATAGGGGATATTCTAACTCAGTTGACCTACTCCAGCCCCACGACATCCACTGGAGTGTAATGATCCGTCGCAGGAATTCCCCGGTCCGCCTGGCTGTTTACTATCATCTGGTTGAGCGCTGCGGGATGAGCGTTACCAATACAGCAAAGGCCACGGACGTAAGCATAAATGCGGTTTCAAAGGGCATCAAATTTTTTAAGGAAATCATGGAGAATCATAAAGAAATAAGTGCGTCAATAAACCAGTTAAGTTTAAAGTGGAGGCCTGACCCCAATCTCCCTCACTTTCGCTATTTGTTAACTATAAAGGGCGATTTTCTACCGCTTGAATATTCCCCGTTTAGGCTTATCGGGACATTTTGGGGGGGATTAAAGTATTTCAACCGATTGTGCAGTGACAAAGATTTCTTCCTGCCGAAATCTCTCTTTTAATTTGGTTTTTAGATTTAAGAAGAATTTCCGATTTTCCTCAGTATCCTCAACACAGATGAGAAGTATCCAGATATTATCAAGATATCTTACGCCATGACTCTCCCAAATACCCTTCACATTTGGAAAAACAAGAGGAGTTTGAGTTACTATAGTCATTCCCTTAAATTTTTCAGCAATTTCTCTTACAGTTTGGTATAGCTTATCTCCCTCCACCTCTGTCCCATCGTTATATATAAGAGGTATACATACACTATACTGCTTTAAGTCCATTTTCCCTCAATTCATTATCAGTTAGCTCGTGGAATTTTAACCCATTTTCAGTTAGCCACTTAATGTGATCCTTATCAACAATGAAAATATCATTATCTAAAAACTGAAAAGGACCAATATTGCCAAGCTGAACTAATCCCTTGACTTTATCACTCTCCTGAAATTTAATAGCATACATTTCAATTCCCTCCTCTCCCTTTTAATTCTAATCTATCATCTATTCTGAATATTATCAAGAGTTTTTTCTCTAAAAATTCTCTAAAAATACATAATCGAGGCGTTTTTGGGATTGGGGAAATTTGCCTATTGGGTCGAAAATTGGCGTGCTGGCTTTCCCAAAAGTTAAGGGGCAGAGGCTGAGATCTTGGGAGGGGGGCGGAGGAGAGTTTTGGTAGAGGCCAGGGATATGATTGCTTTTATTGCTTTGAGATATTTGGGGCTGCTGACTAGTGAGATAGGGCGGCCTCTGCGTATATCCAAACAGATTGTGCTGCGAGGAGCAGGGAAGGGCGAGAAATTGTTTGCTGAGAGAGGTTGGTCTGCTGAGGAAGTGATAAAGAATTAATTATGGAACTACATCCCCCTTTTCCACAAATTTGATCCCATTTGACTCAGGACCCCAAATGTCCGATGTCAAGGGCTGACCCCATTTTCCTTCATCTTGTCTCCTCCTATCTTTATATAAACTTAACTTAGAATTTAGGGTTTGACCCTAATTTTGCTAATTTTGGAGCTCGAAAGCCCCGTCTATCCTCAGGATTTCGGTTTGTTTCGTGTAATTCGTGAAATTTGTGGTTATATAAGTCCCCGGGCTGACACAGAGCTCAGCCCCTACATTTTTAATGCCTCTATGTAGGGGCGGATGTCTCTGTCCGCCCTCTGGAATTAAAATCAGAAATAAATTCGTTTAATTCGTGGTTACATACGAAACAGTGACAGATAAATTCGTTTAATTCGTGAGACATGTCCTGAGCTTGTCGAAGGGTTCGTGGTTACATAAGCCCCAGGGACTTCATTACTTCCGCCAGCCGGGGCTCTCTTTGGGCATATTCTTTTAAAACCTTTAAGGTCTTATCCCGATCCTCCTCCAACTCCCGGGTCCTGGTTATCACTGGAGAGAGGGCTGATCTCCGATCCCAGATGACAAAACCAATCAAGGCAATCATTCCCCCCAATACTATATACATCAGTCCCCGCAGATCCTGAATATCCCCCTTGAGCTCACCTTTTAGGTCATCAATGCGTTTATTTATTGCTTTCTGACCCTCCTCCAATCGAGTGAGGCGTTCGATAATCTCCCGATCGCTGATGGTAAGATCCCCCTCCACTGCCAAAGCGGGGGCACTCGCCCAGACGAGAAGAACTAATCCCAACACCCCAACAATCCATTTGCTCATGGTCTCTTTCCCCTTCTTTTACTACAGATTTCAGATTTTAGATTACAGATTTTAGATATGAAAAACTTAACACAGGAGACTATCGAAGTAAAGTATTTTTTAGTGGGAGTTTGGTGGGAGTTTCCTGAGTTTTATTGGGCAAAATGCTCGATATTCCCCTCCCCTTCGACGGAGTTTATCCCGAGCGAGGCCAAGGGGCTCAGGACAGGCATTTGCATTTTTCATTTTGCAATTTGCAATTGATGTCACAGGTGTCCGCCGTTATTCGGGCTGACACAGAGGTCAGCCCCTACGTTTTTAATGCCTCTATTGTAGGGGCGGACTTCTCTGTCCGCCCTCTGGAGTTAAAATCAGAAATAAATTCGTTTAATTTGTGAAATTCGTGGTTCAAATCCCAATTCAATTCCTTCGACTTCGCTTCCTTCGACCCCGCTACAGGCGGGGCTCAGGACAAGTATTTGCAATTCGCCTTCAGGCGGACTGCCTATCCTGAGTAGAATTTAAGAGATAAAGACAGAAATTATTATCATATTTTAACAATGATATGTCAATAAGAAAACAGGGCCGGAGAGACCTTAAAAAATTGGTAGGTGAATTAAAAATTTCTATTTAATTTCAAGTCGTTCGACAGGATTAGGGCAAGTTGCATTTTCCTATTAGGGCCGACAGAGACGTCGGCCCCTACACTGCGGGGCTGGACTTCGACAAGCTCAGCCGAGCAAAAGCCCCGCCTATCCATTTTCTCTGTATAAAAATAACTCAGACATTTTCCAGAATATGGATGGTCATAGCTGCCTCTTCGCTTCCCACAAAGCCGCCGCCGTTCTCGGTTAAGGCTATCCGGGCTCCCTCCACCTGCCGCTTCTCCGCTTCTCCCCGAAGCTGCATTACCATCTCAGTGATCTGGGCAATTCCGGATGCTCCGATGGGATGTCCCCGACACTCCAGGCCTCCACTGGGGTTAATGGGGAGTTTGCCTCCCAGCTTGGTTGCCCCTGATTCAGCAAAGATTCCCCCTTCCCCTTCCGGGCAGAATCCGATCTCTTCGCACTGAAGGAGCTCCCCGAAGGCAGTGGCATCATGAACCTCTGCTACATTAATATCGTCAGGTCCGAGCCCGGCCATCTCATAGGCCCGCTTTGACAACCTTGCTCCGATCGGGGGCTCATCCTCCCCCCTCATTCTCCCGGAGGCCAGCACCGAGGCCATTATCTTTATCGGGCGGGCATCTTTGAGCTTTTTCAGGAAACTAGAGGAACAAAGGATAGCCGCGGCCGCGCCATCTCCAATCGGAGCACACATTGCCCGGGTCAGGGGATAAGAAACCAATCGGTCCTGAAGAACCTCTTCTACGGTCATATCCATCTGATACTGGGCATAAGGATTTAACGAGCCATGAAAATGGTTCTTGGCGGCGATTACGGCAAGCTGCCTCTGGGTTGAGCCATATTTTTGCATGTGCATTCTGGCCCCCATTGCATAAATGTCCATAAAGGCGCTGTGGCCCTTTTCCTTCTCATCGCTCTTTAGCTTACCTTCCTTTTCCAGCTCCTCGGCCTTCTTTTTGGCCTCTTCCTTCATCATCTCGATAAGTCCTCTAGTTACTTCCACATCGGTGCCCGAGATGAACCCCTCAAACATCTTCTTCCGATCTTCCGGGAAATAGACCTTTTCCACCCCAATAGCCAGCACCGCCTCATAAAGACCGGCCTTGATGCTCATCCAGGCACCGTGGATTGCGCTGGAGCCGCCGGCACAGGCATTTTCCACATTCATCATGGGAATACCCTGGATACCTACGGGCATAAGGGCAACCTGGCTCCGGATGCAGTGCTGCCCCTGGGACATGCCCCAGCCGGAATTGCTGAACCAGGCAGCCTCGATCCGGTCCTTCTTAATGGGCACATCTTTGAACACGGCCTCCAGGGCCTCGGCGGTCAGCTGTTTGATACTTTTCTCCGGATATTTGCTGAATCGGGTCATTCCGACCCCCACAATATAAACATCGTTCACTTAATCCTCCTTTCGCTTGATCTCATAAGTAATGCATCATTATGTAAAAATGTAATCTACCGGACAGGAACTGTCAAGGCATATCTCTCCAGAGGAATTTGCGTTGTAGCATTTTTTCTATCCCCCTCCCCTTAAGCCTACTTCGCCGTACAGGCTACGAAGGCCAGGTCCCCTCCCATCCCGCGTTCACGCGGGAGAGGGGAATCTTGTCCTGGGGTGGATTTGGGGACGTCCATAAGATTATAAGTTTAGCACTAGCATCGCAAAACGATACCTCACTATCAAGTTATAATTTTATGGACGTCCCCCATTTTCCCCATAGAATGTTAGGGTTTTCCAAATTTAGGATAAAATTCATCCGCGTAGGTATCGAACAGTGAGGGATAGGATAGCGCAGATGGATGAGTTCTTGAAGTTAGTTGCCAGGCGAGAGGTGAATAAATCCGACTTTCAGGAAATTGCTACGAATTAGGAGAGATTCGGAGAAATGTTAGGCCGGAAACTTTAAGAGAATTAGAAGATAAGTGGGCTTTAGATGCCAGATTGTGGCATCCATTCTGCCAGTTTCGTAAACTTAATACTTATTTCCTCCGCATTCTCAGGATGTTTATTTATATACTTTTCTATCGCCTCCGGAAGAGTCTCCCAATGACCGATTTCTCTAACGGCTAATACTCATTCGACAATCCCATTCATAACATCATTATCTGGAATTATCTTTTTCTTTTCTGCTTTCTCTCCTTCACATTTTCTATCTTCAGCCGGATTGCTTTTTGGTTGGGATACTTATCGGCGATCTCTTGGTAAATGGCTAAGGCCTGATTAAGTGCCTCTCTTTCTTCCAGGCAGTTAGCTGTCCCGAATTTTGCTTCCACTATTAGGGGGCTGGTAGGGAACTTACTAATCATCTCCTGATAAATCCTTTCTGCCTCCAGCAGCTTTCCCTGCAGGTAATAGGTGTTGGCAATCTGATAATAGACTTCATCCGCCAGAGTGGTGTGAGGAAACCTTTCTATCAGAGTCCGATATTCAATCAGAGCTTGCTCAAAGGCGTTTAGTTTACAATAGCACTGGGCTATCTGGTATTGATAATGGTCGAGTTCGTGGTGTTGGGGGTAATTGTTAACCAACTTCCGATATTCGATGATCGCCTTCTGGAAATCAAGATACTTGTATTGGTAAATCTCGGCCATATTCTTCCGGGCCAGGAAGGTATACTTATTCGTGGGGAAGTAGTAGGTTAGCTGGGAATAGGTGGTCAGGGCCCGGGGATAATCATGGAGATAAAGGTGGAAGATAGTTCCCATCTGAAAGATGGCCGAGGGGACCAGGGCACTGTTGGGATAATCATGGACCACTTTAGCATATTGTTCAATGGCCTGGGTATACTCGCCTTTATTCCAAAGATCCTCTCCGGTCTTGAAAAGACGGCTGGCTGGGTCCCCGGAGCAGTCAGGGCAGCTAAAAAGGGCCAGAAAGAGAGATAGTTTTATCCCAAGCCGTTTGTAAGCCAGGTATCTTGCCCCAAATACTTGTCCTGAGCGAAGTCGAAGGGATGGCGGGCTGGAAGCCCGCCCTACAATTAAATTGGGATTTAAACCACGAATTTCACGAATTATACGAATTAGTTCCACCTTATTCATTGGGATTTTGGATTTGGTCATTGGGATTTGTCGGGCAAGATGCCCGACCTACTACCGGAGTAAACCTTAAACTTTTCATCCTCCACCTTTTTTATTCCTCCTTCTCGGCCAGCCGGGCTACCCCTACTGCCTTTTCTCCTTCCCCCAGGCCAATCAGGCGCACACCCTGGGTATTTCTTCCGATTGCTGAGATGTCTTTGACCTTCATTCTAATGATTTTACCCCGGTTGGTAATGATCATTATCTCGTCTTCATCCACTACCTGTTTAATTCCTACCACTTTACCATTTCTTTGAGTGGTCTTGATGTTAATAAGCCCCTTTCCCCCTCGCTTCTGGGAGCGGTATTGAACGGCTTCAGTTCGCTTGCCGTAGCCATTTTCAGTAACGGTGAGAATGGTAGCCCCGGGTTCAAGGATCTCCATCCCGATGAGATAATCATCTTTGCCCAGATTGATTCCTTTGACTCCGCGGGCGGTGCGTCCCATGGGGCGGGCCTCATTTTCGGCGAATCGGATAGCCAGGCCATTTCGGGTTCCCAGAAAGATATCCTGGTCGCCACTGGTAAGCCTCACTGAGCTAAGACGGTCACCCGGATCGAGGGAGAGGGCAATGATCCCTCCTGCCCGGGGATTGCAGTAGGCTATCAGTTCGGTTTTTTTAATGATCCCTCTTTGTGAGACCTTTACTGCGAACTTTCCCTGGGTAAACTCGCGGACCGACAGGTGGGCAGTAATCTTTTCTTCCGGGGCTAAATTCAGAAGGTTAATAATTGGTCTGCCTTTAGCTGCTCTCCCGGCCTGGGGTATCTCGTGGACCTTAAGCCAATACACCCTTCCCCTATCGGTGAAGAAAAGGATGTAGCTGTGGGTGGAGGCAACAAAGAGGCTCTCCACGAAATCCTCTTCCTTAGTACCCATTCCGGCTTTTCCTTTGCCCCCTCGCCGTTGGCTGCGGTAGAGGCTGATGGGATTTCGCTTAATATAACCCTCGTGGCTGATAGTAACTACCATATCCTCTTCGATAATAAAATCCTCGGCACTTAGTTCTTGAGCCTCTTCTTCAACGATCTCCGTCTCCCGCTTATCGCCGTATTTGGTCTTAATATCCAGAAGTTCCTGGACAATAATCTTATGAACCTCTTCCTTGCTGGCCAGGATTTCCTTAAGCCGTTTGATCAGGGCCTTGATCTCCTTGAGCTCTCCCAGGATCTTTTCCCTCTCCAGGCCAGTTAGCCTCTGGAGCTTCATGTCGAGGATGGCCTGGGCCTGAAGCTCGGAGAAAGAGAATTTCTTCATCAAGCCGGCCTTAGCATCTTGTGGGCTACGGGAGCTCCTGATCAGAGCGATAACTTCATCAAGTTTATCCAGGGCCTTATTCAGACCGGTAAGGATGTGGTGCCTCTCCTCGGCCTTGCGGAGTTCGTAGATGCATCTGCGGGTGGTAACCTCTTCTCGGTGGTTAAGATAATGGGAGAGAAGTTCCTTCAGGTTGAGTATTCGGGGCTGATTATTCACCAGGGCCAGAAAGATTATCCCGAAAGTGGACTGCATTGGGGTGTGTTTATAAAGCTGATTGAGAATAACCTGAGCGATCTCGTCCTTTTTTAACTCGATTACGATTCGCATCCCGTCCCGATCAGACTCATCCCGGAGATCCGAGATTCCCTCGATCTTTTTTTCTCGCACCAGCTCAGAGATCCTCTCAACCAACTTTGACTTGTTAACCTGATAGGGGATCTCGGTGATAACAATGCTTTCTTTTCCGGTTCTTTTCTGTGTTTCGAGGATGGCCCGAGCCCGCAATTGGAGGATTCCCCTTCCGGTGGTATAGGCTTCCTTGATGGCCTTTTTCCCGTAAATAAAACCAGCGGTGGGAAAGTCAGGGCCAGAGATGTATTTCATCAGCTTCTCAACAGAGATCTCAGGGTTGTTAATCAGGGCGATAAGCCCATCGATAATCTCGCCTAAGTTGTGGGGGGGGATATTGGTAGCCATCCCCACCGCGATGCCGGAGGAGCCGTTAACCAGAAGATTGGGGAATTTGGCCGGGAGCACTAAGGGTTCAAGCAGGGAATCATCATAATTGGGGCTAAACTCAACGGTCTCTTTATCAATATCCTCCATCAGCTCCGAGGCAAGCTTTGCCATACGGATCTCGGTATAGCGCATGGCCGCGGGTGGGTCTCCATCAACCGAGCCAAAGTTTCCCTGGCCATCGATCACCGGGTAGCGCATTGAGAAAACCTGGGCCATCCGCACCGCGGTCTCATAGACAGCAGCATCTCCATGCGGGTGATACTTGCCGATAACATCGCCAACGACCCGGGCCGATTTCTTATAGGGCTTGTCATAAGTATTTCCCATCTCATTCATGGCGTGGAGGATCCGGCGGTGAACCGGTTTCAGCCCATCCCTGACATCAGGCAAGGCTCGACCGATGATGACGCTCATGGCGTAATCCAGATAAGATGTTTTCATCTCGTCTTCGATATTAACCGGGATTTTTTGTGCAGTTAACTCCATTTTCCTCCCCTTCGATAGATTCAGAACAAGCTTTTGAGTTAAGGGTTAATTGGTTCTCCGCCTGAGGCGGATTGAACCACGAATTACTCGAATTACACGAAAAAAATTCCTTTTTGGGATTTATAAATTGGGGTTTGGTAATTGATCAATTATTAGTGTACTAACTTCCCCCGGTTTTGTCAATTCTATAAGTTCCAGGAGATTCCTTAAAAAATCCTACAAATTTCCTATACCTGTCTGCGTGCTACGCACTACGACAGGCAGGCAGGATAGCCGGGGCTTTCGAGCCCCGGCATTTAGTCCGCCTCAGACTTGTAGGGGTGGACCTCCGTGTCCACCCCTATTAGGGCCGACACAGAGGTCGGCCCCTACATTGCGGGGCTGGAGCCCCACCTATCCACTTTTTACCAAAAAAAACGGGGAAAGTCCTGATTGAGCTAATTTCGTTGTTAAGAGGGTCAGTGTACATGCGGAGTATAGAGCCCCAAATTAGAACAGTTTTTCAAGGTTTGCGGGGCATTGTTTATGGGAAAGGCAAAAATTCACCCCCACTATTCTCCCTTGTAGCCGCTGACCTTCAGGTCAGCTCACTAAAGCGGACATAAATGTCCGCGGCTACTCTCCCATCCCTTCGACAAGCTCAGGACAGGCCCTTTCCCGAGTAAGGCCGAGGGGCTCAGGACAAGATTCCCCTCCCCTGCCTGTCCTGAGGAGCGAAGCGTCTCGAAGGAGTGGGAGGGGATTAAGGGGAGGGGGATAGAAAAAAATGCTACAACGCAAATTCCTTTGATTATTTTGTTGTTGCTAAATAATGGCCATAGTGTTATTTTTATTATCAAGGGATGTGACCGGGAATTGGCCGAGTTTTTTTTGATGTTACTCGCCAAAGTTGCCTACTGAAAGAAAATGAATGCTCAGGAAATAATCGCCGATCACGAGCGATCCGGTAAATATGCCGTGGTAGATGGACTGCGCATCTTCTACCGCTGTGCCGGGCCGGAGGAAGGGACCCCTCTGGTTATGACTCACGGCATTCCCCGGTCAAGCTTCCTTTACCGGAAAATGATCCCAATCCTGGCGAAGGAGCATCCGGTGCGGGCCTGGGACCTTTTTGGCTTTGGATTGTCCGATAAGCCGAGGGATCGAAAATATGGG
>SDBV01007971.1_pt1 | contig 14358 bp, 15 predicted proteins | sample 2277081 | NCBI WGS metagenome assembly SDBV01 (sample SAMN10402039, study PRJNA504765) | marine sediment metagenome | isolation source: marine sediment core GS10_PC15, 223 cmbsf | place: Arctic Ocean: Southern Knipovich Ridge | collected 2010
GTAAAAAGCCCAAAGTAGGAACAAGAAACCTTAGTAGTTGCTTATTCAAGAAGCCTCTTCTTCCGACTCCTGACTTCGGTCTTCCGTCTCTTACAACAAAGGGTTCCATTAAAATAACAGTAGAACCGTTTATTTTATAGCAGCCAAAGCTTTATCATAGTCTGGTTCTTGCCCAATAGTAGGTACTTGTTCGGTATAGATAACTTTACCCTCTTCATCAATAACCACTATGCATCTGGAGAATAGGCCTTCAAATTTACCATCCAGCATTTTCACATGGTAGTTGTCTGAAAATCCATTATTCTTATACTCTGATGTAGGAATTACGTTTTCGATGCCTTCAGCTTCACAAAAATGCTGATGCGCAAAGGGCAAATCCCTGGATACGCAAATCACAACTGCATTGTTCAGTTGGGCAGCAAGCTCATTGAATTTTCGAACTGATGCGGAACAAACCCCGGTTCCGATGCTAGGAAAAATATTTAGTATCACTTTTTTTCCCTTGTAATCACTTAAAGAAGTATCCGTTAAGTCTGTCTTTGTTACTATAAAATTTGGTGCGATCGATCCTATTGCAGGCAATTCGCCGGTTGTGCTCACTGGATTAGGTCCAAGTGTTATGTTAGCCATTACTATTTATATTAAGGTTTTATTAAAATTGATTTATTTCAAAACTAAAAGAAAATGCTTTTGTTTTATAGATTTCTCATTTGAATAGATTTTGCATCATTTCTCCCTCTGAATTATTTTTCCGGATTCTTTTTCTTTCAATATTAGTTTGGTCGTGCCATTGGGAAGTCGCTCTTCTTTAATAAGGTAATGATTCGAATCATACTCCTTCAAGGCGCTTATTTTTTTGGTTCCGCTTTTCCCTCTCCAAATATCCAGGTTTATAGTTTCCCATTTCTTGGATTGAGCAGATTCATAGCATGCATCGATAATCGCATTTACAACATAACCATCATAGAAATCTTCCATAGGATTTTGCTGCTTGTCGATACTTTCAAACATATCATGAAACATATTATCGTAGCCCAACGCTCCGACCTCGTCACCCACAGGAAATAACCAGCCCTTGTCTGTCTCAGCTTTCTCAGCCACGTACCCGCCTTCGCCTACGGCGGTAAACATATCAAATCCCGTCCTTAGAAAATGATCCATCCTGATGGTTCCTTCTACCCCACTAACTTCATCTCTCAAATCCATACCACCTCTAAAATTCCAGCTTACCTCAAACTGGCCAATGGCTCCATTTTCATATTTCACCAAACCAATTCCATGGTCTTCAGCTTCAATAGGCTTTACTTGGGTGTCGGCCCAACACATCACTTCTATGGGCTTGATTTCTTTTCCGATAAAGTTTCTTGCGATTTCAATGCAGTGACAACCCATATCGACGATAGCCCCGCCACCGGAAATTTCTTTTGTCCAGAACCAGTCGCTGTGCGGACCTGGGTGCGTTTCTCTTGATCTCACCCAAAGGATGTCTCCAAGGGCTCCATTTTTTACCGAATTCAAGGCCTTCAGTGTTTTGTGGGTATAAACAAGATCTTCAAGGTATCCATTGAACACTCCGGCTTCTTCTACTGCTTCCAACATCTCTTTGGCCTCTTTCGCGGTTCTGCCCAGAGGTTTGGTGCATAAAACAGCTTTTCCTGCTTTTGCAGCCGCTTTTACTGCCCCAAGATGGAGGTTGTTAGGCAGGCCAATAACAACCGTATCAATTTCCGGGTGATTGACAGCTTCTTCCAGAGAAGTAGTATGGTTTGGAACCTCCCATTTTTTTGCAAATTTCTCAGCCTTTTTTTTATCTCTCGAATATACCAGAACAACTCGATCGCCACTTCTCAGGCTATGTAGAGTGTTGGTATAAAAATCACTGATAAATCCGGTGCCGAGCATAGCTATTTTTTTATCCTTCATCATATTGGGTATTTTAATAAATCTATATTTTCCATTTTGTTTAGTAATCCTCTAAAAACAGTCATTTAGAATTGCAATTCTGAAATTATCGTAAAATAAGTTTTACTCAAAAAAAATATGAGAATTATTCTAAAAAAATGAGATCGTTATGAAATGAAAATGTCAGGTTTATGCGAGAATGGACATTGATAAGCGACCAGGAAAAAATATTTTTAAATAAATCGTAAAAATTTAATCATAATCCATTAAAAAAGAGAAAAATATTATAAATTAAAATCCAACAAGAGAACACATAATTTTATGGTTCCAGGAATGAAGTTGTTGATTTTTTAAAACTAAAACCTTTAAGGATGTCAAAAATAGGAACATTAGATTTTACAGGTATTTCAGGTCATAAATATACATTTAATGTATATCCCAAAAACCGCAAACACAAAGAAAAGGAAGCTGTTTATGTGGTCACTCACAGAACAATCAAAGCAGATGCATCAGTCGATCATAATGTTATTTTTGTCGGAGAAACGGAATCAGTGAAAAATGAATTTGAAAACCATTCGAAAAATACATGTTTTGAGAATGAAGTGGCCAATTGCGTTTGCGTATATTGGGAAGACCACTCCGATACGCGATCTAAAATATCTGAAGACTTAAAAAATTTCTATCATCCGCCCTGTAACGACTTTTGATGGATTTTTATCTTTTGCTTCAAGCCCGGGTGTATCAATTCGGGCTTTTTCATTAAATTCAATATATAAAGGCCTTGGGGTAAAGGAAATCACAAATACGATCAGGGCAATCCAACCTATTATTTTCCGGTTCAAATCTAAGGGTTTGTCTACAGTAGCCTTTGGGTGATCAATTCCTAGAAATCTTCCGATAATGAATGAAAAAACCATATAAAGGCTTAAATCCACAATATTCGGAAAATATTTTCTGGCAAAAACCTGGATAATCATAATCCAAATTACCAGTATTATCCTTTTTTTAACGTCTTTTTCAAAATGATGGAATGCCAAATACAGAAATAATAAATAGAACCCTGCATTAAACAGGAAATCTGAATTGATGGGTCCGGATGGCAATAAACCAATTCCAGAAACTGCAACCATAATTAAAAATAGCGTACGCGATAATATTCGACTGTTTTTATATCCAAACAGTCCATAAATCACATGCCCTCCATCTAACTGGCCAATGGGAATGAGATTTAACGCTGTGAAAAATAATGCCAGATAGCCGGCAAACAACCACGGATAATGATACATTTCATATTTATTGGGCATCTTATCCGGGTCGGTTACAAAATGTCTGAAAAACATAAATACAAGATTGTCCCCCACCACAAAATTTATCTCTTGTTGATCATAAATGTGTTTTTCATAATCCATACCATATTCTTTGTATTCAGGATGAATCTCGAAAATATAATCAGCTTCGGGAAGATGGGTAAACCCATAGGTCAAGACGCCTATCGCAACGATAAAACCAGCTAATGGCCCGGCGATGCCTATATCAAAATATTCCTTCCTGGATTGAATAATACTTTTTATTCTGATAAAGGCACCCATAGAGCCTATGCTTGGCGCCGGAATAAAGCCGAACCACATCGGAATGAAAAAAGGTAGCGTAACCTTGACTTTATAATATTTGGCTGTCAGATAATGTCCGAACTCATGGACAGTGAGTATGCCCAGAAAAGGAATCGAAAAGTAGAGCCCCGCCAACACCTCTGAAGTAGAAAGCCGTGATTCACCATACATGATCGATTTACCAAACATCCATTCCGCTCCGGATATTGTGGTTGCGATAACAGTGACAATGAAAAGAATGAGCTGAATGATGTGGATCTTCCTGTATTTATTATTTTCCATTTGGTAATTGATCCCTGCGCAATAAATTCCTTTCCACTAAAACCGTATTAATACCCAGATCTCTTGCCGAGTTTATATTATCTAAATTATCGTCATAAAAAATCGTTTTTTCAGGGGCCATTCCAAAATCATCCAGCACATACTGAAAACAGGAAAGGTTAGGTTTCCGATCCTTAATCTCGTGAGAATAGTAGGTTTTGTGAAAAAGGTCTTGTGGTAGATTGTATGGTGATGATTGACTGAAAATCTCATTAAATCTACTGATATGGATGGAATTCGTATTGCTAAGGATAAAAACGTTGTAGTCATCTGCCAATTCCCTGATCCAGTCAATTCGTTCACTCGGTACATTTCCCAGCATAGAATTCCATGCCTGATCCAGGTGGGCATCGTCTAAATCTGAGTGGGCAAGCTCTCGTAATGATTTCCGGAACTCCGCATCACCAATTGCCCCTACTTCATATTGCTGAAAAAATTTATGATTATGATAATCATCCATCATATGTGACCTGACATCACGGCCAAAAAGTTGTGAAAATTTATCAAAAGCGAGATCCATATCAAGGTTAATAATTACCCCTCCCAGATCAAATATGATATTTTCTAATTTTTGATTGTTCAAAACTTAATATTTATTTGAAAATTCGACGACAAATATCTAATATTGCACTCCCAAATTCAAGACTGTCAGAAGTTAATTTGTAAATAATAAGCGGATAGACAGATTGAGTGGGGCCCATAGCTCAGTTGGTTAGAGCACCTGACTCATAATCAGGGGGTCCATGGTTCGAGCCCATGTGGGCCCACATTGATAATCAGGCACTTACGAAATAAAATTTGTAAGTGCTTTTTTGTTGATACATCCCAGATACATACATATCCCTAATTTAACTTGTTCAAGTCAACTCAAAGTCGAATTTTTCAAGTATATTTTACTAAGTAATTAAAAAGTAGATAAAATATGTGTAATGCATGGAATCATTGGCCTGGATGTGATTGCAGTTTTGGTGGCAACAATTATATGGGATTTACTGGAATTGCAGGAAAAAATTATTTGGAAAATAATATTTTTGAATCTTTCGTAAATCCAAATGCTATATGCCCGGTATGTGGTGCACCACTTTTTTACTACGAATCGGAGGGTGGGGGCTGAGTATTTTTAGTGAACCATTAGCCATAAAAATGAAAAATGGGGTATTTACAAAAATCTCTGCTATTTTTTAACATGAATTAATAATTGTCTTTTATAAGCAATTTTGCTTATCACACTATTCAATATCCAGGCAGTTGCCTATGCATTCTGACAATAATCATGAAAATATACCTATGCATTCTGACAAATAATCAGCATATTTGCCTATGCAATCGTACAATTAACATTCAATGTTATAAATATGATCAATCGAAATTTACAGTTCCAACTAAACCAATGGAAAGCATCATCTTCCAGTCTTCCATTAATCCTGAGAGGCGCCAGGCAGGTTGGTAAAACAACATTGATCAATGAATTTGGAAAATCATTTGACCAATATCTTTACTTCAATCTGGAGAAAAATGATGACGCTTTTCTTTTTAAGGACACAACTACTATTGGACGACTGGTACAGTTATTATTTATCTCCAGGGGTTTTGAATTAAAATCGAAAAACAGCACTTTAATCTTTATCGATGAAGTTCAGGAAAAACCCGAAATCATAGAGGCTCTAAGGTATTTCAAAGAAGATTTTCCCTATTTGCATATTATTGTCACTGGATCGCTGCTTGAGTTTGGTTTAAGTAAAATATCTAAAATTCCTGTAGGAAGAGTTGAGTTTATGGAATTACATCCATTGAATTTCAAAGAGTATCTGCTGGGATTGAGGCAAGAATCAATTATTAAGCTTCTGGATGAGCCACCAATTGAAAATGATTATTTGCCAATACTTTTTAATCTTTTTCATGATTTCGCATTAATAGGAGGTATGCCTGGCATAACTGCAGCTTACATCAAGGAAAAAGACATCACAAGATTAAATAATTTATATTCAGGTATTATAGAATCATATAAGGAAGATGTTGAAAAATATGCATCTTCCGATACAATTAGAATGGTTGTCAGGCATATTATGGATACTGCACCTTATGAAATTGACAACAGAGTTAACCTTAATCATTTCGGAGCTTCTGATTTTAGGACAAGAGAAGTCAAGGAAGCAATGGCCGCTTTATCTAAAGCGCGCCTGCTGGAATTGATTTACCCAACAACACAGACCTCTCCACCTATTGTATCGGATTTGAAAAAACGTCCACGATTACATTTTTTGGATGTTGGGTTGGTGAATTATCAATTGGGTCTACATCAAGAACTACTTACAATGCAAGACTTACACCAGAGTTCGAAAGGGAAATTAGTCCAACAGATAGTAAATCAGGAAATAAAAGCTTTAGATTATCTTCCAGGAACAAAAAGGGCTTTTTGGGTTAGAGAGGAACGAGGCGCCTCGTCTGAAGTGGATATTATTTACCCTTTCCGAAATATGCTTGTCCCAATTGAAGTAAAATCCGGTGCGAGCGGCACATTAAGATCACTTCATGAATTTATGGACAGATGTCCTCATGATTTTGCTGTAAGAATCTATGGCGGAAAAGTTGGAATAGATGAACTAACTACTTCCAAGGGTAAAAAGTACAAACTGTTAAATTTGCCATATTTTTTAAGTGCTTGGATTCGGGAATACCTGGATTGGTTTTGTAACCAATAAAAACTAGATCAAATGCTTAAAAGTATTATCAATCTCAGTCTGTTCAAACTTATCTAGATAAGCTTTTGTAGTAGTTACACTGCTGTGTCCTAAAGCCTCACTGATCACTGACGTTGATATGCCTGATCTTTTCAATGTAGTTGCATATGTATGTCGTGCCCAGTAATGAGTGATATGATCTGCTGATTCTATTTTTAAAGCTCTGGCTATTTCAGTTAAATCTTTGCTAATTTTTTTTAGTGTGTTCTTGATCCGATGACGTATTGTAGAAGCCGGTAAGTCTGACTCTAAGATCGAAAATACATATTCATTCTTCCTGGAATATCGATTCAGGATATTTTCAATCTCAGGTTCAATTTTAATAATATGAGGATCTGCTGACTTTTTAGTATTTGCTGTTTTAGCCCTCACATATACAATTTTATCTCCAATAATATTCTTCTTCCAGGTTAATAAAGCCATATCCTTCAAGTTCATTCCTCTGGTTAGATAACTATGGATCTAAGACCTTAATATATCATGCATCGACATGCCCTGAAGGACATGTCGAAGAGCAGGTTAATATTGAAATTGATTTCATTCAATAAATTATTTAATGAGATATTCCATATTTTCATAATCAGATTTGCCCCTAATTTACCGTGACACTGCGTCATAATTTGGCGTACCTCAATATTATATTTGATCAAATTAATATTCAAACTTATGACAAAAAAAGGTAGCGTTTCGGAGGTATTTAATGTGAAATATTATTCAATAAAACAAGTAACAATGGAAGCTCTATCATTATTGAATCAATTGGAAAGTAATAAACCTAATGAAGCAATTAAATCCGGATTTGATGAATTAGACCAGGAAATCAGCGGATGGAGTAATGGGAATCTTATCCTTTTTAGTTCCAGAAAAGGTATGGGCAGTAAAGATCTCATGCTGGAATTTGTTCGAAATGCCAGTGTAGAGTACAATAAAAAAGCTGCGTTATTTACTATTGAAAAATCAAAAGAGGAAGTTGTCCATAAACTAATTTGCAATGAAACTGGAATTGATCTGTGGATGAAAAAACCATCTCCATTTACAAGAGAAAATATTGGCGATTTAGAGGAGGCTATAAGTCAGATTGGAAATGCGCCTATTTTTTTTGTTGATCAGCCAAATATAACGCTCAAGGAGATAGAAAGAAGCTGCACTAAACTTAAAAGCAAAGAAAGTGTAAGTATTGTTTTTATCGATAGCTTGGGAAATATAAAAAAATCAAAAAAAGTCAAAAATGATGCCTGGTATGAGCATGCTACGAAAAGGCTGACTAGAGCCGAAAGGAAGGGGAGAAGTTGAATATCTGTCATAAAAGTTAAAGGAGCATATTAATGATGATTGCAAGCCTTCTGTGGCCAGTGGAGAGAAAGCGGATCCACTTACCCAGGCGAGGTGCTGCATCCTGTGCCTTATTCGCCGAGGGATCGAAGGCCGACAAGCACTGGTGCAGAGAATGGCATCGCTCTGTTTATCCTTGCTTTTTTTCTTAGGGGAGGCCAAAGCAGTGGGTTGCCCGACCGATGTGGCCGAGGCAGGGTGGCAGGGGCGGCAAACTAAGGGGCTACATCGGCAGGTGAAGGGGTTGCCGGTGCGGTTGACCTGCCGGGATGAAGTTCGAATGCCGGAGCTGAATGCCTACAAAGATTCGGAAAGCTTTTATGCAACCTTGTATCATGAATTGGCGCACTCAACTGGGCATCAATCCAGATTGAATCGCCCGGGAGTAGCAGGTACTATCAAATTTGGCAGCCAGGATTATTCTGAAGAAGAGCTTGTTGCCGAGATATGTGCCTCATTTCTTTGTGCATATACCCAGATTGAAAACAAGGTTATCGACAATAGCATGGCGTATTTGAACAGCTGGATTTCAAAGCTTTCCAATGATAAATTTATGATCATCAAAGCTGCCTCAGCTGCGCAGAAAGCTTTCAATTTAATCACTAAAGGGGGATCAATCTGATCCCTTTTTTTTTACCCCACAGCAGCATTCTCATTGATCTCATCAATGATCCGGATGATCTTGCCGGCATCGGCATCGTCGAATACACCGAGCAGGCCCTGGTCGTTGACATTGGTAAAGGGAGGTTCAAACAGCATCTTCTTATCGATGGTGCCGTTCTTGCTCAGGTAGGTGATGATGTTGTTGATGAAGGTCATCTGGTCAGCACGGAGATTTCCAACTTGGAGGAAGTCAGCAAATGCCTGGTGGGCTGCCTCCACATCCAGACCCAGGATGCTACGCACAAATTCACCAAGGGGCTGCTCACCATACTCTTCCTTAAAATCTTCTTTGGATCCTCGCTCTTCTCCATCGAATAGAATATCCTCCAACTGCCGCAACTCCTCAACCGTAATGGGCTGATTGGTGGATAGCTTGCTTATGGTCAGCTGGTGTTTATTTTCTCTGATAAAGCTTTCCACACGTTTTTTGTAAATCCCATGCCCATAGCTAACGAGCGGCTCGCTTGCTGTAAGTGTCACCTCAGAATCCATGATGTCTGTATAGATCGGATCTCTCCCTTTCAATTCCAGGTATTGTACCAACTCCCTGATTTCAGTTCTGACCACATCCAGTTTCTTTTGGGAAAGCGATTTATAGAAGTCGGGATCTTTCATTTGCTCGATAAGCTTTTGCGAGCGTAGCACTTGCGGTATGGTATACTTCCGGCTCAACTCCTCTGCAATGGTGATGAGATTTTCCTGATACCCTTTTTGTGCAGCCAACATCAATAGGTTCGCCAATTGCAGTTTCAACATCATCAAGTCAAATCTTCGGGCAACCTCATTGATCGACTCCGGTACCGGGAGTCCTGACAGATGCTCTTCGATCTGATGCACATCATCTGCACTCAGGTTATTCCAGCGTTCACGTTTGTGAAATTCATCTACATAGCGCAAATTCATATCGACCTGGAAGCGATTGCGATCCAGCTTATGGATTGCATTGTGGAGCATATCCAATAGGGAACCAGACAGCTCCAGATTTTCCGCCTCACCAGTTTCTGCCAGTAAACGACTTAACTGTAAACGAGCTTCGAATATTTGTTGCGTGATCGGTTTTATTGCATCGCCGTCTTTTCCTTTCTTATTGATTTCGAAAAACTCAAAGTTCTGGCATACATCAAAGATCAAGAAATGATCCTTAGGCATATCCGGACCAAACACATCCGGGCAAAGCCGTGTACCTCTGCCGATCATTTGCCAAAACTTTGCGTATGAACGCACGACCTTGAAGAATACCAGGTTCAGCACTCTCGGTGCATCAATACCCGTATCCATCATATCTACGGATATGGCTATCTGTGGATTGTTTTCATGAAACTCATCACAGAAGGCATCTATTAAGCTCTGAGCATGGGAAACCTTATTGTGGATCATGGCGATAAAACCTGACGGAAGTTCAGGGTATCGTTCTGTAAAACAATCCTCAATAAACTGGGCATGCTTTTGATTCACTGCGAATATAATCGTTCGCCCCAGTTTGTCGCCTCCCTCAATCTTTACGCCCTGAGTCATGAGCGCATCCAGCACCTTATTAATCGTATCTTTATTGAAGAGCCATTTGTTCATGGCATTGGCTTTGATTTCCTCCGGGAATAAACCTGTAGTCTTATCCTCAAATGTCTCTTCGTATTTCTCCTTCTCCTTTTCTGAAAGCTGATGATATTTGATTCCTTCCCTCAGGAAGTCTGTAGCGACATCAATATTTTTATAGTGATTTAAATATGTCGGAACTGCCTGCTCCAGCTCAAAGGAAAACGTAGGGTCGTCATTGCTACATCCGAAGAGTTCAAAAGTATTGTGATCAATGCTGTCTTTTGGAGTTGCTGTCAGTCCGACAATCAGCGCATCAAAGTATTCAAATATAGACCGGTATCGGTTATATACAGATCGGTGAGCTTCATCTACAATGATCAGATCGAAATACCCGACACCATAAAATCGTTCGTCTTCATTGCGCACATGATCAATCCGGTTCATCATACTCGGATAGGTGCTGAACACCAGCCGGGTGGTATCGTTTTCTTTTTCTTCCGTTAAGTCAATCGAAGAAATTTCTGGCAGGTAATCTCCAAAATTTCGTTTCGCCTGTCGTACCAGCGCATTCCGGTCCGCCAGGAACAGCACACGCTTTACCCAGTTGTTTTTAAACAATACTTCCACCAGTGCAGCTGCCGTTCGTGTCTTACCACTTCCGGTCGCCATCACAAGCAGGGTGTGCCGCTTGTTTCCTTTTATTCCCTTGTCACCATCCGTCACAAAACTTTCCGACACACGCTGAATGGCTTCCATTTGATAAGGGCGGCCTGCGATATCCGCATTGACAGTAGCCTTGCGAATATCAAGGCGTGTATGTCGTTGCTGAATCCTCCATTGCAGTTCTTCCTTGGTGTAGTAACCATACACCCTGCGAGGGGTACTGTAGAAGGTATCTTCCCATATCTTGGTTTCATAGCCGTTGGTGTAGAAGATCACCGGACGCTGCCCATGCATCTGCTCCAAACAATTAGCATATAAGAACGCCTGATGTTTACCGGCCTCAACATCTTTGGAAGTTCGTTTCGCTTCTACCAATGCCAGGGGCTTACCATTGTCATCCCATAGCGCATAATCCACAAAGCCATTGCCTTTGGGGTTGTCTGCCGATACAGGCATGCCTATCACCGGATATTCCAGATCACGCCCTTCACGCAACTGATCCCATCCTGCCTCCTTCAGATCGATATCGATTAGGTGCAGACGGGTTTGTGCTTCATTAAATTCGCTGGCAACAGGAGCCCTCCGCGCTTTCTTTTGTGCCTGCAAAGCAGTTTTGGCTTTGGTCTCACGCGCCTTCAATTCTGCCAGTGCCTGTTCGCTTTCCTGGGCTTGTTCCAGTATGGCTTCCTTTTCATTCAGCAATTGTTTGATCTGCGCTTGCAGAGCAGATTGTTCCTTCTCCCGCTCTTGTTGTAGGAGTTTTAACTGACGTTGCTGAGCACCTGCTTTTGGGATATAGCTTTCATCGAAGGCTCCGGGCAGTTCAGGATGAACATCACTATAGTCGTTGGCAAACCATTTCAGGAAGCCGTACATATATTTTATAGCAATGAGCGCATCCGAACTGCTTACCCTTCTGCCAAAGTGCGCAGCATTATTGCCCGTTTTCCGTGCGATATGGAGTCCATTCAAATGCTGAAAGGGAATGAGTTCTTTGATCTCTTCCTGAGACATCAGGTTCGCCAGATCCTTGTTGTACGGCAATTCGAGGTGTTCCATACCATACACCTTGTACATACATTCCTCCAGCGCCAGGCGACAATAGCTCGCTGTGGATATCGGCTCGGAATATACACGCTCTTCGGCCTTTTTCATTTTCCTGAAAAAAGAAGGCCACTCAGATTGTAAAAAATTAAAGTTGGACATTACTAAATTGTCTGAATCAGGATTTACCGGATAAATGGATTAACAAGATTTTGATCCGATTGGTCTTGACGCATTATTTCTTGTCGTTAAAAATACGTTTATATTCCAAACTATTAGCACCGAAATTAATTAGAAGACCTATTTCAAAGTCGTAAGCTACCAAATAGTTTTTTACCTGGGCTAAATGTACGTCCTCAAGAGTAGTAAGTGCTTTTATTTCTACAATGGCTTTGTTCTCAACGACAAAGTCTGCCCGGCGGGCGCCCACTTCTACACCTTCGTAGTAGATGGTTTGATCTAATTCTCTGCCAAATGTTATTCCTTCCTTCTCCAGTTCTATCGCCAGACAACGTTGATAGATCACTTCCTGGAAACCATTGCCAAGTGTATTATGCACTTTCATGGCACATCCGATAATTTTATACGTCAGGTCTTTTTCTTTCATGTTGTCCGAATTAGAATATCTGAATTGGGATAATCAGGATTTTAGGATTTGTATGATTTTTCAATGTTCTTTTTTATACTAACTCCGGTTCATCATAGTCTACTCATCTTGATTATCCTTAAATCTTGTTCATCCTGATTCTGACAATTTTACCGCTCCTCAGCTCGTTTCATCTTGGTGAAGATGGAGGGCCATTCGTTATGTAGGAATTGGAAGTTGCTCATTTCTAAGCCATTTCACTTAAATCTATTTTTTGTATAAACTTTCTTCCAACACTGTAAGGTAACAATCCTTTATGATGAAATCTACCTATGATTAATGCGGGATGTGTCTTAAATTTATTTGCGAAATTTACTATATCATATTCTGATAGTGGCGTATTGCTGAGTACTTCTTCTTCCTCTTGCTTCGAAAATGTCCATTTAATAGCAAATTCATCAGCTTCTTGCTCTTTATCTGTATCCTCTTCTTCATAATCAACATTTTCCAAGGCTACGTATTTTTTCCCATGCTTTAATATATGTGCAATTTCATGAAAAAAAGTAAACCAGAAAATATCATTTTGTTTATACCTGGCTGATAACTGAACTAAAGGAATATCACCAATCCATCGTGTTGATCCGTGTAAGGTGGCACCAGGTAAACATGGAGTGTAAACCACCTTAACACCTGCCTTTAAACATATACTTTGCACTTGGATAAAAAAATCATCTTGTTGTTTAGCCATTACCTCCTTAATTTCTGGAAGATTCCTGACTAGTATTTTTTCATCATATCTAAGATTCTTCAGGGATGCAGCTTGCAGCTCTCCCTGCCTCAACCAGGCAGCAAATGCATAAGGCTTTTTTGTATGAGCTAATGAAACACGAAAGCTTACCTTCAGTTTTTGTTTAAAATAATAATCTTCAAAGGCGTCTTTGTTTCCAATACTAAAGAACTTAAATAAGTATTCGACTTTCTCTTCAGCTTTTCGTGTAGCTGCCACCCATCCCAGTTTTGCCATATCTGCATAAGGGAATAGCTTAGCCCAGTCTATAGATTGATCAATAGATTTACTTCTTTTCATTCTAGCAACAGCTTCATCATAATGCCTTTGCCTTGTAAGCCAAAAGTTTGCAGGGATATTTAGTACATCTTCGAATAAAACTGCCATATCTGGAGTTATTGCACTTTCACCAGACAATACACTACTTATGGTCTTTTCTGGTTTACCAGTGCGTATGGCAAATTCTTTTGGCCCCATGGCAATTTCATTCAATTTTTCCGATAAGGTGCTTCCCGGATGCGAGACAGTTTCCGGATGATACTGATTTTGTTTAGTTTTCATTTTGTCTAAGCTAGTGGTAATCTACGATCTCAATGATCTCTACTCCAAGTATTTCAATCCATAAATATTGACCATCTTCATTTGTTGGTATGGGATCTTCATGAGGTTCGAATATTAAGCGATATGGATGATCTAAATCGCATGACCATTGACCTTTTCTATTACTTGTCAATTCATGATATCTCCCTGGTAAATGCCTTACATCTTCCAATGTGGTTGCGGCACTTAAATCATCTAACCTTGTTTTTAAAAGTTTCGATCTTTTTGTTCCAAGTACTTTAGATGCATAACGATCTTGGTTTGCGCACTTCCTTATTGTTCTATCTTTGAACGTAATTTCCATTCTAAAAGTACAAATATATTAAAAAATAATTAACATTAAGTGTAAATAATAAATATTATTACTGCTTTATTCAAACCAACTCCGCTTTAAACGCTCTTTGCAGCAAACCATGAAACAACTCCTCCGACTTTTGAAGGGATGCCTGGGCCTGGGCTTTTTGCTTTTCTATGGCTTGTACACGTTCTTTAACTGTCGGAATCATGATTTACAGGATTTTAGGATTTGTATGATTTTCATTGTTGTTCATTTGTACTATATCCAATTCAACA
>SDBV01007972.1_pt1 | contig 14357 bp, 17 predicted proteins | sample 2277081 | NCBI WGS metagenome assembly SDBV01 (sample SAMN10402039, study PRJNA504765) | marine sediment metagenome | isolation source: marine sediment core GS10_PC15, 223 cmbsf | place: Arctic Ocean: Southern Knipovich Ridge | collected 2010
ACATTACCATCAGCTCTCACTGCTCCTTCAAGGGAGGGCTCTGATACTCCTAAATTTTCTAACAAATCCACTAGAATATTCATAAATACTCTAACCTGTTTTGGATTTTCAAAATCAGGTTCAGTTACTACTTCAACTAGAGGCGTTCCTGCTCGATTGTAATCAACCAAAGTAATTTTATTTTTTTCAGAAGTTCCTTCGTAAATTAATCTTCCTGGATCTTCTTCCAGTTGAATTCGAGTTATTCTAATCTCTTTACCTTCTATGGTAATTTTTCCGTTATTACCAATACTGGTATGTCCATAGGCATCAAATTGAGTAATTTGATAGTTTTTTGGTAAATCTGGATAAAAATAATTTTTTCTGAAGAAAGAGATTTTTTCTGGAATTTTACAGTTTAAAGCTAAAGAAATCAGTGTTCCTTTTTCTATTGCTTTTTGATTTAATCTTGGAAGAGAACCAGGTAAACCAATACAGACTGGACAAATATTGGTATTTGGTTCAAAACTTCTATAATCTGCCTTGCAGGGACAAAATAATTTACTTTCAAGTTTTGTTAGTTGACAGTGAATTTCTAGACCTATCTTTACCATTTTAAATTGAAACTCCTGGTAAGTTTGTTGTTTTTTCAAGTGCATGAGCAGCTTGTAATACTAATTTATCTTGCAGTGTGTTTGCATGAATTTGAATTCCTATAGGCAAACCATTTGAAATTTCAAAAGGAACTGAAATTGCAGGCTTACCAGTAAGATTTGCAGTAACAGTATTAAAATCAATTAAAAATAAAGCAACAGGATCATCTATCTTTTCACCAAATTTGAATGGAAGAATAGGTACTGTTGGTGAAATTAAAAGATCTACTTTAGTGAATGCTTCATTGATTTCTGCAGTAAGTTTATTTTTTACTTTTAGCGCTTTTAGGAAATACTTTCCAGCATGGCCTGCAGATGGAACAAATCCTCCAAGAATCATCCTTCTTGTAACTTCTGGACCAAAATTTTTTCTTGCTTTAGAAATGTAAGAATTGAATTCGTAACCTTCTAAATCAAAGTCATAACCATAACGAAGGTTATCATATCTTGCAAGGTTACTTCCAGCTTCAGTTGCTGTAATGGTATAATATGATGCAACTGAATAATCAATCATATCTAAAGAAATTTCTTCGATTTTTGCTCCAAGTTTTTCAAACTGAACAATTGCATTTTTAGTAGCTGACGAGACTTCTTTGTCTACGTTTTTTGTCATTTCAGAAATTACTCCAATTTTTTTACCATCAATTCCGGCATCAAGATTTTTAAGATAATTTTCTCCCTTGTTATCTATAGTTGTGTTATCCATTGGATCTTGACCGGCAATAATATTAAGTAAAAATGCGGTATCTTCAACAGTTCTGGTCAATGGTCCAATTTGTTCAATACTATTAGAATATGAAATCAACCCATAACGGCTAATCAAACCATAGGTAGGTTTGAAGCCCACTGTGGAACAAAAACTTGCAGGATTTCTAACAGAGCCTCCAGTATCAGAACCTAAAGACGCAATACATTCTAAAGCACTAACTGACACTGCACTTCCTCCAGAAGAACCTCCAGGTACATAATCTGTATTCCATGGGTTTTTACTTGGACCAAACGCACTAAATTCAGTCGTCAAACCCATAGCAAATTCATCTAAATTCGTTTTTCCTATAATTATGGCGCCTTCAGATTTTAAATTCTTTATAACAGTAGCGTCATATGGTGAAATAAAATCTTCAAGCATTTTTGATGCACAAGTTGTCTTGGTGTCCTTTACACAAATGTTGTCTTTAATAGAAAGAGGCATCCCCATACACTTGCCAATTTTTTCTTTAGATTTGATTTTTCTATCAATTTCTTTAGCTTGTTCAATTGCATTTTCGTTAATTGAAAGAAATGCATGAAGGTTTCCATCTATTTTTTTTATACGTTCAATGATCTTAGAAATAAATTCTTCTACAGTAAAGTTTTCGTTTTTTATTTCATCTAAATATTTTAATGCGGATATTTCAAGATTCAAACTAAATCATCTTGGGAGCTCTAACGAATGTACCTTTGTAATTTTTTAGTTTTTCAATTAATTTTTCTTCGTAGGGAACGTACTTGTCTTCTCTCAAATTTTCAATAGTTTGTTCTTGAACAATAAGTTCTTCTGATTCAATTCCAGCTTTATCAAGAATGTCAAAATATTCAATCATTTTCTGAACTCTATCTATATGTACTACATGATCATCTACTTCAATTCTCATTAATTTTGCTACACGTTCAATCTCTTCTTTTGATACCAATTAGATCAAACCTATGGTGTAAGTCTATCAACATCTCTTGGGTAAAAAGTAGTATCACGTATATTTTCGGTACCCGTTAATGCCATCATTAGTCTTTCTAATCCAATACCGCATCCTGCGTGAGGTGGAACTCCATAATCAAAAGCACCTAAATGATATTCAAATGCATCTGTTTTCATTCCCTTATTTTTCATTCTTTCAACCAACTCTTCGCGTTTTTCAATTCTTGTACTTCCAGAAGACAGTTCCAAATCCCCATACATTAAATCAAATGATTCAGAAATTTTAGCGTCTTTATTACTTACTTTTACATAGAAGGGTTTTGGTCCGGTAGGCCAATCTTTAATGAAATAAAATCCCTCCAATCCAATCTTTTTTAGATTAGAGGGATATAGATCATCTCCCCACTCAATTTTTGCGCCTACATTTTTCATTTTTTCAACAAGGTCTGAATAATTATGACGAGGAATTGTGGAAGGCAATTCAGGTATAACAAACTCGGTTTCAGGGTTTGTTTTTTGATACTCTTGAACAGTTTTTACAGTGATTTTTATGATTTGTTCAATACGTTCCATTACATCATTATAATCCACAAAAGCTTCTTCCAAATCGATTGAAATAGCTTCTGCAAGATGCCTATTAGTACGAGATGATTCTGCTCTAAAAATAGGTCCAATTTCAAAAACTTTCTCAAAACTCATAGTTAATTGTTCTTTGTATAATTGTGGGCTTTGAGCAAGAAAAGCCTCTTTGTTATAATAGAAAATTGGAAACAATGCGGCTCCACCTTCTGTTGCAGTAGCAATCATTTTTGGAGTATTGATTTCAATAAATTGTTCTTGAAAAAAATAATCGCGAATTGATTTTAAAACTAAACTGCGAGCCAAGAAAATATGTTGTAAAACTTTCCTTCTTAGATCAATTGGTCTAACTTCTAATCTAGTGTCAATATTTTTTACTGTCTTTGCCTGTGGTTCAAATGGTGGAATTTTTTCAACATCTGAAAAAACTCTCATTGCGGACGGAATAAGCTCAATTCCATCGGGAGCTTTTTCAGATGCTTTGATTTTACCTGTAATGCTAATTGAAGAGTGTTCTTTTAATTTTGATAGTTTTTCTCTGATTTCATCAGCACAATCACCAGCTTTTGCAACAACTTGTATTTCACCAAGTTTATCTCGAATTATTACAAATGAAATATTTCCATGACTTCTTACACTTAACACCCAGCCCATTACGGTTACTTCAGTGCCTTCTTTTGATGAGGAAAGATCTTTTGAGTAATGGGTTCTACGTAAATTACCTAACTCGGTTTCTATCATAATTACAATTGGCTATTTTTTTAGTATTTATAATACTGTCTTTTCAGCAAATTGGTTAATTGAATTCAGATTTTCTCTCTTGAACTATTTTTGTTTTTTGTATAAAAAATCTATAAATCTGGAAATAGCAGTTCTTTCAAAGTCGGCATTTCGTCTTTAACATCAATTTTGCTAAGAGTTTTCTTTTTGATTTTGCCTACACATGTTAAATCACGTTTAAAGAACAAATCAACAAGCCAATCGGTTGCTACTTTAACCCTCTTCTCAAAAGTGGGCATTTGTATCAAGTAGTATGTTCTCCAAATAAACCACGCCAAAATTCCTTCCACATTTTTACCAAAAATTGAGACCAATGCAGTTCGTTTTCCTATTGAAGCCATCCATCCTTTACTGCTATAAGAAAATGATACTAAACTGCCTTTTCCATTAATAGCTACTTTGAGATTATTTGATACTACCTTACTTTGATGTATTGCATGTTGAGCTGTTGGTGGGTATGGTTTTCTTGTAGTTTCATCTATTATTGAAGCGCAATCCCCTAATGCAAAGACGTTTGTAAAACATGCAACCTTCAAATATTTATCCACTTTAATTTTCCCTGATGAATCATGTTCACATTTTATTTCTGAAATAACAGGATCGACTGTAACTCCTCCTGCCCAAATCAAAGTTGTGCAAGGAATTTTTTCTCCATTATCTAATAATACATAATCTTCATCTGCATCAATTGCCTTTGTACATGTTATTACTTTTACACTAACTTTTTTAAGATATCTCATTGCAGACAAAGCTAATTTTTTATTAATTTCGGGCAAAATTCTTTTTTCAGAAGAAATTAAAATCATATTTATTTTTTCTTTGTTAATATTTGGATATGTACTAGCAGCAGCATCTCTTACAAAATGATTTATCGCTCCTATGGTTTCAACTCCTGCAAAACCACCTCCAACTACTGTAAATGTCATAAGCTTTTGTTGTAAATCTGGGTCTCCTGTTTGTGCTGCATTTTCTAACATGTTAATTGCATGATTTCGAATTCCTATTGCATCTTCAATTGTTTTAATTGTGAAAGAATGTTTTTCAAGGTTTTTATTTCCAAAAAAATTAGTTTTACTACCTAGAGCAAAAATTAGATAATCATATTCTAATGCATGAACTTTTCCGTCAAAAGTGCGAGTTATTGTAACTAGTCTTTGTTCTAAATCTATTGTTGATACAACTGCTTGATAGAACTTTGCCCGTTTGCAAAATGTACGTATAGGTACCGATATATCACTTGGATGTATCATCCCTGAAGCTACTTCTGGCAACATCGGGGTAAAAAGAAAAAAATTATCTTGATTAACAAGACTGATTTCTACATTAACATTATTTTGAAATTCTTTTAGAATATCTTGCAAAATGTTTATTCCAGCAAATCCTCCACCCAAAATTAAGATTTTTTTAATTGATGGGGATACAGACTTGTGAATGTATTGTGTATGCTGTTCTAATGTCTTTTTTTTCCTAAATTCTATATCGCATTTATTGCATCGATGCACAAAAAATTTAGAAATTCGATGCAAAAAGAGGCTAGTCTGTTCGCGGGACACACACAAAATCTGAAAATCTATTCGTCATCTTTGAATTCAAAAGGTTACTCAGATTTTATTACTGGGATACTAGAAGAATAGATATGGTTTTGACTAGTAAAGAAAAAGCAGTGGTTTTGATAGCTAATGCCATAGCAGCATACTCGCTTTATTCTGAAAAAGGTTCTAAATTGGAATCTAATTCAATGATTGATTTTATTCTAAAGGTTGTTCCTGAAGAATTGAAATCAGAAATTTCTATGGATTTAATTGACGAAGTTTTTGAATATGTCTCTAAAGCTCATTTGGAACTTTCATAAGGTGTTAATTTCCTAGAAAAATTGTAGATTTGACATCAATAGCCACTTTGGGTTCTCACTGTGCCTTACAGGTACTAAAAGGCGCAAAAGACGAGGGTTTTAAAACGATTTTAATTTCTGAAAAAAAACGTGAAAATTTGTATCGAAGATTTGGTTTTATAGACGAAATTGTTTTAGTAGATTCATTTTTGGAAATAGCAGATAAAAAATGCGAATCTATTCTTGAACAAAATAATTCCATACTTATTCCACATGGTACTTTAATTGCACAAATGAGCTCCGAACAAATAGAATCAATAACTACACCGATTTTTGGTAATAAATGGATTCTTCGTTGGGAATCTGACAGAAGTCTTAAAGAAAAATTAATGCTAGAAGCAGAGCTTGACGTTCCAAAATCAGTTAGTGATCCAAAACAAATCAAAAAGTTAGTGATAGCAAAAAGGCACGGGGCTGCAGGCGGAAAGGGATATTTTCTAGCAGCAAACGAAGCTGAATATAATGATAAACGTGATAAACTGATAAAAGAGGGAATAATCACTGGCGATAAAGACCTGTATTTACAAGAATATGTTACTGGAGTATTAGCATACCTTCAATATTTTTACTCTCCATTAAATGACAAATTAGAATTTTTTGGAGCTGATAAAAGACACGAATCTGATATTGAGGGTCTTGCAAGAATTCCAGCTCAGCAACAAATGGAAATGGATCAAGCTCAATCTTTTAATGTAATAGCAAACAGTCCGTTAGTTTTACGAGAATCATTATTACAACAAGTTTATTCAATGGGCGAAAGTTTTGTTAAAGCTGCTCAAAAATTAGTTTCCCCTGGAATGAATGGACCTTTTTGCATTGAAGGAGTTTATGATGCAGATGCAAATTTTAAAACATTTGAATTCTCTGCAAGAATTGTTGCCGGAACAAACATCTACATAGAAGGTTCTCCGTATTCCTCACTGTTATATGATATCCCAATGAGTATGGGAAGAAGAATAGCAAGAGAAATAAAAAAAGCAGATTCTGCTAATCAACTAGATAAAATTTCTACTTAAGAAAAATGATTTAGTTTTTACAACTAATGTTACAAATCCAATCAAAAAAACAAGCACGAAAAAAGGTCCAAATGGAAATTCAGGAATTACATTTGTTCCTATAATTTCAATTTCTTCTGTACCGTCGAAAATATAAAATCTCAATACTGAATGGTCATTTTTAATTTCAATTTCATAATCGACTTCTAAACCATTTACCAGAACTGCAAACTCATTTTTTTCTGCAGAAATTAAAGTATTGTCAAATTCAATTTCAAATAAGGAATCTGCAACATTTTCTGTGCCAATTAACAAAGATGTTAACTCAGGATCGATTGCCATAGCAATAAGACTCCCATCTAAGATGTAACTAATGTTAAATGTGTGTTCATCAATTTCTAAATTATAACTCTCAGCATAAACCACCATAGTTTGAGGAATGATTAATAAAATTAAAATGAAAATACTGATTTGAATTTTCATGTAGAGTAACATATCGAATAGTTATATCAATTCATTGAAGTAATCAAATCTTTACTTGCATACCCACTTGTGCTTTTACAATATATTTATCACGAATTTTTACACTTGCCCAATCAATTAGTAATACCGTAATTAACACTACTAACATGAAAACAGCTGCTTTACCATATTCAAAGAATTTTATGTAGTTTATTATGTAAAAACCAATTCCTCCTGCTCCAACTAGACCAAGAATACTAGTTTGTCGTACATTGTAATCGAACATGTATAATATTTGACTAAGTAAATGAGGTGCAGATTCTGGAACAACAACATGTCGTATTAATTGCCACTTAGAAACCCCTATGGAACTTACAGCTTCTACTGGATCTGAATCAATCGCCTCAATTGATTCGTATTGTAATTTTGTAATAAAGCCTATAGTGTACATTATAATTGCGAGAATTCCTGCGAATGGCCCCAAACCTACCATTATTACAAATAAAATTGCCCATAAAATAGAAGGAAAAGTTCTAGTGGCAGCAAGTAGTGCTCTTATAGGAACATAAACTAATTTTCTATTTAGGTTTCTTGCAGCAAGCATACTTAATGGAAGAGCAATTGCTACTCCAACCACTGTTCCAATAAATGCCATTTCAATTGTTTCCAGCATAGACCAAAAAGCTGTTCCAAACAAATCGAGTTCAACTTCAGTCATTTCTTTTGCTACTATAGCTAAATTTGGAATTCCTTCAACAAATTCAACCGGATTTGCATCAATATTATAAGACATTGCAACAACGGCTGCAATTACTATTCCTATGATTAGATTATTCTTAGGATTCATTAGTATTATAGAGCTCCAATATTTCTTGCTGGCTCGTATTGCCTGATTGAAAATCTACTATCTTGTCTCCTTCTACTCCTAATTCTAGAATTTTTTGGCCTTGTTTTATCACGGCAACTCGATTCGCATATTTTAATCCAAGTTGTATATCATGGTGTACCATCACTGCTGTTAGATTGAATTTTTTTTGAGCGTCTGCAATCAAATCCATAATCTCTCTGGCGGTTACATGATCTAATTCAGAAACAATTTCATCGGCAAGCAAGAGAACAGGTTTTTGCATTAAAGCTCTAGCAATTGCAACTCTTCTTTTTTCTCCTCCACTTAACATGTAGGTTTTTCTGTCTCTTTTACCTTCAAGCCCAACAAGATGTAGAATTTTTTCTGCTTCATTGATTTCATTTTGAGGAAAAATTTTGAAAAATGATTTAACTTTGCTAATTCTTGGTAATGCTCCAATTAGGATATTATCAATGACTGAAATGTTTTTTACTAATCCTAAATTTTGTGGAATGTAGCCTATTTTTGATAATGATTTTTTGAATTTATCATTCTTAGTGTTTGGGATTTGATAATCCACTCTGATTTGACCTTTGCTTGGAGTCATCATTCCATTAATAAGTTTGAGCAAAGTAGTTTTTCCAGAACCAGATTGACCTACAATGGCATAATTGGTTCCACTGTTTATTGATAAGGTAATTTCTTTTAGAACATAATTTTTTGCATCGTATGAAGCCCAAACATCATTCATTTGAATTATAGTCTTAGTAGATATAGTTGATAAATTAGAAAAAGAGTGTGTTGATGATGCTTTTGAAAATAAGGTCAATAATTAGTCTCCCTTATTTTTGTGGATTATACTTGTCTAGAATTTTTTGATCTAATCCAGTTAACGCATCAATATAATTTCCAAATTCACCAATATGCATTGTTGTAGTAGTAGGTAATAATGCATCAGCTCCATAGATGTCTTTTAAGATTTGATTATTTTCATCTTTATTTAATTCAAGCATTGCGTTAACTAGTAAAGTTTTAGTAGATTCGGACATGTCGGCACTAACTACAAAGACATGTGAGGGAACAGGGCCAATTTGTTCTACAATTCTTAATTGTTTTTGTTGTTCAGGTGTGAGGTATTTTTGTGGTGCAATATCTGAACCAAACGCAACATCGACATTGTCATTAAGTAATAATTCCAATGCAGCTTTGTAACCTCCAGCAAAAGTATAAGATTCAAAAACATCTTTTAATGCAGATTCTAAGGCTACCAGATCATTTCCATTTAGGGTAATATCTCCATTTGTAACGAGGATGCCCATTGGTCTAATGAAGCCTGAAGAACCAGTAATACTTGTAAATGCTACTCGTTTTCCTATAGTATCTTGTAATGAATTTATAGAATCATTATCGGTTTTTGCCCATACAGTTGCTTGATAGTTAACCTTGCCCTGTACAACTTCTGCAGCAACAACCTCAGCTCCCGAACGTTGATGTGCTATCCAACCAGGACCAGTATCCATAAAAGCTGCATCTATGTGGCCAAAGGTTAATCCTTCAATGATTATTTCATAATTTGTTGGAACTACAATCTCTACGTCAGTGTGTAGTCTTTGTTCCAAAAACATTTCAAATTTTTCAGCTTTTGGGGTTAGCACGTTCGCTTTTTCAGTTGGAATAAATGCAACTGTTAGCTTTTCAATATTTTGTGTTAAAAGTTGGTTTCCTGAAACTTGTATGGTACCTGTATCGATCAAATATTCTAATGCAGTTACAAATTCACTATCCGATATTTGATCATTTGCCCAAAACCCGGCAGTATTTTTTATCCAATTTGGAATCAATTCAGGGTTAGCTGAAGAAATTGGAAAAGCAGAGATTCCTACTGCCAATCCAATGACAATTATGCCCAGGGTTTTTGTTTTCAAGATATGATTAGGATGAGCTAACGTTATTTAAACAAGAAACTCATTCTAAATTCTGAGTCTAAAGATTTAGAATCAAAATAAGCTAGTATTTGATTTGGCTTGATATAGTTGACGTGTTTTTTCATTATTTGGGTATAGATTCAAAACAGGTTCTATTCCTCTAATTAAAATTTCAACCTGGCCAATTCTGCTTTTATATTTTTTAATTTTTTTGCCTTCTGAAGAGATTATATATTTATCAACATACACTAAAGCAAGATTCTCCAAATGCGAAAGCGTTTTGTAGACATTGGAAATTGATAATTTTAATTCTTCTGCAATTTGTGTGGCATCCTTTGCTTGAGTCAAAACAGAAAATAATACTGCTCTAGAACAGACATTAGTTACTGATTCTATTATTTTCTGCGTTATGTTGTATTCATTTAGTTGTAAGACATTAGGTTTTGACATTTTCTCATAACACCGAAATTAATTTGGAACTAAAACTAATGAAGGCTCAGGTTTTTTTATACTAATATTTGCTTTGCTAATTCTGCTTTTGTATACTTTGAATTTTCGTCCTTTATCTGAAATTAACCATTTCTCAACATAAATTAAAGTTAATTCTTCAAGATCCGATAATTTTTTGTAAACTGAACTAAGTGGAATTTTATATTTTCCTGAAAGTTCTGCAGCTGTTTTGCCTTTTTTTATAATAGAAAACAAAATTGTTCTAGATTCTGCATCAGCTAATGCCTCAATAACTTTCTGAGTAATATCGTATTTTTTTAATTGTGGCAAAGTGAGTTTACGAGACAAATCTTTGTACTGTTGGTATTTTACTTATTTAAATGAAATGCTTTCATTCTGATTCTATAGATTTAGAATTGAAGACTAATTAATGAATTTCTGCTTTAACAGGTTTGTCTGGTTGGAATTTTTGCCAGAAAGCTCCAAATATTATTCCTAATGCTATCCAAAATATTGAAACAGCAAAAACGGACATTATTCTAAATCCGTTTACCAAATCCATAGGTGCAGTTATCTCGTCAGGATTTTGTGGCATAATTATAAACACAGTACTCATGAAAACTGCGTATCCCAAGTAAGCGACAAATTTTTTGTTTTTTTGTAATCTCTTGTATAACTGATAAAATCCTACAACCCCAAATCCAGAAATTGCAATAAATGCCAGATACAAAATTCCTCTAAGAACTACTGTTTCAGGGTCTCCCACAGTAGGAGGGTTTGCCGGATACTTCAAAAATGGAATAAAATAGATTGTAAACCACATTATTCCTGAAAGAAAGATTGCTTTTCTTGCATTTGATGAACCAGGTAACACATTTTTTGAAAATACAAAAACAATTCCAAATAAAGCACCGAAAGAGGTACCCAATATTGCACCTGCTAGAATTTGACCACCTTTTTGCCAATATCGATAATTGTTATACTCAACCCAAAATTGTGGAGAATCCACTTCTTCGCCGGAAGCGAATAAATTTTGATTTTCTATACCTATTGCCTCATCTAGATAGGGTTCTACAATTGCAAGATTTGCAAGACCGTGTATCATACCTGCAAAACATCCTGAAACTAAAACAAGTATAAGAAAAAGTACAGTTTTCATTTTTTTTTCACCTAATGACAGGGAAAACCTGCAGCGTGTCTCATATCATGTGTTAATTCATGAATCCAGAGTTCATCAAATGCTTCCTGTCCTAAAACAATGCTAAACAAATGACCTTGATCATAGCCTACCGTAAATAAACCAAATCCAAAAATTACTGCCAAAATAGCTATTGCCAATATCGGGGTTTTCGATTTTGAAATGGTTATTTCTCTAGCCGAAGGCATCTTATTTTCATCTTCAAATGGTTTATTTAAGTTCTATCCCCTCTAAAATTTTTCAAATTCTAGATCTCTATTTCCAAATCTCAAACATTATTCGATAAACTTTTTACAAGTTTCAGAATTAATTATAAGATTGACCCGACTTTATCTTTTGGCAATACCGATAATTATAGGAATTTTTTCAGCAATAATTATTACATCTATTGGAGAAGATGATAATTCTCCTACTTTGTTGACCACTGAGAATTTAATTAAAAACGGTTCTCCTTTTTTAGGAAATGCTAATGCACCAATTACAATTTTAGAATGGGGAGACTATCAATGTACATTTTGTTATCGATTTCATAAGAATAGTTTGAATACCATTTTAGATGATTTTGTAGAACAAGGAAAAGTAAAACTTGTTTTCAAAGATTTTCCACTAAATGGACCAGATTCCATTTTAGCTGCTGAAGCAGCATATTGTGCAGAAGATCAAGGGAAATATTGGAAATATCATAATGAATTATACACCAATTGGGGTGGTGAAAAAACTGGGTGGATTACACGTAATTCATTGAATCAATTTGCAAATACTGTTGAATTGAACCTAGAAGATTTCAATTCATGCCTTGATTCACAAAAATATCGTGAACGAGTTCTAGAATCAGAAAAATTTGGAAAAGAAATTGGAATCGATGCTACTCCTTCTTTTTTGATTTTCAATGATGAAAAAATTATTAAAATCAGGGGAAATCAGCCACTAGATGTTTTTAGAAAAGCTATTAACGAATTACTCTAAATGCTAGAAATTTCAAGCAATTTAGGTAATTTTATGATAAACATACTTGGTTTATTTTTAGCATAAATTGTACCACCATGTTGTTCAATTATACTTTTACAACTAGCTAATCCGAGTCCAGTTCCTGTTTGTTTAGTAGTAAATAACGGTTCAAAAATTTTCGGTAAAATATCATCCGAAGCTCCATTGCCTGAATCTTTAATTTCAATTATCACTTCGGTTTCAAAATCATTTATTCTAAAAGTTATTTTGCCTTGACCTTGTAATGCATCAATAGCATTAGATAGTATATTGTCAAAAACTACTTCAAGTTTATCAGTATCATATACAAATTCTACATCTTTTTCAGGGATAATTATTGATAATTGTTCTTGGTTTTTGATTTTTGCTATTGACAATCCAATTGTTTCTAAAAGAGAATTACGTGATGTTCTTAATGTTTGTATTTTAACAAATTCTAACACATCGTCAATTTGATGAGACATGGAAGCAACTGCACGCTCCATCATCCCAATTTGTTTTGATGAAAATCCCGTCTCATCTTTATTGTTTTTTGCTTTAACAATTTCTATACTACCTTTGATTACAGTTAATGGATTCCTCAAATCGTGAGCTAAACTGGCAGATAACTCACCTATTGCCGATAATCTTTCGGCCTGAATCAATTTTTTTGTTTTTTCTTTAACTTCTACTTCTAATTGATCGCGTTGGTGCTTTAGTCTTTCCTCAGCCTTTGCAATATGATCAAGATTTTCTTGTAATTTATCGTAAAACACATTTGATTGGTGTTTTTCGCTTTCAAACAATTTCTGCATCATTTCTAATTTTTCTTTAGCATATTTTTCAATAAGTTCGGATAATTCTTTGCTGGCTTTAGCTGTTTCAGGTTCTTGAAGAATATTATTTACAATAGATTTGATTTTTTTTTTCGAAAAATGTTTACTTTTGCCAGATTGTAGTATTTCTAATTCACGTTCAAAATTTTCGTGTGATTTTTTGATTTTTTCAATTCTTGATAAACGATCATCAAATTGAGAATTAATGTAATTCATATATTGTTTGGCTTTAATTATTTGATTTTTTCTAATTTTTTTTGGAGTTTTATTACGCAATCCTGGCGATTCTTTTTCCATATTGATTTTTTTGTTAAGTAGATATTACTGAGTTCTTTGTTCGATTCGAACATACATTTGAAAGAAATTAGTCAGATTCTTTTTTTATGCATGTTAATAGCTATTTCGGGATCATAATTTAGATTTGATTCAATAAAACCACGCATCATCAATTTTTTGATGCATTCTTTTACATACCATTGTTCGGTCCCACCAAATTTTCTTGCCTTTTTTGATATATCTTGGAATAAAATTTCATCTTCAATTCTTTTTGTTTGGCAAACATATGTCTTTAATAAAAGACCTAATTGAGTAAGTTTATTCATTGAAAGTTCTTTTTTTTCAATGTATACTTCACGCATTAATTCTTCAATATAGTATATTCCATTTTGAGTAACTTTGTAACGTAATAGTTTTGGATAATCATCTATTGGGATAGGATATAATTTTCCAACTACTCTGTCTACCATGTTACTATATTTTCTGTAGAACTAATGTTTAGAGCGGTAATATTGTAAGTTATTTGGGTCCAATTTGGCAATTTAAAAAACAAAAATTAGGAGATTCAACATTTCAACGACCAAACTCTATAGCTAAAAAAACGAACATTAACCCTAGCCTTATGCCTATTTTTATAGACAAAATTCCTATCTGCAGATGAATTTATCGATAATCAATAAAAATAGAACCCCCCCTATTTGTTCGTAAAAAAGTGACCATGATTCACGTTATAATGTGGAGTTGGTTTGTTGGAGAGACATAGAATTACATTATTACCTCGTAGAAAAAGTATCGTAATAACATCTAATTCTCATTTCTTTTCTCCTAGAATCTTTTGAAGTATG
>SDBV01007973.1_pt1 | contig 14357 bp, 12 predicted proteins | sample 2277081 | NCBI WGS metagenome assembly SDBV01 (sample SAMN10402039, study PRJNA504765) | marine sediment metagenome | isolation source: marine sediment core GS10_PC15, 223 cmbsf | place: Arctic Ocean: Southern Knipovich Ridge | collected 2010
ATTACTGCGGGAGATTCACTAATTCCTATCTTAGGAGAAGAATTTAATTTTAATGACGAATGAAAAATTTAATTATTCTTTTGATAATGAGCAACATCAATTCCTAAAAAAGTACTATAAGTTCGATTTGAATCGAATTCTCCACTTCTATCATCAGCATTTTCTCTCTCTTTAATTAAATCAATGAGAAGATGGATATTTTTAGTATCAGTGAGGCTTTCTTTGGGGGTTTTTCCTTCTAAAAGGGGGATTTTTTGATTAATCCATCTTTTTATTAAATAATATCTCATTATTCGTGATTCTAATTGGAGTATATCCTCCTCATATTCATCTCTAAAGTCGATTTCTGGAAGATTTGTTAAATTATCAATATGCGGAATGTTGGCCTCATCACTCAATATTTTCTCTTTTGACGAAAGATATTGACTTTGATACCGAGATTTTTCCAAAATATCAGTATAAATCGGGGGTGATAATTGCACGATAAATGACTTTAAAATTGTTTTCATATGTTTCAGTAGCTTCTTCATGCTCTTTTTAGAATAAGTTACTAATTTTATTCTATTTTTCTTTATCTCTACAAATCCTAAACGAACTTTTGGTCCTTCATTTATGTTCTCAATCTCCTCAACCTTTTGTTCCATAGTCCAATCTGACATGATGGATGTGGCTCCTAAAACTATTGTTTTTTGAAGCAACTCGTGAATTTTATGGACAATAGATTCTTTACTTAATTTAATTAAATTTTCAGGAGTGATGGTTTTATCAATAATATCTTCACTGATTGCACTCTCATCACGGTCTATAAAGTAATCAAATGAAAATTTATTGGTCTCATCCAACTCAGGAAACTCTCTAAAATTATCTATGTCAGATCTAATAACTTCGAGAGCTTCAATTACTTTTTCAGAAAATAATTCACCCTTGCTTTTTGCATGAAAAATGCCCTGTTTATCAGGACTTTTGACAATAAGAGGATACTGTGGAGCAACTTGATACATTAAATTCATTAATTCCATTAAGATAGGTGAATTCAGTTTTAAATACTTGCGTATCAAATTATTATAGAAGTAATCTCTTGAAAAAGATGCATATTTATGGGAAAAATCTGTATCTAATTGTGGATGTTTAGATTTAAGTTCCCGCAATACGTTAGGATTCTTTGAAACTGCGTCTTTTATCCAAAACATAAATAAAATACGATTGAATATTTTTTGTTGATTTGGATTCAAAATAAAAACAGCAGTTGAAAACAAATTAAAGCCCGCAACTCTATATAAACGTCCAATAACGATATCCCATATGCATAACCTCGAACAAATCAATGGATCTTTTATTATATGTTCTTTTTTTGTAAAAAGATCTCTAATTAGAACCCAAGTATTACATATAGCACCTTCCGCTTTTTTTACTTTAAGCACTTCATAAAAGGAAAATTGACTTTTTGAATAAGAATTATAACATTTTTTAACACGATCAGTTGCTTTATACAAGTAGAGTTTTAGAAATTCCTGAAATATTGGTTTATCATGTCCCGGTAAAGTCCTATCGACGGCTAACGTCTCGAACCAAATTGCGAATGCTAATATTTCATTAGAGCTTTCAGTTTTTACTTGTCCGTTTAATATCTCGTTGGGGATTTGATTAAATCTAACAATCTTGAGATCATCGCTTAATTTATCTACAATATCACCAATTTCTGGAATGTTTTTATATTCATCAAGAAATCTTGCTAAAACTAAATCATGCATCTTCAATTTAATATTTTTTAATTTATCTACATAACGTGTTAAATTAAACAATCGATGATCGGACCTATAACAACATTTACTAAAGAAAAGACCACTTCCACAACTACATTTTTCCCAATATCTACCAGATTCATACCGGTCTAACTTTTTATTATTTTTAATTAAAGAATTTCGAGTAAATTTATATCCTTTCCGTCGCATACTTATCTCATCTTAATATGGCTTTAACAATAATTATTCTTTAGAATAAAAAAGAATAATTATTACGAGCTTATTAATGTCCTAACTTGAACTCTTTTTTTTTGCAGAATTATCATATTCTAATTGAAAATTTGTATGGGTTAGTTATTCTAATAAATTCATTTAGAAATTCAAGAAATACCGTTACTAAAAATCTGGACATTCATTCATACTACTTTCATAAAACTCTTATCGGAAATAAAATAATTTCATAAAACTCTTATCGTTAATAAAGTCTGATCCAATGATATTTTCAATTTCTTTATATATATTTAATTTTATACATTTTTAGTGATATATAATTGAGAATGCCTTATATGAAAAAATCGCTATTTTTGTCGGATAATTGCATCAATCCTCTAAACTTATCACTATAAAATCTAATTAATTTAAAAACCAAAAAGTTATATAGTTATTTGATGCATTAAAAACTAAAGTATAAGTTTTAGTAAAAATAATAAATTTTTTAATAAAATTTTTAGTTAAATTAACAACATAATTATTTCAAATATGGTAGAATTAAAACAAAAAGTAAGAAGATTTAAATGAATTAGGTTTATTTTCTCTAATTTGTGTTTAAAAGGTAAAAATTATGATGGACGAATATTCTGATGAAAAATATGATGAAATTCTTAAATTATGCCATGATTGGATAATTGAATTTCTCAATAGCGATTTTTGTAAAGGATTAACTCAAGAAGAATTAATACATTCAGCATTTATAATTGAAAGTTTCATCGATTATATGTATGGCTATTTTCTTTTAACTCCTGAAGAATGTGATGAAAATACAGTTGAAGAAATATGTCTTGGATTATTTCCAAGAAAAGTTACAGCGGAATTATCTTGTTTCAAGGCAGTTGGACCAGTATTGACTAATTTCTTCGCGTTTTTAAACCATAAGGGTGTTATTAATAATGCACTAATTCTATCTATGAAATTACGCGAAATACAAGACAAAATTGTAAAAGCTGCTTCCAATCATGACAATTGGGGAATGGCAAAAATAATGATGATGGATGCCATTGAAACAGGAGTAGATGTTGAGAACGAGAATGAACTCAATAAATTTTGTCAATTTAGAAATCTAATACAAGATTTGAATATGTTAACCAATATACACAGTTTTAAAACAAGAAAGATTGGGAGAAATGAACCATGCCCATGCGGAAGCGATAAAAAATATAAAAAATGTTGTTTCGATATTAACGATATTTTAAATAAAGAGTAACAAACAGAGTTTAAGAAAAATATTTATAGTTTTGTTGTTTGTTTTATTAAAGATATTAAACGTAAAATCTATTAAATTTTCTGGACATATTAATCTGATGTTTTATCGATGCTTATTTCTTATCTAACGTTATTGTAGAGATATTATACATGTTATTTTTGTTATATTATTAATCATTTAGTAAAAATCATTATTAATTTTTATTGATACTTTTTATTTATAAAAGAAAATAAACTTCCGCCGATTCAAGAAATAACTAATCCCACTTATTTGGTAATTCTTAACAAATTTAATAAAAATAAATCAATTTAATCTAGCAATGGCCCTTGCATTTCTTAAAATCCCGGGTAACGAAGTTAATGCGCTTGAACGGAATTTGAATTCTATTATCTTAGAAGGAAGGCTCAAGTCAAAGTGCTTCGAACCCTTTACTCGTTTTTTATGATCTAATTCACCCAACCCGTCAAGATATTCCTCGTTCACAAAGTTAACGAGCAAATCGTGATGAGTGACTCGAGCATTAGTACCCGTTTTTTCAATTTGTTCAGCAAACTCAGTAATTTTTTTTCACCAAAAGGCGATGAATCTAAAATTTTTACACTCTTTCGAGTGAAACGGACGGGAAGGAGCGACAGGTGTTGAACTACTCATGATATATAATAGGAGATTAAGTTTAAAAAAATTTAAAATTTATTTTAGTAATATTAGAATTCCCATAAAATGCATGATATATTTCATATTGCTTCATTATTAACTCATCGATAAAAGTTTTAATAAAAATTTAATTATAAAAAGATCCTAATAAATATTACCTTTATTTTGTGACAAGACGTATAGTTTTTGATAAAAGGATTTAATAAAATATTTCTGTATGAAGTTATATGATTACTAATATAAATATAATGGTCATTGATATGATAATATAAGTTTGAGATTAAAGAATATTGACAAAAATGCTAAGAAGAAGCTCAAGGTGATTTAAATGATGGAATTAGATCTTGAAGAAAAGATAAGCCAATTAAAAAAAATATTTTCAAATTCAACACCCTCAAAAAAGTTATATGCTATTACAGAGGAGCAAAAACCTTATGTAAGGAAATTAAATGTTCTTTTTGGGGGATTCCATGAATATTTAAAAAATGAGAATAAATTGACAAAAAAAGCAAGTGACGCAATAATAGAAGATATTGAAATGTTTCTCCAAATTTTTCATCTAGATTATAGTGAGAAATGGTTATCTGAACTTGATAAGGAGGAGGTAGATTACTATTTACAAGATTTTTTACCACGGAAATGGATAGGATTCTCTAAAAGTGATTTGAAGAGCATGTGTGAGAGCTTGAAAGTATTTCTCGATTTTTTGAAAGAAAAATTAAACTATTTTCCTAATGAGATACGCTATAGGAAGATGATAGATGCCCTTAATGCCAATGAAATAATAGATGCGATTGATTGGGGTGATGACGAGGATGAAGATGATATGGAAAATCCAAATACTCTTATCAATGGTATCAGATTGAAATTTGAAGGTTATGATAATGGCAAATTAGTGTATTCACTTGAAGGAGATGACGACATACCTCAAGATGTCTTGGAAGAAAACTTCATGAAATGGTTAAAAACCATTCAGAATGTTAGAGAAAGTGATAAAATGTCAGAAATTGAATTAAAGAAAGACTATCTTAAAAAATCAATAACATTAGAGAAGGATTTGATGCCATGGTATTCCATTGACGAGATAAATGTAGGCAAAATGATTTTAAATAATATTTATAAAAATTTTCATGAACTCAAGACCATCAATGAACACGGATTAGTGGCTGCGATAGATTACGCCTTGAACGAGATATTCTCAAAAAAGACGATCCAGAAGGAAATTGCCAAGCGCCACGGCACATCTCCAGCTACTCTAATCAATAGTCGCTCTATAATTGCCCCTTGCATCCCTTTAGAGTTATTTTACCCTCTTTTTATTTCAGAGAGCGATCTCAACTCAGATAAGGAAAAAACATATATCTTTAAAATTAGCAGTTATTATAATGCCCGGTTTTGTTACAAGTTCGAATTATTAGAATCCAACACTCTAGATGACCTCCATGATGTGATTCAACTCTTAATGGAAGGAGGAAAATATGATGAAGGGCATTTATATTCTTTTTTCATGAATGGGAAGGAATGGGATGCAGAATATGCAGGACCTGAAGAATTTCAGCGAGAACGCGCTTCTATGTTCACGAACACTGCACTAAAAGAAATCAATCTCGGGTATAAGCAAAGGTTTCTATATTTGTACGATTATGGCGATCAAATCAAATATCAAGTAACAATCATAGGATTAGGTGTATGGAATGGAAGCAAGACATATCCTCATCGTATAAAATAATCAAATATTATTTTACATTAATGAAATAAATAAGAGTAAGGTTTTAAAGCCCGGGAATGATATTTATTTTACAATAAACATGTTCATTCATTTTACAGGGAAGAACTCGATGTACATACCATGAATTCTAAAATAAAAAGAACATTAGAGAAAAGAAGTAAAGATGATTTGCTCAAGCTTTTAAATAATCTCGTTCAATCAAATCCATCCCTAGTTTCCACGATTGAATTTTATCTCTCTAACATGGAACAAGATGATAGAATAGATTTAGAACCAATCAAGAAAAAGATTATGAGTGCCGTTTATGGCGAATTAGATTATTATCATATTGATGGAGCATTGAGTAAATTATACAATGTGCGAAAAATTGCGGAGTCCCTTTCCAAAGATGCTAAATTCAAATCTGCGGCAGAGATTTACTTTCTTCTCGTGGAGGGATGCGTGGATGCGTATGACGAAGATGCCGATGACTCTTCAGGAGGAATGGGGTTTTTAGGAGAGGAATGCATCTTAGACTTTAATAAATGCATGAAAGAAATTAAAGATGAGGGATTTAAGACTGAATTTATAGAGCGTGTACTCGAACTGTGTTGGAGAGAAGATTACGGTTTTGATGTGGAAGCCATGCTTGAAGGCACGGTATCTCAAGTTAATATTCACCTACTCGAAGAAGAATTTGAAGATTACCTGGAAATATCCAAGGATGATCATCATTTTGGCTATAGACGCAATACTATTCGAAGAATAATGATAAAATTATACAAATTAATTGAAATGCCCGAAAAATCCCTACAGACCGCGTTAAAAGGGTTGGCAACAGCTGATGATTATCGAATAGCTGCTGAGACTCTCATGGAATTAGAAAGACATAAAGATGCCTTAGGACATGTCTTAAACGGGTTGAAATTGAATGAATCTTATGGGCTCTTTGAAATATATTTTAATATAATAGATTCACTCATTCCCACCAAGCAATGTAAGATGATTGATATTAACGAAATGATAACGTGGGCAATCAAATTCATTTCCTCCTTCTCAAATTGGAGTTATAACGTGGAAAAATATAGAAAAATATGCAGGCTTTTTTCAAAACTAAATTCAAAAGAACTGTTTAAAGAAAAATTGTTTAATACATTAGAGGGCGAGACATTAGTGAGAGTCCTCTTAGAAGAAAATGAAATTCTTAATGCTGTTGAGGCTCTAAATAAGCTTTATCTCAAGGGAAGATTACCAAGCCTCGCATTATCAATAGCTCGCAAAGCAAAAAAAAGGGAGTTGATAGACATTGCTCGAAAGATGATAATTCTTGCGATAAAGAGTGGATTAACATATATCGATGGAAAAGATGAGCGAGTTATTCGTGAGACTTTAGACAAACATTCAATTGAAGAAATAGCTGAATCAATTCCAGATAACTTAAGCACGAAAATTTCTCTATTACTCGCTGAAGTTACTTCAGTTGAAGCACCTCATATTATAAGGGAAGTGATTAAAGCCCCTGAAAATTATGAAGGCAAAGAGCTTCTTACTATTTGTAATAATCTCGTAGAAAAACACCCACAAGACGCCTTTCACCTTTGCGAAGGATGGATTTTAAAATTCGTGGTACGGTCACATGTTTACTATGATGATGTTATCAGAATGCTGCGAATTATAAAACGCACCCTAAGTCAAGAAGAAGAATGGGAAAAGTATCTCTTAAAATTTATGTCAAATTACAAATCTCGGAAGAAATTGATAAAAATGATCCAAAATGCCAATTTATCATGAAATTTAATGAGATTAATGACTGAAATCATTTTTTCCTTCCTTATTTAATTTTTTAATTTTCCTTATTTAAAATTCTTTTGCATGAAGTAAAAGTTCATTTTAAAAGTGTTTTTTAATGTAAGCAATTCTGATGTTTTAATTGCTTTCCTTTTCTAAATATTTAATAGACTAAAATTACAATAAATTAAAAAATACTTATTGAATCTTTAATAGCACATAATATCAGTAGAAATATTAAGAGGTCTTTTTTTTAGACAAATGTTTTCCATAAATCTCTTCAATTAATTTAAGATTCCATTCTGAAGGTTTTTCCTTTAACTTTTGAATTAAAAATTCCCAATCCTCATCAGATTTACATGCTTCGAAAAAAAGATCCATTAATTGATCGCCAAAACCAGAATTTTGTTTTTGATATTCAAACATTGCGTCATCAATAAAATACTGGCGAGTTTCAGTCGAGAGAGAACCTGTTTTTAATAACTGAGATATATCTTCTAACCATTCATAAGCTTCTTCTTCCTTTTCCTCTGGACCACCCCCTAATTCATTGAATTCGTATATAATTTCTGCCGCATATGACCAATATTCTTGTATTAACTCTTCATTTACCTTTTCGGTATCTCCTATCCACATGTAGGTTAATTTCTTGCAATCTCGGGATTTTTTTATGAGTTCAGAAATTAATTCTTGAAGTTGTAGTTTTTCAAGTGCTTTAATCTTATCTTCTAAGGATCTATGATTTTCCATAGTTTTTTCATCTTCTACAATTATGATTTTTTCGATTGTTTTTCATTCTTCCTTATTTAACATAGAGATCGGAATATAAAATTTCAGGAAACCCTCTTCATTAGCATACTTGCTGTTGTTCTTATCTTTAACTAAGACTGTTACCCGCTTGGTAATGCGATCAGCGATACCGATATATTTTTTAGTATTATATTCAAAGCTTACTTTATCTCCTACTTTAATACTAAATTTCAAAAAAGCCCTTTCTTCTTGGGTAATTAGCTCATGCTTATTACCAGTATGAAGGAAGATTTGTTTCGCTAAAATTTTAAAACTGTCAGATGAGCAACTTGAATCCCCCTCTATTAGCAGTTCAAGAAGGTGGATTAATTCGTGTTCAAAAATTCTTTGGAGTGCTTCTATACGGTCTTTACATATTATCCCATTTATTTTTATTGTTCTAATTATATCAGAAAATGATTGAAATAGAAGATAAGATGAAATGTTGATTTTGTAAATTGTTTGGTCTTTTTTTATAATTTTAGAAGTAGAACCACCACTCTTTGTCATTCGAGAAGAAAGTCGAAAAATTAATTTGTAATTCTGCTCTTTATTAAGTAAATCCTCTAACAACCCAGAAAAGAAGTATTTATTGTATTGTTCAAAGAGAAATTTCAAATCTTCCACAGAAATCTTGGTAAAATTACCTTCAAAAATTATTTCAGAGTATTTAAGCAAATTCATATAGATCTTATTTGTTTTAGCCAAAATTTCCTTTTGAGAATAATGAATCTCGGGAAGATGTGTTTTTTTTTTGTCTAACGTATAATTTGAGGTAATTTCCTCCGACAAATCCAACGCATAGAAGGGGTCTTCAAACATCGTACATTTGTTATAAGGAGAAATTAAGCAATGGTTTGAACAATTATGACAAAATTTTATCATTTCCTTTAAAGAACTATAAACGACATGTTTTATCTCTGTTTTAGAAGTATTAATAATGTTTTCTTGTAAAAAGAGATTTCCTATAAGACAATTCTCTAGCTCCTTTAAAATTAAATCTTTAGAGAAAAAAGTAGTAGTTGAAGGTGAATTATTCGTAATAATGGTTCTTGTTATTCTAACTGATAGAAAAAAACAAAATTTAATATAATTCTCTATTAATATTATATCGGAAGTATTTAAGATATCATCATTGAAAAAATAATCTTCTAACATCCCGACAAGATGAGTTGTAAATTCATAGCAAAACCAATTTTTTAATATATATTCCCTTTCATCTGGAAAATAGTATAAGGGGGATTGTATTTCTTTATTATATTTTTTAATGGCATCTTTTTGAAGCTCATCAAGACAATTAATATCAGATTGATTCAAATTGTTTTTCAAATATTCATCGTATTCCTTTTTTGAAACCCCCATTTGTTCTAATGTAATTATGAATGAATTTTTAATTGAGCTTTTTATATCCAAACACGATTTATAAAACTTTGAGAGTTTATTAATTGAAAATGTTTCCTTGGATTTCTTATCTGTTGATAATCTTGGATTGAAGTTAGAACTTTTCAAAAATTCTTTTGTAATAGATTTATGCAGGACATTTTGTAGAGTTAAATAATTAATGAAATAAGCAATGATAGATTGGATTTTAAGAGAAGATACTCCCAGGAGTTCGGGAGATGCCAAATTTGATAAAAAGATATTAATAAAATCGATCTTAAATCGAGTCCGGTTGAATTTACTGCTATTATGCTTGAAATATTCCTTTAGATATAACCAAATCACTTTTTTTGTCAGATTTAATTCTTGAGCGGGGATATTAGTCTTTTTTAATGAAGAAATATATTTTGGAAACACCGTCTTGCACTTTTCCATAAATGTCTTTAAATTGAAAATTGATTTATCCATAAACATTATTAGCTCTGTATTAAATTTAAAATCGTTTGATATTCCATTAATAATTGTAAGATAATAGATTGAAAATGATTTGATTTACATTAATCAGGGTGTTTAACCATAATTCTGCTTCTTGTCTTGCTGGTTTTTGCGAGATAAAATATTTTTTATTACATCCAGCATATCGCCCCAGTTACATCAGGCTTGTTATAAAAAATTATAACAGCAATGATGTGATTTTAATTGGATATTATTAACAAAGAAATAGGAGATTTAAAAACTTAAGGAATACGAAAATAAAACAACACGAATAGATGATTACTCTTAAATTGTAGGGAGATGATCTAAGAAAAAATGTCCTATGGCAATGATCAAGTTCTTATAAATAAACTAGATAAAACCTTGGAAAAATTTCTTGTTTATTTGAGAAAGAAAGGTTCTTATAAAGCCTACATGCAAGAAAATAATAAAAATGAGAAGAAGAGGAATTGAATGAGATTTGAACTATAAAAAAATACTTAATAAGGGTAAAAAACCGCTAGCACGATTGATTGATGAAACAATGAATCCAAAACAACAGGATTTAATTAATTTTCTGTGTAAAAATGCGAAACCTAAGATCTATAGAAACTTTCATTTTTCAGACGTATATGGCGAGAGCTGCTTAATAGGCTATTCGAAAGTAATAGGAATTTTTAAAAAGGACTCTCTCTTCTTGAGATCGCTGATATCTCAAATACCCTATCAACCAGCAGTTCATTATGGATCTTCGGGGGTCGAGGATAATGGGATGGTTTTTTCATTTTCAGGATTTAACTATCATAAAAATTTCATAAATGTAGCATTGAAAATTATTGGAAGTGAAAATGATATATTAATTCGGGTTCCGGTATCTAATATGGTGCCCCTCTTATTATTTTCAAATAAGGTTGATTATATAATCACCATTGCACCGATGGCTTTTTATGAAAAATAGATAATTAAAATGGCGGATTGCTTTTTTTTACCTCTCTTTTGGTATCTCTAATCGATATAAATGAATACGATCCATGTTGCACTTTAGAACAAGGATTATTGTTCGGATATCGAGCAAAGAAATCCGCAGAATCGCGCATGGGGGTTGGAGAAAATACAGATATAATGATTTTAAAACAAGGTAAAGAACCAATTTTGATTTTGAATGGATCCGACAAAATGCGACAATTAGAGGAGATATACAAAGAAGAGAAAATTAATATTATGAAATTGTTTAATAATAATACAGATAAGATAATGGGATTAATTGATGAGAGATCAACGAAATATACAATTACATCAATCGTTTAAGCCCATCGCTAATAAATTACAACAAAAATGTGAATTAAAGAAAAAGTATTTGAAGAAAAAGGATAAACCCATTACTACACCAAAAAAGAAACCCTTGGAAAACGATTAATGAACTTAGTTTTTAAAAATATTTTGTATATATAAAGCATATACAATTTGTGGTAATACGAAGATAATATGATTTTTAAAGTTGAATCTTTGGATAAGATAATATCACTTGTTTTTTCAGCGTACTCTTATCCCAAAGGGTAGTAGCTTGAAGTACATCGATAAAGAAATTAAGAATTGTTTTTGGATCATTTATAGCTTTAATATTATCAAAGTTTTTTATTTTCTCTGTAAAGGTATTTAATATTAATTCATCTACTTCTGAAGAAGATTGAAGTATTTGCTTTTTTAAATAAAATCTCAACTGAGTCATTTCATTAGATCTTATGGCTCTTTCTTGTTTTTTGATAAGATAATTATGATCTATAAAGAAAAGTATATACCAGCTCAATAAGACTATTGGGACTTTAGTGTGAATTATGTGTTCTTTAAAGATTTCTATTTGATCTAAATATTCAAAAACGATTGCTTGATATAAATGGTAAATTTCATTAAATAAGGTTAGATTATAGTTAATAAAACAATCGAGTAAATTATTTAACAATGGATAAAGACGATCATCAATTTCGGGATCGTTTCTATAACAGGCAAAATAAACATATTTAGACTTCTTTCTGGCAAAATAGATATGACCTAATTCATGCACGAGAGCAAACATGGGGACATTTGCATTAAACCGTAGAAACCATGTCTTTGAAGAACTATCCCACCTTATATCTGCTTGATTAGGCTGGTCGATTAGAGTACATCCCAAGTTTATCGGTTCATCTGAAATAGAAAGTAAGTCTTTGTATTTATCTATCATTTCATCTATACTTGATGGATATTTTATCATTGGCACTCTTGACCTATTTTTTAATTGTCATCTTTTACTTCACATTTTCCGTAACTTTTTCCGCCTCTCGTTTTACAGGAAAAACAACTTATACAACTTTTATAATTAAGATCATAGAGATAACTTTTATAAATTTTCCCGATGGCGCGAGATCAATTATTTGATTTAACTTTTTAGAGAATATCCCTGCGCATTGAAATGATAATCCAATTTCATTATGTTCTTCTATAATCGCTATAGTTAAATTAGATTTTGACAATAAATAAGAAAGGAAATTTCCCGAAATACTTGCTCCTATTATTGCTACATCGAATCTTTCAATATTCTGATCCATTATAAGAAATAAGTATTATAGAAATTAGAATTTTTTGAATAGATAATTTTAATTTAAAAATAAGATTTCATGTTAGAATATTTAGCGTCTTAACTTTTATTTGTAAACTTAACACCCATTTGAAAAGCCTTTTCACAATCTTTTGGAAACATTTCCTGCCGGTTTTTCGCTTTCTTTTCAGCGTTAAACCTATCTGCTACTACTTTTGAATAATCGTCGAACTGGTATGTATCATTACTAAATAGGGATTCTGAAGTTCCAAGTATCATTTTAAGGATTATCTCATATGTAGCAAGGTGTTTATCGTACCTCATTTGTTTCATTTGTCTCTCTGTAACATTCATCGTATAAATTAATCCAGAATTAATTTTCTTGGGAAAAAGAGTTAGTTTAGTCCGGGTATATGGAGTATAGGGAAATAAAAAACGCTCTATAAATGACTTCATCTGCCCTGTTATTGTTCCGAAATAGATTGGTGATCCTAAAATTATAGCATCGATCGAACGAATTTTTTCTAATATTTTAGTAAGATCATCTTTAACTGCACATTTTCCGTAACTTTTTCCGCCTCTTGTTTTACAGGAAAAACAACTTATACAACCTTTATAATTAAGATCATAAAGATGGATAAATTCTGTTTCTGCTCCGTTTGATGCTGCACCTTCAAGAGCCTTGTTCAGCAATGTTGCAGTATTCCATTTTTTTCTAGGACTCCCATTAATCGCTATTACCTTCATTTTTATTACGACTTATTCTTTTTTCTTAAATCTTTTCATGATTAAATTAATGTTTTTTAAAATTTTTGATATTATATTTTCTTACTCTTTTCTATAGCCTAAATCCATCATCATTCCATAAGTAATCGCTAAAACAATATTTTGAAGTATGGGGTGCTTATCTCCCATTAAATCTGTCCTAAGGGATAATTTATGGATTACCTTACTGACTATATATCTAGTCTCAGGTTTTTCTTTATAAAATCTTATGACATCTCTGCGAAATTCTTTCATTAATAATTCGTTATCCAATAAGAGTTTTCTTACATTTTCTTTACCATGGGCAACACCAAAATGCCCAAATCCTGCCATCGAAGGATAAATTTTTTTTAAATTTTCAATAGTATTCATATATTCATTATATCTAAAATAAACAGGCATTGAAGTCGGCATTGTTATAAGTTTTGAAGAGTGATATAATGTCCCTAATGCTTCACCCGTGAATACAAAATCTATTTCATTATCCTTGATAAATATCGGGCACTGATGATCAGGTGTATGACCCGGTGTATTTAAAATAGCTAGTTTTATTTCTTTTCCATTAACACCAAATTTATCGATTATGTCGAAATCTTTAAAATTAGTGCTTGGGTTTATTATTTTAAAAGCTTTATCCTCAATCGGTTTCATTTCACCTATAAAATCACCAAAAGTTCGCTTAGCTCGACCCAAGTGATACTCATAATCATTTAATAAATCTTTTGTTTTAATATTTGTGAGAATTTTTACATCAGGATTGTATTTTTTTACCTCATCATAAAGTTTCCACATTCCTCCGCAATGATCGAAATGATGGTGAGTTGTAACTAAGTATTTTACAGAAGATAGAGGAATTTTACTTCTTTTAGCATATTTTAAAGCAGTTTTAACTTCTAGTGAAGACCCAGAATCAAGAAATAATGAACAATCGTCGAATTCCGCAATGAAAGAAGATAGAATTCTAGAAGAATTGAATTCCTGCAAGTCGATATGATGCAAATA
>SDBV01007974.1_pt1 | contig 14356 bp, 12 predicted proteins | sample 2277081 | NCBI WGS metagenome assembly SDBV01 (sample SAMN10402039, study PRJNA504765) | marine sediment metagenome | isolation source: marine sediment core GS10_PC15, 223 cmbsf | place: Arctic Ocean: Southern Knipovich Ridge | collected 2010
GTGAGCTGCATACGCTCACCGAGTTGGCAGACAAGAACACCGAGGAGGGGCAGATTAAGACAGACCAAGGTGAGAGTTGATGGCAAGCTCGCTGCAGGACATGCTCGATCGCTGGGATAATGAGGGCCGCAACTGGGACAGTAAGGCCTACTACCCGGCGATACTCGATCTTAAACGTAGAAGCTGTCTCGTCGTTGGTGCTGGCAGCGTTGGTGAGGAAAAGATCAAGGGACTACTCACTGCATCCGCCACGGTGAAGGTCGTTTCAAAACAGACGTCCGACTGGGTACGAGAGTTAGCGGAGAGAGGCGAAATAGATCTCAAATTGAGTTGGTACGAAGAAAGCGATATCGAGAACTGCTTCCTGGCCATCGCCGCGACGGAGAACAAGGATACGAACAAACAGGTATTCGATCATGCAGAAAAGCGTGGGATACTTTGCAACGTAGTTGATGTTCCTGAGCTGTGTAACTTCACCCTGCCATCGGTACACCGAATCGACGACTTGATCATCGCGATCTCTACCGGTGGTGCCAGCCCCGCACTTGCCCGTAAGCTGAGACTTGAAATCAGCGACACATACGGCAAAGAACACGCTGATGAGCTGAAGGTTCTAGGCGCCCTGAGGAACGAGTTAAAAGGGCGTTATCCAGATGCACGGGATCGCAAGATCGTTTTTGAGCGTATCGTCTACTCGGATCTGCTCGATCTTGTAAGAGATGGCCGAACGGAGGAGATAGATCAGTGGGTCTCACGTTGCATCGAGGACGGTCCCAAGTATGCCAGTGAAGCAGACCACCTCAATATAATCCATAACACGGTGAACAGAGAATCTACTGAAACTGAACAGAAGGCATAGAGATTTATGAGCGCGCTACTAGCCCTTGGGCTATCACACAAAATAACGCCCGTAGACATAAGAGAGCGAGTTTCGCTTACGGAAGGGCAGGTTGTAAGTGTTCTTGACCGGCTGACCGCAAGCGACGACATTCAGGAGGCTGTGGCGCTTTCCACGTGCAACCGCACGGAGCTTTATCTTGTGACCGGCAGGCCTGTCGGCGCCGAGGGTGAGGCACTGAACGCGCTGGCTGAGCATGCCCAGCTTTCGCCCACGGAATTGGCCGACCACCTCTACGTACTTCACGAGATCGATGTGGCCCGTCACCTCTTCCAGGTGGTCGCAGGCCTGGATTCGATGATCGTAGGCGAGGCGGAGATCCAGGGGCAAGTCAAGCGCGCATACGAGCTGGCTTTGGTCGAGGGAGCGACGGGCATGCTCTCGAACCGACTGTTCAGAGATGCGCTCGCGGCAGGGAAGAGAGCGCGAACGGAGACTGGAATTAGCAAGATAAAAAGATCGGTCAGCTCTGTTGCCGTCGAGTTGGCGGGAGAGCTGCTGGGAGATCTGAGCAAGCAACGAGTACTCGTGGTAGGTGCCGGTAAGACGGGCAAGCTGACGGCAAGGGCCCTGGTCAATCGGGGAGTCGAGACCATCTACGTGGCCAACAGGCACTACGACCGAGCCAAGAATCTCGCCCAGAGATTCGGTGGGTCAGCATTGCGCATGGACAAGCTTCCAGAGGAACTTTTACAGGCAGATATCGTGGTCAGCGGCACATCTTCGCCACACAAAATTGTCGATCATGAGGAGCTTGCGATCCTGATGGGTGAGCGCAAAGATAAACCGCTACTGATCATCGACACTGCTGTGCCACGTGATATCGACCCCGCGGTGAAATCGTTGCCCGGCATACACCTGTACGATATGGATGACCTGCAGCACTTGGTCGAGCACAGAGTACCGGACGACCGAGTCGAAATACTAAGGGCCGAAACCATAATCGAGGGGGATATGGAGAGCTTCGAGCGGTGGCTGAGTGGGCTCGAAGTACTACCGACGATCACGTCTCTACGGGAGACTGCTCAACACCTAGTGGATCGCACCCTCGCCGATAACAGCTCCAGGTGGGAAGGCCTAACGGAAAGTGACAGAGAGCGGCTTGAACAGATGGCTCAAGCTCTTGTAAAAAGGCTTTTGCACGAACCCACTGTTCGGCTGAGACAAGCAGTCGACGAAGGCATGGGGCACGTTTATTCCGAGGCGGTTCGGGAGTTGTTCGGGCTGGACGCTATCTCCGAAGATAGGACGGAGAACCTAGACCAGGGTGATAATCCAAAGCAGCCAAAAGCAACGGGGAGCGGGAATAGGCTCTAGTAACCTGAAGATCGGGACCCGGCGCAGCCAGCTCGCGCTGGCGCAGGCCGAATTGGTGGTACGAGCTCTGTCTGAGTCGAACCGCGGTCTAAAAGTTGAGCTGGTCCCAATAATCACAACTGGCGACAGAGACAGCGAAGGTGAAGACAAATCGCGATTTGTCAAGGAGATCGAGCAAGCGCTACTTGATGAAGAGGTTGATCTGGCAGTCCACAGTGCCAAGGACCTTCCCGGCGAAGAAGTCGATGGCCTTAAGATTGCGGCAGTGCCAAAGCGTAATGACGCTCGCGACATGTACTTAGGCCAGGCAGAGTCGATCGAAGATATTGGCAGGGAGTCGTGCATAGGTACGTCCAGCCTGCGGCGCAAGGCCCAGTTGAAGGCGGTCAGGCCGGATGTAGAAACAAGGGAGCTGCACGGCAATATCGACACTCGGTTGCGCCGCCTCGAACAAGGTGATTTTGACGGGATCGTACTTGCAGCCGCCGGGCTCGCAAGACTCCAAATTAACGATGTCACCGGCTTCGCCTTTGAATTGGAGGAGCTGGTACCGGCTCCGGGACAGGGTTCTCTTGCTGTCCAGACGAGAGCGAGCGACAGCGATGTATCTGCCGTCGTGGAAAAGATCAACGACCCCGTTTCTCACAGCTGCCTCCTTGCAGAGCGGACCGTGGTGCGCGAGTTAGGTGCAACCTGCAGCACACCCCTTGGAGTGCATGCTCGCATACAGGAAAACAGGCTTACGATTTCAGCTTTCATAGGTACGGCCGACGGAAGCAAGTGGATTCGCGATCAGGTAACCAGCGACGCGAACGAGCCTATATCGCTAGGGGAAAGCTTTTCAGAGCGGCTTGTGAGCGCGGGGGCCAAAAAGATCCTTAGTGACGAGGTAAAGGCTCACCGATGAGCGCTGTCCCAGGCACTGTATACCTGGTGGGCGCTGGGCCCGGTGATCCGCGGCTACTGACCGTAAGAGCTGTGGAGTTGATAGCGAGCGCGGATGTGATCGTCTACGACCGCCTGGTCCCGGAGACGGTACTGGAGACCGCCCGACCGGATGCAGTCCTTGAATACGTCGGCAAACGACCGGAGGAGCACACGGTAAACCAGGAGAGAATCAACGAGCTGCTGATTGAACATGCGCAAGCCGGCAGATCGGTCGTACGGCTCAAGGGGGGAGACCCCTGTGTTTTCGGACGCGGTGGTGAAGAGGCTCTGGCACTTACCGATGCGCGAATCACGTTCGAGATCGTTCCTGGAATCACGGCCGGTATTGCAGCGCCTGCCTATGCCGGGATACCGGTCACCCACCGAAAGGTGTCGTCCGCCGTCACCTTCGTTACCGGCCACGAAGATGAGCGCAAGACATCCAGCTCAATCGACTGGAGCGCTCTGGCGAACACCCCTGGAACCCTTGTCCTCTATATGGGTGTGGACAATCTGGACAAGATCACGAAGAGCTTGATCGATGCCGGCAAGGACCCGCGGACAGCTGCAGCAATCATTGAGCGCGGAACCATGCCGTCTCAGAAGACGGTAACCGCCCCGCTGGAAGAGATTGCCGGTGCTGCCCGGGAACAGGGAATTAAACCACCGGCAGCAACGGTTATCGGGCCGGTCGTAGCACTACGCGAACAGCTCGCTTGGATCGAAAAATTGCCGCTTCACGGCGTCAAGGTTGCAATAACCCGCGCTAGATCACAGGCGAGTGGCCTTGCAAAAAAGCTTTTGGATCTAGGAGCAGAAGTTGTGCAACTGCCAACCATAAAGATCGAGTCTCCCGTAGATAGCAAAGAGGTCAGGGAGACGATCGACAGGATCGCTGACTACAGCCTAATCTGTCTGACCAGTCCAAACGGTGCAGAACTTCTGTTTACGGCGCTGCGAAACGCCGGCAAAGATGCGCGCTCACTTGCAAACTGCACAGTTGCCTCCATTGGTCCGGGAACATCGGAAGCACTTTTGAGTGGGGGAATAGTTGCGGACGTCGTCCCTCAAAAAGCGGTTGCCGAGGCGTTTGCAGACGAGCTAGAAAAACTTGATCTGTCGGGCACAAAGGTGCTCTTGGCACGAGCGGCCGAGGCACGAGATCTGCTTCCGAAAAGGCTTGCGAGCATGGGTGCCGAGGTCGACGAGATCGCACTGTATAAGACTGTGGCCGAGCCGATTACCGAGGCACAGCTGAACGACCTCGCGGACACGGATTACCTGACATTCACCTCAAGCTCCACGGTGAAGAATCTGCTAGCCGCTATCGAATCAACGGATCACCTATCCAAGGACCTTCGAGTTGTAACGATCGGGCCGGTAACCAGCAAGACCGCCAATGAACTGGGCTTCGGTGTCGATGTAGAAGCCGAGCGACATGACATCGACGGCCTGCTTGACGCTCTACTGAAAGATGTAGGGCGCTAAGCCAATACCTTGGACGACGCAGTGTTTTGGGGAAGGGCATCGGCGATCTCGGTTCGTGCTCTCTCGGTAAGCTCGATCACCGAGTTGTTGGCAAACTCCTTGTAGGGAATAGGGTCAAGTATTCGGATCTTGATTTCGTGATGCCCGCTGAGCACTATGCCACGCTTGGGCAGGGCCTGAGCTGCACCCTCGATCACTATCGGCAAGATAGGACGGTGTGTCTCCAGTGCCAACTCGAATGACCCCGGTTTGAACGTCTGGAGCCTCCCGTCTTTTGATCTAGTGCCCTCCGGAAACATCATGATCGAGTTGCCCTGGGCAAGCGTCTTCCTGCATTTAGAAAGCATCTCCTTAACGCTCTCTCGATCACCACGTTTTAGCTTGATGTAGCCATTGAGTGACATGTTCCAGCCAACAGCAGGCACTCGGAAGTTCTCGATCTTGGACACCCATTTGAAGTGCTTGAAAATGCGAAACAGCAGAAGTATGTCAATCAGTGACTGGTGGTTCGAGACCATCACGTACGCCTCGCCACGTTTGATCTTCTCGCGACCACTGACGCTCACCGACCACACTGGGTTGAGCCAGGTATAGAGCGAAGCCCAAAAGCAGGTAAAAAGATGAAGCACGACTTTCTTGCGGTCAAAGGGCAAAGTGAGAGCCCAAATCAGAACTGCGATCGGGAAGAGAACTAGAGAGCTGACCACAATAAATGACCAGAAAAATGCAGAGCCTATCCGTTTAATCATCGCAATCTAATACCCAGGAAACAAGATTTAGTTACAGGAGGGAAAGACAAAACCGCCCGACGGTGCGGGCTGTCTATACTGCAATCAGTGATTGACAGCTTGCCACCGGAAGCCAGATCGGCATTTGAGCGTTTTTTGACATGCGAGTACACGACGATCGACGCCAAGGGCCAACCGATCACCTGGCCGGTGTTCCCTTACTACAAACAGGGCGACCCCTACATCGACGTCACCACAGGGCTCGGCTATCCGAAGAAGGCGGCAGACGCCAGGGCGAACCCGAAGGTGTCATTGCTCTTCTCATATGGCAAAGGCTCGGGGCTCGATCGACCCCCGTCGGTACTGGTCCAAGGCTACGCAGAGGTTGACGACCGCGATTTGGTAGCAAACAGCGAACGTTGTTTGAAAGACACCAAGGAAAAGTATCCGAGCGTGATCAAGCACACCCCTCCGAAGCCGATACGTAATCTGTTCAACTGGTACTTCACCCGCATCTACATCCACGTCACCCCGGAGACCGTGTATCAGTGGCCCGATGGCGAGACGAGAACCGAGCCGATCCGGTTCGGCCGTTCGGCCGAGCGACAAGAGGAGCCCGAGGCAGTTGCCCCGGACCCTGTGACGGTCGACCGACCAACAGTCTGGGATGACCGTATGGACGAGCTTGGAAGTCGCTATCCCACTGCCGTTCTGTCATATATAGGAACCGATGGCTTTCCTCTATCGATCCGTGTACCGATCAGAGTTGACCACGCAATCAAATGCGTACGGATCGAACACGAACTTCCCGGAATGCCAGTCGTCCCCGGTAACGCCTGCCTCACCGCTCATGACCACGCAGAGGACCTAACCTGGGATCTGAACTTCCAGGTCCGTGGCCGGCTGCTTGAAGACGAGAACGGCTTGCAACTCAAACCGCAGCGCCTAGTCGGTGGAATAGAGATGCCACCGTCGATAGTAAGAAAGTTGCGAGCAAATATTGGCAAGGCACGGACATTCCGTAAGAGGGCAAAACGAGAGCTGCAAGCACGCCGGCAAAGGGCTTAAATGACCAGTGCCCAATCGATTATCGGTTGCACGGAAAAAGCGAATTTCAGATGTCGCAGTCTCGCCCACTGATCACGTTCCTATCCGATTTCGGTCTAAGCGACGGATCGGTTGGCGTCTGTCACGGGGTCATGCACAAGATCGCACCTGAGGCCCTAGTTATAGATGTCGCCCACGATCTCTCGCCTTTTCAGTTGATCCCGGCTTCATATCTTTTTCGCAGCACTATGCCGTACTTCGAAATCGGAGTTCATATAGCTGTTGTCGATCCTGGGGTTGGGACTGACCGACGAGCTGTTGCGATGCGTACCGGTGATGGCCGCACGTTGGTAGGTCCAGATAACGGGCTACTGATGCCCGTCGCACACAACTCCGGTGGTGTCGAGCAAGCAGTTGAGATAAGCGGCTCACCTTTCAGAAACGACTGGGTATCAAGGACGTTCCATGGCCGCGATATCTTCTGTCCGGTAGGCGCCTATTTGGCCGCCGGAAAAAGGTTGAGCGAGGTCGGCGCACCTTTAGACCTGGAAGAGCTAACCGAGCTTTCTATGCCCAAGCCGACGATCTCTAAGGGTGAGATCGACGCAGATGCGCTTTTTGCAGATAGATTTGGAAATGTCTCATTGAATCTAGAACGCGAGCAGATGTCGGAGGCCGGTTTCTCGCCGGGCTCGCAGATCGATCTTGGGATCGGCAGCGAGGTTTACAGTGCAGTTTGGCGCATGACCTTTGACGATTCCGAGCCTGGGGACCTCATCCTCTTCGAGGATTCGTTCGGAGCAGTCGCGGTGGCAACCAGCCACGACAGCGTAAGAGATCTCCTGAAGATGGAACCGGTTTGCAAGGTCAAGCTGAAAGAGCCCCATTGATGATGTCCCTGAAACCCGCCGCTTACTCGCATGGACCGGTTATTTTCAATCAGAGCCTCGACTCAACCAACTTAACCGCAAAAAAGTTGGCTGACAGTGGCACAGTTGATGGAACGGTCGTTTTATGCGATGAGCAGTCCTCCGGCAGGGGACGACAGGGAAGAGATTGGCAGGCTACCCCGGGGTTGGACCTCACATTCAGCGCAGTTGTTCGTAATTTGAGCGATCGGATGAGTCTATTACCGGTTGCTGCCGCGGTTGCCGTCTGCGAGTCCTGTGATGACGTTGCGGGAACCGATACCAGGATAAAATGGCCAAACGATGTTTGGATAGGCCGAAACAAGGTTGCGGGCATCCTGATCGAGGCCAAGCCCAGAGGTGACTGGGCGGTCGTCGGAGTAGGCCTAAACGTCAACAGCCAGAAGGAGCACTTCCCTGAGAGCTTGCGCGATCAAGCCACATCCTTACTCATCAAAACCGACAACGAGGTAGAACGAGAGACGTTATTGCGTTCATTTCTCGAATGTCTGGACAAACACGTGGAGGAATTGCGAGACGGAACAACGGCCCATCTTCTGCGTTTCTATCGATCCAGAGATGTTCTTAGAGGCCTTACGATTGGATGGGAAGCCGGTGGTTCCGAGCATCGAGGCAGAGCAGAGGGCATCGATGACTCTGGCAACCTGATCGTTTCAACCCGCGATGGCCAGGCGACTCTGTCTGCTGGCGAAGTTCATCTTGTAGACGTCTGAGATACGGGCTGAACTGTCACCGCTAATCGGCGTCTAGTTGGGCATCAAGCCCGATTCCTGCGTTTAAATCTCCGCTGCTATCGGACTGCTCGTCTTGCCCGGTGTCAACCACCGCCGGTTTGGGTGCCGGTTTCCGTCCGTCTCTACGTACCGCTTTTCTGACACGTTTTCTACCCGATCCCTGTTTTGGACGCTTTCTGTTTTTACCTTTTCGAGACGACCCACGGCTTTTCGGGAAGTTCCGTGCCAGCTCTCTGGCGAGACCCGAAGGCTTTTGAGACATCTTTATCCGCGCGGTGCGCAGAACCTCTTCTGCCTCCGGAGAATGCGCAACCGCGGCTGCGATCAGAGCCGTTGCCAACCTCCTGTCCTGCTGCATGGCAGCGTTGGCCAGCCTTCTCGCATTTCGTGTATGGGCAGCACCGCTCGAGTTGACGAGCAGACCCAGCAGTCGCTTGGCCTCAGGCCAGCGTTGTGTCGCGTAGTTTTCATGAACCTCACGGGAGTATTCGGCCAAGTGCCAGAGCCAAGGGATCGCCTGCTCGCGACTGCCGATTCGCCTATCCGCCAATGACTGCAACAACGCTTTTGCACCGCCACGTCGTTCCTCACGGGACCAGGTACCTACGATCTCGACGGCATCGTCAAACGCCTCTGGGTCGCGGAGGGCTGAAATCTCGACCAGCGCTCTGATCCTCAACGCAGAGTTTTGATTCCGCTGCACACATGTGACTAGGAAGCGTTTGCGCAATTCGCGATCAGGATCTCTGTTCATCATCGCCTTGGCCCGTCGCCAGACGTTCGGTGTCGCTCTGGCTCCTGCCAGAGCGGCCCAGACATGTTGTTCGCTGTATGGAAGGTGTTCTACCGCAATCCTCCACAGTTCACGTTCGAAAACTCTCGCTCGGCGTTCAGGGTCTTCCGTTACTGGCAACACACGACGCTCAACTCGAAGTCTCCTCCATCTAGAGCGTCTAACCGGGCCAACAACTATCGCTCCGCCCCTGTACACATCCCGGTCGAGCAGTTTGTGAAGAGTGATTATCGGCTCATCGTGCATGGTTGACGGATGCACCAGGTCGATTACGATCCCCGCCTCCTTGCCGGGAGCACGGCGCGTCACTCGACCGACTCGTTGCTGATAGACACGACGCGAAGCGGTAGGCGCAAGATGCATGCATACGGTCGCGCGTGGAGAGTTCCAACCCTCGGCCAGCAACATCGCGTTGACAAGCACATCGATCTCACCACGCTCAAAGGCAGCCAGTACTTCTGTCAGCTCACGCTTGGGAGTCTCACCGCTGACTCCCTTGGCCTTTATCCCCGCCTTCCGGAAGGACTCGGCAACGTTGTATGCGTGTTTAACGCCGGCCGCATACACGATACCCGGAAGATCCTTGAACCTTGCCTTGTAGAGATCGGCAATGGCGGCGTTGAACGGGCCCTGGTCTAGAAGGGCCGCCAACTGCTCCAGATCGAAGTCCTGATCCACCTCACCACGACGCAACGGAACGTTGGCTAGCGTGTGCACGTTCGGGCCCGGTGGAATACGTACACAGCGGATCGGCACGATAACTCCGCGCCGGGCAGCCTGTGCCAAGTCGAAACGACTGGTCTGGGTGGGAAAGAGATCGTTTACATGGCGAGCGATCAGAGCCCCGGTCGCAGTCATGCCTATGAACACTGGCCCCTGCCAGGCCCTGATGGCGGCACTTGTCTTCTCGCCCAATGCCGTATGTGCCTCGTCGCATATTACGATCGAGTAGGCGTCAGAAATATCGCCCGCATTTCGTACAAACCACTGATAGGTCTCGACCGTTACCGGCCCGTCAGCGGAATCTTGTTCTCCCAACAGTGCCTTTGAGATCCGTTTCGCATAGCCACGATCGTTCAACTCCCCTAGGAACTGGTCTACAAGGTTTCGCCGGTGTGTAAGGATTAGGACTCCCCCGGTCCTTGAGGCTTCGACAAAGCCCAATGCAGCCACAGTCTTGCCCGCGCCTGTCGCATGCTCGAACCAGAATCGTCTGCCAGCGTTTGGATCTTCGGGAGGAGCTTCGACGTCTAAGTCAACCTCAACGTCTTCGTCAACCGATCCGTCCCAATCACCGTTGCCGTTTTCCCAATCACTGTCTATCTCCTCAATAGTCTCGGCCGCTGCATCCTCGACATCAGCCCCGGCATCTCCGTCCTCGACTAGTTCCTCATCCAGTTCTGCTTCCTCTGGAACCGTGTCAGGCACATCAACCAGCGTCTCGCTGTTTTCTACATGGTCGGCGTCAGTGGTATTTGCTCCGTCCAGCTCTCCGGTGGCCATCTCCGCTACATCCTGCGCAGGTTCTGCCTGCCAGTTCTCAACTTCAGATGTGAGCTCAACCAGTGTCCCGGCTAGAGCGTCAACCTGATGCGCCGATAGCTTGGCATCGTCTGCAAGTAACGGCTCGGGGTTTGAGAGCAGACGCTCCAACCCAAGCAGCATCGAGTAACGGCGTCGCCACTCTTGGCTTGGAACATCGTGACCTTTCTCTATCTCGGCAAGTGCTGCGTCAACTGCCTTGCGTTGCGCTGTACCAAGTGCTAATGCGGACTCAGGAGACTCTCCCTCTTGAAGCACGGACTCATTAGCCCATTCCTCGACCTTTCTAAGCTCGGCCTTGGACGGCAACGACACAGAGTTATTAGTTACATCTTCGGTGTTCGCCATATTTTGGCTTTCGACATCGAAAGGAGCACCTCGCTCCAGCCTCAACATCTAGAAACAAAGCTGTCTTGGGATAACAGCCTCTTTCTACTGGGCAGAGTGGAAAGCTACCCCCTCTTTGAAAAGTAAACCTCAGACCGTAAAAAGCCACAGCCTGCTGCCCGTACCCGCAGAACTTGCTCACGGGTCTACCGTTATTAAAGCACTTTACGCCCGTAGCATGGATAATTGTTTCTGTTTACGATGCGTTCAACTAGATTCAAGCCCTATCTTCTATATAGCTCGATCCTGCTCTTGATGCTGTTTTTACTGTTGGGATGCGGCAGTAGCGCTCCTAAAACTGCCACCAATAGTACTCAGAGCTTAGATACGCTGTCTGGCTCACCGCCTGCACTAGAGAAGCTCCATGATCAGGACAGCGAGCTTCTGGGCGGCGGTACAAGCGCTTTTGAGAAACGTCTGAAAGATTTGCGCGGGTATCCAATCGTTATCAATAAGTGGGCATCGTGGTGCAGGCCATGCCGACAAGAGTTTCCATTCTTTCGTAATCAATCGCTTGATAAGGGTAAGAAAATTGCTTTCTTGGGTATCAACTCCAGCGATAATAAGAGTGACGCACGGAAGTTCCTTGCCAACAATCCGATCAGCTATCCCAGCTATATTGACACCGAACAGAAACTTGCCGAGATGGTTGACGCCCGTCAAACATTCCCAGCGACGATATTTATCTCGAGCCGAGGTAAGCTCATACGCGTACACCCTGGCCAGTATGCGTCGGAATCGGCGCTTGAGGCCGATATCAACAGATACTTAAAGTGAGTGGATAGTGTGAACCGGTCCCCATTCAGATATATCAAAGCACTAGCTGTCGCCGTGCTGATCTGCACCCCAATGGTCACTGGAACAGCTCAGGCGATCACTGTGCCGTCGATCGAGATCGACTCGACGATCGATGTGGCAAGCTCATCGTGGCTCAAACAGGCGTTAGATGATGCTGAGAGCGACGGTGCAGAGCTGGTGATCATCAGGCTCGATACACCGGGTGGTCTCATGGAAGAAATGAGGGAGATGGTTCAGCGGATCATCGCCGCACCGATGCCTGTTGTTGTCTACGTATACCCAGACGGGGCTCGCGCTGCGTCTGCCGGTCTTTTCATCACCGAGGCCGCTGATGTAGCTGCGATGGCCCCACAGACAAACATCGGTTCTGCTACTCCCATAAGCATTGGGCCGGGGAGCCAAGACAAGGTGCTGGGCCGAAAAGTAAAAAACGATGCGGCCGCGTATATTAGAGCACTGACTGATGAACACGGTCGAAATCCAGATCTTGCCGAGGAGATGGTCCGTAAAGCAACAAACGTAACTGCTTCGGAGGCGAAAGAACGTGGCTTGATCGATCTTGTGGCTACAAATCAGGAGGAGCTACTAAGGAAACTTGACGGATTCCGTGTAAAAGGCCCGAAGAGGCAGACGCTTTCAACCAAGGGAATGGAGGTTAAAGAGCGTAACACGCCCTTCAAGTTCAAGGCACTCGGACTGATAGTCAACCCGAACGTTGCTTTCATTTTGCTGCTCGTAGGTTTGGCCGGCATCGGATTTGAGTTTTTCAACCCCGGCATGATCCTCCCCGGAGCACTGGGCGTTATCTCGTTTATCCTGGCGCTTTTTGCGCTATCTCAGCTACCGATTACAGTTGCAGGGATACTGTTGATACTTCTGGCAATAGGGTTGATCGTCGCTGAAACTCAGATAACAAGCGGTGGGGCACTCGGGATAGCGGGCGCAGTCAGCCTGGTCGCGGGTGGCCTGCTTCTTTTCGACACAAATAACGGCTTCGGGATCTCTGTGCCGCTCGTCATCTTTACCGCAGCACTTTTCGCGGGCTTTACCCTGTTTGTGATGAGCAAGGCCGTAAACGCACACAGAAAGCGGGTTCGCACCGGCTGGGAGGAGCTTGCAGGGGAGACCGGTGACGTTCGTGAACCGATCGATCCTCAGGGAATGATCTTCGTCACAGGCGCCTTGTGGCGTGCCAAAAGCCGAGACGGAGATGCGATAGAGGTCGGTTCCACCGTCATAGTGGATAGAGTTGACGGTCTAACTCTTATAGTGCACAAGATTTCCAATGAGTAGCAAGAGCCTAAGGAGGCAGATGAGATGACAGCCCTAGTAGTTGCAATCGCAATCCTTGCATTTTTCCTACTGATAGTTCTTGCCTCCGCGGTAAGAGTTCTGCGCGAGTACGAACGCGGGGTCGTCTTCAGGCTCGGTCGTCTTATAGGGCAGAAGGGGCCAGGGCTGATACTGCTGATCCCGGTGATCGACAAGATAGTGCGAGTGGACCAGCGAACGGTCACCTTGAACATCCCGCCGCAGGAGGTAATCACCAGAGACAACGTCCCGGCGAGCGTCAATGCGGTCGCCTACTTCCGGGTGGTAAATCCGACCGATTCAATAGTGCAGGTCGAGAACTTCCTTGTCGCCACTTCTCAGATCGCCCAGACAACTCTACGCTCAGTTCTGGGCAAGGCGGAACTGGACGAGCTTCTGGCCGAGCGGGAGAAGCTCAACGAAGAGCTGCAGCGGATCATCGACGAGCAGACCGAGCCGTGGGGGATCAAGGTCACCACGGTCGAGATCAAGGATGTCGAGATCCCCGAGCAGATGCAACGTGCGATGGCAAGACAAGCAGAGGCCGAGCGTGAGCGACGTGCCAAGATTATCGCCGCCAAAGGTGAGTTCCAGGCCTCGGAGAAGCTGAGTGAAGCTGCAGACGTGATCAGCCGCAACCCTGTCACGATACAGCTTCGTTACCTACAGACGCTCATCGAGATCGGCTCCGAGAACAACACGACGACGATCTTCCCGCTCCCGATGGACATGATCAAGCCGTTTATAGATTCCCAGATCGGTTCTGGAGAAAAGCCGTAGAGAAGTTGTTGAGGCTATAAACCCAGTATTTTGACTGGCAATAGCAAGCCACAGCTAAGGACAGACCCAATAAGCGGGCTGAAGGTCCTGCTGGCACCTGAGCGATCGAACAGGCCGCTCGATCTAAAACAAACAGAGACCGATGAAGAGTCTCGCGAGGGGTGTCCATTCTGCGAGGGGAACGAGGGACAGACGCCGCTGGAGATCAGCGCTAGCCGTCCTGACGATGGCGACGCAAACACGAGCGGCTGGAGCACGCGAGTTGTGCCGAACAAGTACCCTCTGCTTGAAGAAAATGGGAGCGCCAGATACAGCGACCCGCTCGACAACGTGGGCGATCTATCAGGTGTGGATCTCTTCAAATCCGGCAACGCCGTCGGCTCACACGAGTTGATCGTCCACACACCGAAGCACAAGCTCACGATGGCCAGTCTGACCGATGAGGAGCTCCATGCCTCCCTTCAAATGTGGAGCGCGAGGATCAGGGCACATTCAGAGGCCTCGTACGTGCATCTGTTTATCAACGAAGGCGCCGAGGCCGGAGCTTCTCGCGCGCACACCCACGCACAGCTACTTGCCCTACCGTTCGTGCCATCGAGCATCGCCCGTGAACGGGAGCGTTTCAATGCGTATCACAAGCAATCCCAGGGTAGCTGCCTGCTCTGTGACTTGGTGGA
>SDBV01007975.1_pt1 | contig 14355 bp, 12 predicted proteins | sample 2277081 | NCBI WGS metagenome assembly SDBV01 (sample SAMN10402039, study PRJNA504765) | marine sediment metagenome | isolation source: marine sediment core GS10_PC15, 223 cmbsf | place: Arctic Ocean: Southern Knipovich Ridge | collected 2010
CATGGCAAGCAGTATCGGGCTTAAGAAAAAACTGATAGAGAAGGCTGGGCTCGCACCCATGGATGACGTTTTAAAGATTAAAGAACAACTCACGGCAGTTGAGGACAATTTAATGGTTGTAGGGCATTTACCTCACCTGGCAAGGCTTTCTTCCGTGCTTCTCTCCGGAGATCAGGAGGCAGGATTAATTCGCTTCAGCAATTCTGCCATTGTATGCCTTGAGCGCGAAGGCGGTCAGTGGCAACTGGCCTGGATGGTTGTGCCGGATAACGTGATCATGAAGTGATTGACTTAAGGGTTGCCGGGCAAGAAAAAAAGTCATTTATAGAAAATCGTCCGGTGAGACTCGATGAGATTTGACGCTTAACAGGATGTGATTATTTATTTATCATCCACCAACGGGAGAATTCGCCAGACGGATAAGTTCTGCAATATTTTCGATACTTTCCAGATCGTTTATCGTATCGATAATCTTCTGCACTCGCACATCATTACCAATCACAGGAGAAGCCAGGCTGCGGAACTTGTTTTCAACATCCTGATGGGACACTGGATTTCGTTTATCGCCCTTTGGATTATCAACAACGGCGGTGTACTCATTTCCATCTTTCATTGTCACGGTCACAGCGCTGGAATACTGATCCGGGTAGCGGCGTTCAAATTCTTCATCTACAATAACTCCTACGATCTTCATCAGCTGCCCGACCAGGGGATCCCGAAGGCTTCCTTCGGTGAATTCTTCAACACCAACTTTACCCCGGACAAAAGCAATAGCTGCCTGATATGGCATGCTGAACTGGGAATCTACCACGTTCTGTGGATCCCACTTTCTAGGTTCCGCAAGAAGACGAATAGTATATTTGGAGGATCGAATAAATATTTTTTTAATCTGCCGTGGATCTGGTTTGTATTTCTCCACGATCTCTAAGCAGGCATCTAAATGTCCACCTGAGTAACGACAGCAGGGATAGACCTTAATGCTGGAAGTCCTAAACATCCAGGTTTCCCCAAGTTCCCTTGTAACGAGTTCTGCATCGTATTGATCTTTATGAGAGTAGGCGTGCAGAATTCCATCAACGCCTTCGTATATGTCATTAGGTCCATTGAATCCCTTTTGAGCCATCTTCGCTGCTATGATTCCACACATGGCAGGATGTCCCGCCTGCAGTCTCTTGGTATAAGAACCTACCGAGTTCCAGGCCATTAAGCCCGCTACCATACTCCCCGCAATTCCCTGGCTGTAAATGATCTGCTTCCTATTCAGCTTTAGAAGCTTGGCGGCCGAAACTGCTGCTCCCATAGTGCCACAGGTGCTCGTGGGATGAAACCCCTGATAATACATCTGCCCCAGATACCCGGACCCAAGCCTACACACAAGTTCATTGCCCAGGGCAATAGCCTCGATCAGTTCCTTTCCACTGTGCTGTGAGGCCTCTCCAAGTACTAAACTAACCGGGATTGTGGCAGCACTGGGATGCGCGTTCGATTCATTATGGTCGTCGATGAAATCAAATCCGTATGCCTGAATCGCATTGGCAAAAGCAGCGTTTACGGCGGCAACCTTTTGCTTTCGTCCTAAAATAGTAGACTCGCAAGGACCGCCGAACTCCAGAGCCAAATCCGCTGCAATCCGGCTGGAAACGATATCCCGGGTACCGATCATCGATCCCAAAACATCCAGGACTAACGTTTTCACATATTCCACCACCTCTTCCGGCAGTACCTGGTAAGTTGTGGCGATTGCCAAATCCGCCATGCTCTCAGCTATCTTTTGCTCGCTCATTGCTGTTCTCCTTCAGAAGATATTCTTCCGGACATATACATATCCTTCCATAATCATCCTGGCAGTTCTATAGAAGGCTGCTCTCTGTAGAATGATCTTATCGTTCTTATATTCAGTTACCGATTCAACCGGAATAATACCGGAGGGATGGCCTATGTGAATCAGTGTTTTACGGCGCGCTTTCTCCTGCAATACATCCCAGACAACACTTCCAGGAATCTTGGCCGTTACCCCTGTACACACGGTCCCGGTACCCGGATAGGCTTTATGCATTCTCAACATGAACACGAGACGGGATACGAGGTCAATTTCTCCCGAGCTTACCTCGGTCCCATCAAAGGTCCGATAATCTTGGGCTGGGCTGACCATGGCAAAAAACGGGGTGTAGGGGCTTTTAACAGCAGCCTGCTCCCAGTTATCCACTAAGCCGATGCGCTCAGCCACTCTTCCTCTGATCTGTTCAATGGTATCCATAAGCTCCCTGTTCTGCTCGATCTGCTCAGGTGTTTCTGTACCCTGTAAGCCTAATTTTTCTGCTCGCATGAAAACCACGGGAATAGCTGCGTCTACGACCGAAACAGAAAAGGTTCGCCCGTTATTGATTTCAATTACATCAACAACATTTCCAGTCGGTAGAAGCTTTCCTGTGATTGATCCGATAGTATCTGAAAAATCAAGTGTTATCTTAGCCCCTGTACCGGGAACGCCGTCTATGTGCAGATCGCCTTCTACGACGGCTTTTCCGTTCCTGACCGGCACTTCGGCTATTAAAATCTTCTCTGTATTAGTTTGGTGAATCCGTACAATACTCAACGGTTCAACCGCTTTCACGAGACCCCGATCTATGGCAAATGGCCCAACTGCGGCAGAAATATTTCCGCAGTTACTGTTATAATCAATGATATCCGTATCAAAGCTCACCTGAGCAAAAGTGTAATCAATGTCTGCATCATCCCGGCTTGGGGGAGCTATGATAGCCAGTTTACTGGTCAAAATATCCGCACCCCCCAAACCGTCTATCTGGCGGACATCCGGACTACCGAAAACGGCTCGAATAACCCTGTCTCTATTCTCCGGATCCTGGGGCAGCTCATTGGCCATGATAAAAATACCCTTGCTCGTACCGCCTCGCATGATAAAACAGTGTATCTTCTCCATCTCAGGGTGCATATTTGCTTCCTCTCATTGTTCGACCTCAGGCTAGAGCAGCAGAGCCAGGATGGCTTTTTGAATATGCAACCGGTTTTCACCCTGGTCATACACAATGGACATAGGTCCATCGATGATCTCATCTGTTACTTCCTGACCCCTGGCCGCTGGTAAGGGGTGCATATAATAGGAGTATTTTTTGGCCAGTTTAAAATGGGCTTTGCTTATACACCAATCCTTTGCAAATTTCTCTCTGTATTCCTGATCTTCTTCTCTTGACAGGGTTTGGCTTCCCCAACCCTTGGCATAGATGACATCGGCATCTTTGCAGCCTTCATAGATATCATTAGTTATTTCCAGTGTCCCCCCCGAGCTTTCATATGCTTCCCGGGCAAAGGCCATATACTCCGGATCTAAAGCGTAACATTCAGGATGAGCAAGGGTCAGATTCATTCCAAGTAAAGCGGCAGCACAGAGCAGGGCCTGGGGAACTCCGGAAGATTTTATTCGATGAGAATAGGCCCAGGACATCACAATCTTTTTCTGTCTCCAATCCGGTCCCAATTTTTCAATCAAGGTCATAATATCCCCCATTGCCTGACAGGGGTGTTCTTTATCATCTAAGCCATTGATTACAGGAATCGTTGTATTTTCAGAGATAATATCCATTATTTCCCTGGCCATGCCGTATCGTTCCAGGTCATATATCCGTACCATAAAGCCATCGATATATCGAGAGATGATACGCACTGTATCTTCCCAGGACTCTCTGTGCTTCAGTTGCATCATTTCCTGAGTATAGTATTGGGCATGGCCGCCGAGTTGAGTCATAGCTGTTTCGAAAGATATTCTTGTTCTGGTTGAGGGCTGGGTAAAGAGCATGCCTAGGCTTTTCCTTTTCAACAACTCATGGTCCTGGCCCCGGGCCAACATTTTCTTGAAATCAAAACCCGTTTCCAGTATTGTCTCCAACTCTTCTCCGGTGTACTTCATCAGGCTAATAAAATCTTTGCCCTTCATTTTGGTTTTCATCATCGCTTCTCCAATATCTGTTATTATACGTGGCGTACTGCAAGACTCATGCATCCATGAACGGGACAGATCTGGATGCACAATCCACAGCCATCGCACTTTTCCTCATCAATTTCCGGGGTCCGGTTATCAGACATTCGAATGGCCTGATAGGCGCTATTATCACATACGATACTGCAGAGGCCACAGAGCGTACATTTATCCAAATCAATCCTGCAGACGAGCTTGTAGTCCCTGTTCAGCTGTTTGTGTTTGACGATATTCGGTAGGGCCAGACCGGAAAAATCAGTGATACTTTGGAAAGACATTTCATGCATGTAGTTTTGCAGACCCTGCGTGAGATCCTCAATAATCCTATACCCATAGCGCATCACCGAAGAACAAAGCTGTACAGAAGTAGCCCCAACTAAGAAATATTGCGCTGCATCTTCCCAAGTGGTGATTCCACCAATCCCTGAAATAGGAATATCCACTTTTTGAGCAATCTGGGCAACACAGTATAGACCCACAGGTTTAATCGCCGGTCCGGATAAACCGCCAAATGCACTCTTTCCATCAACCTGAGGATACGGTATAAAAGTATAAATATCTACTTCAGGTAAACAGTTCAGTGTGTTTATGGCTGATATCGCACCGGCACCACTCTCTTTGGCAACTTGGGCTTTGTGGGGCAGGTTTTCAACGATCGCAGGCAGTTTTACCATAATGGGAATATCTGTGGCCTCTTTGACCCAGGAAATAACCTGTTGAATCAATTGGACATTACCACCTACAACGGCTCCCCCGCCGCCTTCCGCCATACCGTGAGAGCAGGAAAAATTCAATTCTAATCCATCCACTCCTGCTTCGGCACATTTATTGGCGACTTCAACCCACTGGTTTTTGATCAATCCCTCCGCGTGCAGCATACTGACAAATAGAGCGTTTTCCGGGAACTTCTTCTTAAGGTATTTAATATCTTTAACCCAAACATCCACGAGCCTGGCGCTCCCCAACTCCAAATTTGAAAAGCCGATGAGCTGTCCATCCACCTTCACCCCATAAATGCGCGGCTCAACGTTCTGCACCAGGCTTATGTCAAACGCCAGTGTTTTTATTACAGCCCCTCCCCACCCCAATTCGAAAGCCCTTTCGATCATCTCCGGTGTTGTGGTTGGAGGCGCTGAGGAGAGAATAAAAGGATTGGGGAGATGCACCCCAGCAAAATCTATTTCAAGGGTAACTGACATTACAAATTCACATTCAACCCGCTAAAGATCAAGCACTGCCTGCCAGGCATCTTCGAAAGCATGGTAGATATCTCTTGCTTCAAGACAATCTCCAATAACCTTAACCTCTGGCGCCAGACCTTGAAATTGCTCTACCAGCTTTGTCTTCGCTCGCACACCTATGGATAGAACAACAGTATCCGCTGCCAGCCTTATCTCTTCTCCACTCTGATCACGACAAAGAACTCCTCCATCGATAATTTCAGTCAAAGAACAGTTGCAGTACTGTTCAACTTTTAACCTTTGCAACTGCTCCATTATAGCAATTCTATTGATAAATGTCGCCCCGGGTATAAGCTCCTGTTCCTTCTCAATGATGACTACTTTCCGATTCTTTTCCTCAGTCAAATACAGAGCAAGCTCACATCCAACTGTGCCTCCACCGATAATAACAACTCGCTGTCCGATATCCTTTTTGCTTAGAAAAGCCTCGTCGGGAAGAACGACGAATGGTCTGTAAACACCCTCTATTTTAGGGATGATAAAATCAGATCCGAGTGCCACAATTAGGGCATCCGGCTTCCGTTCACGAACCAGCTCGGGCGTTGCTTCAGTTTCCAAAACCAGATTGATACCATCCTTTTGAATTTGATGAATGATCCAGCGGAGAAGTCTTTTTACCGTATCTTTAAATTTGGGCACACAAGCCTCGATCAGATGGCCGCCAAGTTCTTGAGTTTTCTCAAGCACTGTAACCTCATGCCCTGTGAGGGCGGCAAGTCTGGCAGCTTCCAGTCCGGCTATACCCCCGCCGATTATAAGTACGCTTTTTCTTTTCGAAGCAGACTGTATTACAAATTCCGCCTCCCGTCCCGCAGCCGGATTTATCTCGCAACGGATTGGGTGGTCAATCCGGGTATTTGATACACAACCTTCATTCCCTCGAATACAGGGCCGTATATCTTCGATTTTTCCAGAAAATATTTTCTGGGGAAGCTCCGGATCGGCAATCAAACTTCTGCCGAATGCCACGAGATCAGCCTGTCCCTGCTGCAGAGCTTTCTCCGCAGTCCCTACCGTATGAGCTCCGACCGATATCACCGGGATTTCAACTGACCGCTTTACTCTCTCGGCCAGGTGAACCAGGCAGGCGTCTTCAATATACATCGGTTGCACTACATACTGCCAAGATTCCTGCATCCCGGCGCTTACATGGATGTAGTCCGCACCGGCTTCCTCGAGCATCCTGGCAAAGCTGCCGGCATCCTCCAAGCTTATTCCATTGGGTAAATAGTCCGCACCGTTCATGCGATACCCCACAACGAATTGGCCTCTCACTCTGTTCCTTATTCTCTTCAGTGTTTCCAACGCAAATCGAGCCCTATTGACAAGTTCACCGCCATAGGTGTCGTTTCTTCTGTTGGTATAGGGTGAAAGAAACTGAGATAGAAGATAGCCGTTGGCCCCATGTATTTCTACACCAGAAAAGCCGGCGCGTTGGGCTCTTTCAGCTGCTTCGGCAAAGGCCATCTCTATATCCTGAATTTCTTCCACTTTCAGCTCGCGGGGCATCTCCCCGAGATTGGGGACAGCGGAAGGGGCCACGGGCTGTAGGCCCATGTATCTTTTTGAGCTCTGCCTGCCTGCGTGACAGATCTGCAGGAAGGCCCGGGCACCGCCGCTCTGAATCGTATTCGCCAATTTGTTGAGACCGGGTAGGCAATGCTCACCGTAATTCCCGAGCTGGTGATTCCTGGCTTTACTCGTTTTTGTGTCTATGTAGGTATATTCCGTTATAATCGTCCCTATACCGCCCCTGGCCCTTGCCGAATAATAATGAAGCATCTGCTCTGTGATTGTGTTATCTGAGGCAGCCATACAGGTAAGCATTGGGGACATGATCATTCTATTTTTCATAGATAAACCATTTATCTGAATCGGATCCAGCAGTTTCCATTTTTTCTTACTCATAGTTTTTTCCTAGCAGCTTTTTTATCGTGATATAAATCTGCCGAAACCTGGCTTCGCCGTGACCGTACCATCACGCATTACAACTTGCCCTCTAACCATGGTCAGAACAGGCCAGCCTGTCAGGTCCCACCCATCATAAAGCGAATAATCTGAAAAGGATCCCAGATCCGTTGCCCGTACTTTCTTCTTTAGATCTAAATCCACAACAGTCAAATCCGCGTCCGTACCAATCTGGAGCGAGCCTTTGCGAGGATACATGTTAAACAACCTGGCTGGTTCCTCCGACAACAGCTCAGCAATTCGTTCCAAACTCAAGCTCCTTTTGTGAAACCCCTCGCTTAAGGCAATGGGGAGCAGTGTAGCTGTACCCGGAAAACCTGCCGAACATTCCCAGATATTTCCCTTTTTTGCCGCAAACTTCCTGGGTACATGGTCGGTAGAAATTACATTCAACGTTCCACACTTGAGAGACCTCCACAAATATTCCAGGTCTTCGGGAGAACGAAGAGGTGGATTCACCTTGCCAATATTACCGATAGGAGATCCTGCCGTGTGGGTAAGATAATGCGTACAGGTTTCCGCATGAATCAGACCCGATTCTCTACGAAGAGCATCAATCTCATCACAGCTCTCTTTGGCAGTGACGTGAGCAATGTACAGGGAACAACCGGTAACCTTGCCCAGATAGCAGACACGGCGAATACTCTCCACTTCCAGGAAACTCGGTTTTGATTGAGTCCAAACGGCAAGCCCGTCCCGGCCCTCTTCTTTAAATCGCTTTCTAAATCTCCAGCCGATCTCAATGTTCTCTGCGTGAATGACTGCTTTGGCTTTAGGATATCGGGATATCTTTTCAAGGCCTTCATATAAAAAACCGTCATCCGTCCCCTCGATACCCAGATATTTTCCTTCATCCCCCCTGAAGTTCATGAAAAATTTAAAGGATGAAATTCCCAACTCTTCTATATAAAAAGGCACCTCCTCCAAATGCTCATCCTTCATCAGACAGAGATGAAAGGAAAAATCTATGTGTGCTTGCTTCTCCGCTCTCTGCTTTTCCGCTGAAAATACTTCGGAGTATCTATTGGAATTTTGGAAAAAAGTGAGGACTGTGGTCACTCCTCCCAAAGCTGCAGAATAGGTCTCTGTACGAAAATCCTCTGGAGAACCCAAACCATAGTGAACATGGCTGTCGATTATGCCTGGGAAAATATATTTACCCTGGACATCAATGTGTTCAGAAGATTCAGGAAGGTCGACACCTGAGCATATTCCTATGATTTTACCGTGAGAAATGAGAATATCAGCCGGTACAATACCCTGGCGGGGTATGACCAGCCGCCCGTTCTTTATAATCGTTTCAACCTTCATTTAATCAATCTCCCCATTGTGTAATTGAAAAATGATAACGTAATCCAATTGGGTAAAGGTTTGTTGAACAGGCAAACAATCTCACCCGGCGTTGCCCACACAAACTATTTGGGTAACTGTGCACTCTGCTTTATCACAAATTCCTTGAACTTTGCTTTTAGCTCTATTGCCTGGTTATAAGAGTCATCTATTGTAATTGCCTTACAATCCACATTTAGAAGCTCTTTAAAATTGGCATAGGCCTCTTCGGTGAGAACAACATCCCCATTATCACGGATCTCCTGCACACCATCGTACTGCTGAGCTTGCAGCATCAGGTCCCGAACCTCCTGCAGACTCATTCCCCCGGGTAGGACAACCTCCGCACCCTTCCTGCTAAGACGAACCGGATATCCCCCCTCCAATCCTTGAGGACCGGGCGCATGGGTGATTTCTCCCGTGTCGTTCATTATAGCTAAAATGTTTTTTAGAGAAGAAGCAGCAACCAGGTACTGTCCATGACGCCCAGCAGGTCTCATGGCTCGCTTGGGAAGTTCAGATATAAATTGCTTCATATCACCCAGTCGGGAGGTCACATCCTCATTCCCGACATACACTCGTAAATAATGAGGGGCTTCATGTCCGGTTCCCGCACGGCACCAGCAGTAACCGTGGTAATGATGGGCAATCAGCTCAACGTTTACATTGCTCATAGGTACATTCAGTATTTCAGAAGCTGCCTTTTGAATATAGGGGATGATCAAATCCATATTACCGATACCCACCGTAGGAGCCAGACCGACCCTGGCCAGGCTAGGATTGGTCACATCGGGATATGAGGAATTGACTACATAGGTTTCGATGCCCGACATCTTTACAGCCTTCATCAGTTTGGAGGTTAAAGCAAGATGCACGGATTCCCAGGGCCCCAGACCGCAGCGATATTTGTAAAGCCTTTTGTTTACATCCGGCGGGAGTTCATTAACGACCCACCAGGATTGCAGGGTAGTTCCGTTGTATATAAGTGTAGGATTAATTCTTTTTAAAGTTTCAGCTGTTCTCTCAATATCCAGCAGATCCAGGGGTTGAAATTGGATGTTTGGATAGAGACCCATATAGGAAGCTCCCAAAATAGCACTGTTGTTTTTTCTGAATCCCCATTCTTCATTGGCATCCGCTGTCACAATATTGCAAATGCCGGGAACTCTGCAGAGATACTCCAGGAGGATCCCCCCCAACTCCCCAACACCAATGATCATAATTATTTCTCGATTCCTCATATATTTCCTCTTTTCACCATGCACACTGCATCTACAGATAAAATATTTGTTCAATTTACCTTAAAGTGATTTTCCTTTCCATAGGTAAATTATAAGTAATTTAAAAGAAATAAAAATAGGATGAGCTCAAACGGCTTAAGTGTTGAGCTCATCCGGATTCTTTATCGATGCAACTTATCAATCCTTCTTGTATTCTTCTGAAAAAATACGGTTTACAAAATCATCCGGTAGCTTTTTCGTAAAGTTGCTTACAATAGGCAAAACGATCAATGCTGTGATCAATCCTGGTATCAACGGATGAATCAGAAACTTTATTTTAAATATAGTAAGGATAAGTACAACCGCAACACCCATAATCTGGGATACAACACAACCGGCCAATGTAGCCTTTCGGTAGTAAATACCAAAAAACATCGGTGCCAGTATGGTTGCAGTCATCAATGAGAAGGAAAAGGCGGTCAAATAAAGCAACATCGGCGGCGGGCTGAAAGCAAAGATCATTGTGATTACACTAAGTATGAGCATAATAATCCAGGTAAGTTTCAAAACGCTCTTGTCACTTGCATTCTTATTGATGATCTGTTGATAGATATCTCTAGAAACAGCCCCTGCTGCCACCAGTAAAATAGCATCCAGTGTAGACATAACTGCCGCTACAATAGCTGTTAACAGAATAGCCCCCGCCAGTGGAGGCAAGTACCTGGAGATCAGAGTGGGAAACGCATAATCAGGATTTTTGATAAATTCATTACCAAATAGAGCCCTGGCAATGATACCGCTTCCATTAGAGGTATACAGGATGAGAAGTGCTGTAGCTAATATCACAATGGCTGCAGGCCCGACAACCTTACGGCTCTTCATGGCCAGGGTCTTTTGTAATAACTGCGGAAGACCCCAGGGTGCAATTCCAAAAACAAATGCAAAGCCCAAAAGTCCTGCCCAACCCAGAGTCCCTGGAGTTTGGACAAGCAACGGATCAACAGCCTGCAGTTTTACAGCCACTCCCGCAGGTCCTCCTGCTGCAACCAGAACAACTATGAACAAGATCGTACCACCAAAGATCATGATAATACCCTGAATCATATCGGTAATCACACCGGACATGAAACCGCCCACCACAGAATAGCCAGCCGTTATAACAATAATTATCACAACCGCCCATGCATAGGGAACGCCCAGGAGTGTCTCAAAGGCCAGTGCGCCCCCCTTGGTGACGGCTATCATGTATGGAACCAGAAAAATAACCATAATCACTGCCAGGATTCCCGATGGAAGTGTACTCTTGTAGCGGGTACGGAAATAATCGGGGATGGTGATCACACCCAGTTGCCTTGAAGCATTCATTAGAGCCTTGGCAAACAACAGGAGTCCGATTGGGATCAGCAGTATCTGGGCAATGGGCATAAAAAACCAGGATAAGCCTGCTTTGTAGCCCACACCGGAGTTTCCAATCAGTACCGAAGAACTATAGTAGGTCGCAAAATAGGTAAATGCCAGCAACCAGGGGCCAAGATTCCTGAAGCCGACGAAAAACCCTTCCAATTTTCCTGAATAGCGACGACAATAGATTCCAATGGCTACCATCGCGATCAGGTAGATAATAAGAACTACTAGATTTGAAACTGTCAATGAACCCATAATCACATACCCCCTTTCTCACTCTTCCCATTTTTATACCGCCGTATCTCAAACAGCCATACAAAAATGATCATTGCTAATGTTAGGATAGGAGATAGAAACCATCCCAACCATGTAGGCCACGGTGTTCCAAACATATACAAACCTCCCTTTAGAATATTTTTCTAGCGGATCTCAAGTTTACGATTTTAAGAATCCGCCGGTTCACTATTTCAGCAGATCAGCATAAGTATCCGGTCTACGATCCCTCCAATACGGTATTCTTCGCCTGCCTTCCTTTGCCTCTTCTAAATCAATTTCTGTTTCAACCACCTCTTCTTTATCCCCGGATCCGGTGGTTAGAATATCGCCGCGTGGATTAATTATCATGGAGCGCCCTACATTCTCGCGATCTCCATCAACACCGGCCTTATTAGGGATACAGACAAAGAGTCCGTTTTCATAGGCTCGGCTCTGAACGAGTCTGCCCCACACCTTTATACGGTACTCCTGACCATAAGTAGCATAATTGGTGGGATTGAATACTATATCCGCACCTTTTAAACCAAGGATTCTGTATCCCTCTGGAAACATACGGTCATAACATATTTGCACAGCAATCCTGGCGTTCAAACTTTTTACGTAAAAGGTGGGAAATCCTAAATTGCCTGGAGTGAAATACATACGCTCATAACTGCCAGTTCCACCCGGAAGGCTGCTGGGGAAATAGGCTGGAATATGAACCTTGCGATACTTCCCAAGTATCGTACCATCCGTATCAAATATTAAAGCGGAGTTGTAACGCTTAATGCCATCTTTTTCTGCATAGGCCAGTATTAGCACTATTTTGTTGTTCTTCGCTTCCTCTATGAGAGGCTCAATCAGCGGAGAAGGCAGGTCATCAAAGAGATAGTCATTATCTCGAATCAGTTTTTTACAGAAAAAGGGCGTCAAACTTAGCTCTGTAGTGCATACCATATGCACTCCCTTCCTGGCAGCTTCTTTAACCAGATTGGCGAGCCTTTCGACAATTGAAACTTTATCTTTATCTCTTGTTTCAGGTTCAACTGGAGTTGGACCAGATAACTGAAGGACGGCGATTTTAATTTTATTACTCATTATAATTCTCTGTTTATTAGCATAAATTTAATAATATTGTCTAATTATACACTTCTTAATTATAATGTCAAGAAAAATCATTTTAATTTAATTATAATTTGCTTGATCTTTTTTTAACCAGAAATTAAAATCAAAGATGAACCGGAGAATAAAATTAATGAATGAAAATGATAACAAGGAGATTACAAGAGAAATCGGGCGGAGAATAAAAACGCTCAGGTTGGAAAAAGGCTATACCTTGGCAGAGTTATCTCAAAAAACGGGAATCTCAGTTTCCATGATTTCAAAAATCGAAAACTCTCAAACATTCCCTCCTCTTGCCACTTACGCTAATATTGCCACCGGTTTGGGCTTATTTATCGGTGAACTCATTAGTAACGGGAAACAAAGCTCCGATATGATCAGCATCGTTAGGGCGGAAGAAAGAACGGTGATCAGTCATGGCCCGTATATCGGGAGCCCATTGGCTTTTAGGAAAGGGAAAAATAAAATGGAGCCCTTTCTGCTCAGTTATCCGACAGGGAAGAGCCACCCAAAGTTATATACGCATGAATATGAGGAGCTAATTTTTGTAATTGAAGGGACAATCGAATTTAAATATGGGGAAAAAACCATAGTACTACAAAAAGGTGATTGTGCCTATTACGACGGACGTATTCCACACGCTGGAATAGCGTTATATCGGCAGAGAGCAACAGCTTTAGTGGTTCAATCACGTTAATTGATAGAATTTTCATAATCCGGGCTTATCTGATACAGCAACTGCGAGATCAGTCAATCACCCTTATCTGCAAGCCTCCATTGTCGATGTAAGAGATACCTCTTACTATTTTAAATCCTGCAAGTTCCGGAATATTATAAACGTTTCTCCTTAGAGTTTCCAAAGTGTCCATAGTTATTTTTTTTCTATTACGTTTGACTTCAAAGAGATAGGCTATTTCCTTTTCATCATCGACAAACAAGGCATCAATCTCGATCTTGCCCTTTCTATCCCAGTATTTCCCGGTAGCAGTGAAATTGATTCCAGGTGGATTTTCTTCAATAATCTTTCTGATTAGTAGATCTTCAAGCTTTCTCCCTTCGTAAACGGGAAGTTTTTCCCAAATAGTGTTAACAGCTTTATCGATCAGACCCAGCTCTTTTAATCTTCTATTTGTTTCAATAAACCTGAACCAGAACTCAAAGAAGTTATCAGTAAAATAGAATCTCCCATTGCGTTCTCGTTTACTTCTACTTGTAACCGGTAATTTTCTCTCAATTATTTTATAAATCTCTTCAAGGTTTTTTAAGTATATACCGGCATCTGAAATCCCTATGAACTGCTCAATTTCATTTCGTCTTTTTCTGCCTTTCGCAATGCCCGAAAGTATAGAAAAATACGTCGCATATTCTTTTCCAAAAGCTTCCCTAAGTGTATTCTCTCCTTCGTCCCAGACTATCTCTCGCGTGGACAACAATTTTGCAGAATGATCTTAAGATGGATAATTACTTTTCACGATTGTAGAATTTCATTACATATTGAACATTAACTTAATGGATGCTATATTAACTGATAATATATTATATTACAAGTGCTATTCTTTGTTATGGCAGGGATTTTAAAATTGCCACCTATATGTCAGGAAAGAACTTCAAGCGCGGCTTTAAGGTTATCCTCAACGAACTTCCTGCGGGATGGGGCCACTTCATGTTCCCCCGGATTCCACTCGGAGAACCAGTAGCCGATGCGGCCGTCGGAATTATGGGAGAGGAGCAGATGCTCCCAGGCCCTTTCCACCTCTTCTGAACCGGGATTATTCTTTTCCGCCTCAAACAGTTTATCCCTGACCTTTAAGGTAAGCTCCCA
>SDBV01007976.1_pt1 | contig 14354 bp, 13 predicted proteins | sample 2277081 | NCBI WGS metagenome assembly SDBV01 (sample SAMN10402039, study PRJNA504765) | marine sediment metagenome | isolation source: marine sediment core GS10_PC15, 223 cmbsf | place: Arctic Ocean: Southern Knipovich Ridge | collected 2010
GTTTATCTTTTAGACGTCGTTGATAACAATATAGCTCCCAAAGAACTATTTGTTAAACAATCCATTACCGAACGAACTCCATTTAAAGATAAGTTCTTTAAGCATGTGATTTTAATTAATGTAATAGAACATGTATGGGAAGATAAAAGAACTCTGGAAGAGATAAGGAGAATCTTGAAAGACGACGGTGAGCTTTTTATGAATTTCCCGTTCTACAATGACGGCGTAGACCATCACTACCATATCTATTCTCCAAGAACAGGTCGGATACTTTTAAGACATAGTGGCTTTGATGTGAAAGAATGGCGCTACTACGATTTAAAAGTAGCCGTTCTTCGAAACGAAGTGATAGCGCTCTGCGCGATTTTCCTTTACCCGTTTTTTGGCAAGAAGGCGTTGGAAAAGGTAAATAATTTAATCTATAAAACATATCTTTTAATTAGCAAACCGAAAAAGTTAAATACTCGTTTCGGTACAAATCGTTGGAGCAGAAATCTTTTTGGCGCTTTTGTTGTGGCTAAGAAAAGCGCTAAGATTATAGACCCGATAAAAGTACAGCAAGAAAGTTTTGGCGCCGAATATCGCTCGGATCTTTAGTGGATATGGATTACATAACCCGTTTTATATTAAAAGTCCGCCCCGCATTTTTAGCGGCTTTATTAAAAATCTTTATTCCCTTTAAGTGGAAAGATGTTGATACGCCTTACGGCATTTTTCATACGGACGTCATTTCCCATTCTGGATACGGACTTTTAAAAACCGGCGTTCGTGAGCAGCATACCGTTAATATCCTGCAGAAAATCTTGAAGCAGGGTGATGTTTTTTTGGATGTTGGCGCCCATGAAGGTTTTTTCTCCGTTGTGGCTTCTAAACTCGTCGGAAAAAAAGGAAGAGTAATTGCTATTGAACCACAAAAAAGGTTACAGAAACTTATTGCCAAAAATTTGGAGTTGAATTCGTGCAGTAATGTTACGGTTTTACCCGTTGCCGTTGCTGATTATACGGGTGATGGCCAATTTTATAATTACCCGAATGTGAATACTGGCGCCTCGTCCCTTCATCGCACAACGTTCTATTTGCTGCCTAAACAAAAGGTGAAAATTATTACCCTGTTGGATGTTTTTAACCAAGTTGGACTAAATTATATTGATGTAGTCAAAATTGACATAGAAGGAGGGGAATACAATGCTATTTTTGGCAGTAAAAAAGTATTTGCTGATAAAAAAATTGGCTCAATCATAATAGAGTTTCACCCCAGGGCGTTATTAAAACAAGGGAAGTCAAAAGAACAAATAATCCGCTTTTTAATGGAAAATGGCTATGTGCCAGATGATAATTTATTCATGTTGAATTGACCTTGCTAAAAATATTATGAAAGCAACCATAGTAGTTGGGGGGAAATTCCACGCCTTCAATCTAGCACAGCAGCTCTTAAAAAGAGATTATTTGGAACGTCTTATCACTTCTTATCCTAAATTTGAGGTGGTGAAGTACGATATTCCAAGAGACAAAATTGAGTCAATTTTGATAAAGGAAATCTTGCAAAGGGGTTGGGATAAACTGCCGGGCTTCATAAGAAATTTATACAATCCTCAATACCTCATTAACGTCATATTTGACAGGTTGGCATCAAGAAAGATTACTAAATCAGATATTTTCGTAGGATGGGCAAGTAAGTCGCTCTATTCCTTACGGCGGGCTCGGGAACTTGGGGCTATTATTGTAGTGGAGCACGGTAGTGCTCATATAGAGTATCAGACAGCGATTTTGAAGGAAGAATATGAAAAATTTGGTCTTAAAGCGGAAATAGCACATCCAAAAACAATAGAAAAAGTTCTGCAGGAATTTGAGGAAGCTGATTACATTTCTATCCCATCACTCTTTGTCAAAAGAACTTTTTTGGAAAAAGGATTTTCCGAGAAAAAATTAATCCACGTACCCTACGGGGTTGACCTATCACGGTTCAGGCAGATTCCCAAAAAAGATAATGTGTTTCGAGTTGTCTTTGCTGGCGGAATGACTCTCCAAAAAGGCGTGCATTACTTACTTCAAGCTTTTGCGGAACTTAATTTACCAAATTCAGAATTAACACTACTTGGGGGACTCGCCGACGAAATAAAGCCCTTTTTTAAAAAATATCAAGGGCGTTACAATTATCTTGGGCATGTTCCTCAATGGGATTTGTATAAATACTGCTCACAAGGGTCTGTATTTATCCTACCATCAATTCAAGATGGGTTTGGAATGGTGATAATTCAGGCAATGGCTTGCGGTTTGCCGGTGATATGTACTACCAACACTGGTGGAGAAGACATCGTCCGGAACGGCAAAGACGGATTCATTATCCCGATAAGGAACGTGGATGCGTTAAAGGAAAAAATCATTTATCTCTACGAAAATCTTGAAGTTTGCAGGCAAATGGGACAGTCAGCAAAAGAACGCGCGAGTTCAGGTTTTACATGGAATGATTACGGCGATAAAATTACGAAAGAGTATAAACGTATTTTGACTTTGTAAATAATATGAATTTAATTTTTAGAAAATTAAACAGCGCTTACTACCGTTACCGAAAACTTAGAATTCGAGTCGGTGTAAAACTTCTTAATTCCCCAAAAGATATAAAAATTAATAAACCAATTTTCTTGCTTGGGACACAGAGCGGAGGTCTGACTTTATTATCACGAATACTGCACCACCATCCTAAGGTAGTATATACAACTGGTAATTGTAAGTATTGGGCAGGAAGCGACGAATTATTTTTTATACTAGATGGAATTTTGCCCGAACCTTTAAGTTGGCGGAGAGTTAAAGAAACCAAATTTAAATTATTAAGTAACCACAGCTGGCTTTATGCCACTGATAAATTATTGCCGTTTTATAGGAGCACAGAAAATGACGCAACGGAGAAACTAGAGAAAGCGTATAAAGACATTATAAAGAAGATAATTTATTTAAATCGCACCAAGAATAGAAATGAAGACTTTCGGTTTATTGATAAGGGTCAGATAAATACGGTGAAGGTTGCGCTTATTCAGAAGCTTTTAGAAAACAATAACCCACGATTTGTTCTGCTTACAAGGAATCCTTTTGCCGTATGTTGGCGCGCCGTTAAAAATACGGAGTTGAAACTGTTGGATATTTCGGACAAGGAGAAGATGTTATTGGCTGCTCAACATTGGGCAAATAGTTTTGAGGCTGCTCTTCAGGATAGTGTAAGAGTAAATTTAAATACATGGCGGTTTGAAGATTTATTGGTAAATCCTCGTGAAATAATTTCGGAGATATGTAAATTTGTTGGACTGGAATACAGTGAGAGCTTACTCCCGCATCCTAAGCAAAATATACCGTTTGGTTCAGCGTACGATGCATTTACAAATAAATGGTATCCATTTCGCCAAGACGTAAATAAAAAACACTTAAATGAAATTCCGCCGTGGGCAGTAGAAATTATCAAAGACCGATGCGGTAATTTAATTCAGAAATTTGATTATTCGGAGTTCGGGCCTTAACAAAACATTCAATATGAAAAAAATTATTTTAATTATTTCAGGACTCCTTGTTGGTCTTGTGTTGGTAGAATTCTCGCTTCATCTTTTTAGTTTTATGAACGAATCGGGAGAAATAAAGATTTTTAATGATACAGAGCAGAATATTACCAAGTACGATTCGATATTGGGATGGACATTGGTGCCGAGCAGTAAAGCAAGGTCAATATCTACAGAATTTGACCTTACATATCGTATAAATAAACAAGGTTTTCGGGACGAAAGAAGTTACGAGCCCAACCGCGTTCCAGGTACAAAAAGAGTGATTGTTTTTGGGGACTCCTTTACTTTTGGTTGGGGTGTGGAAAATAATAAAACTTTTGCCAAAGTTTTGGAACGGGAAACAGGTTATGATATCTTGAATTTTGGTGTTTTCGGTTATGATGTTGGCCAATATTACCTTTCTTTAAGGGATAATGGCTTAGGATATGATCCGGATGTGGTAATTTACAATGTCCATATAGGGAATGACATTGAGGATGTTATTTTAGAGCACCCTTATCAGTCGCCGAAATTCAAGCCCTATTTTAAAGTAGAGAACGGTGAATTGGTTCTAAAAAACGTTCCCGTTCCTCTTGATAATAACGAAATTCAAGCAGGCAACATAGATTATCGAGTAAAAAATGTTAGTTTTTACAATAATGTGAAGTGGCTCCTCAGCCTTAAAACAGTCCTTTTAGGAAAGAATCTACTGAAGCAGAATTTTTACCCCTTCTTGGTTAAGTTGGAACTGGTAAAATCAATAGAAGATTATGATGAAAATTTTCTCATCATTGATAAACTTTTAGTCAAAACAAAAGAGTTGTTGGGAGATAGGATGTTATTAGTTACTATTATTCCCTCAAAGAACATAAAGTACAATTATTTGGAAAAACAGTTTGGCGAGAAGTTAGCGGGCATCTTGGAGGAAAGAAACATACCCTACGTTAATTTAATTCCAATAATTTCAGAAGAAGGGAGATTCCATCTTCAGAAAGATGGCCACTTCAATGAGAGAGGACATACTCTGGTAGCCGAAGCGCTCGCCCGGTTATTTATTGGAGAATGAGGAAAACCCTGCTATTATAGGATTTATGAGGCGATTTACATCCTTGATTAAGACAATCAAGGTTCGGCTTTCTATAATGGGTCGACTTTTTGGTTTTTTTTGGCGGAACAAATTATGGTGGCTTACGCCAATGATATTAATCCTGGTCATATTTTTCCTTTTAATGATTTTTGCTCAAAGTTCTCCATTAGGACCGTTTATCTATACTTTGTTTTAGCGAACGTGGTCGTGGAATAACACAGAACTAAACGCGCAATAACGCGGAGATTAATATGAAACAGAATCTTAAGAAAGTGTTGGATATATGGATGAGAGTCGCGGTTTTTATGGGTAATACTATGACATCTGTCATAATGACGGCTTTTTACTTTACTATTTTTGCCTTATTCGCCATCCCTTATAGGATTTTTGGAAGACCGTTTCAAACCAAAGCGCTGAATTCTAATTGGGCAAAGAAGAAGAAAAATTTGGAGATAATTGACGATTTTCGAAGTGAATGAGTATGAAAATATTAGGACTTTCATTTTTTTATCATGATTCTGCTGCCGCGCTGTTGATTGACGGTATACCTGTAGCGATGGCACAGGAAGAAAGATTTTCACATAAGAAGAATGATTCGGACTTCCCAGAGAATGCTATAACATTTGTTCTAAAGGAGTCAGGAATTAAGCCGGAAGAGCTGGATTATGTGGTATTTTACGAGAAACCCTTTTTGAAATTGGAAAGAGTTTTAAAAACATCTCTAACTACCTTCCCTTTAGCCCCTTATGTATTTTCAGAGTCCATGAAACATATGTTTTTGGACAAAATATGGGTTAGGGTAGTGATTAGTAAGCGTGTCGGTATAGACCCCAAGAAAATATTGTTTTCAGAACATCATCTTTCTCACGCCGCCTCAGCTTTTTTGTGTTCACCTTATGATAAAGCAGCAATTCTGACTATTGACGGCGTGGGTGAATGGGCCGTTACCACTATCGGTATCGGTGTGGGCAATAAAGTAAAAATCCTTAAGGAGATTCACTTCCCCCATTCTTTAGGGCTTTTGTATTCGGTATTTACTGCTTTTCTTGGATTTAGAGTAAATAGTGGTGAATACAAAGTTATGGGCATGGCTCCCTACGGAGCACCGAAATATATAGATAAAATAAAAAAAGTTATCAATTTTTATAAAGATGGTTCTTACTCTCTTAATATGGAGTATTTCTCCTTTCACAAATCTCTTAAAAAAACATATTCAAGAAAATTTGAGAAACTTTTTGGTAAACCCAGAAGAAAAGAATCAAAGTTTTTTACTAGAGAAACAGGATGGCCGTCTTACTTCGGTAAAAGACCATCGGAAAAAGAATTTGAACGACTTGGCAAAGAACAAGAATATTATGCAGATCTCGCTGCTTCTATTCAGGTGGTCTTAGAGGAGGCAGTGATTGGCTTAGCAAACGAAGCACATAAACTGACCGGCTCTGACAAACTTTGCTTTGCGGGTGGTGTTGCCCTAAACTCGGTTGCTAACTGGAAAATTATTAAAAATACACCAATTAAAGAGATCTTTATACAGCCAGCAGCAGGTGATGCTGGAGGGGCGCTAGGCGCTGCCTTAGCTGTCTATAACATTGCTTTAAGTAAACCAAGGAAATATGTTATGGATCATGCCTGCTATGGAGCCGAGTATACCAATCAACAAATCAAGCGATTTTTAGACGAAGAAGGTATAACGTATAAGTTTTTTAATAAAGAAGATGATTTAATTAATGTGGTGGTAAGAGCAATTGCTGACGGGAAAGTAATTGGGTGGTTCCACGGGAAATTTGAATGGGGACCGAGAGCACTCGGTTCACGTTCTATACTTGCTGATCCTCGCCGAGACGATATGAAAGATATTGTAAATACCAAAATCAAGTTTAGGGAACCCTACCGACCATTTGCGCCATCCGTTTTAGTAGACAAGGCGGAAGAGATTTTTGACATGTCGAATTCAGCAAATCATTTTCCGGCGAGATATATGCTTTATGTGGTTGATGTAAAAGAGAATAAGAAGAGGGTAGTGCCTGCTATTACTCACGTGAATGGTACCGCGCGTCCCCAATTCGTTTTTAAGGAATTGTCGCCGCGATACTATAAATTGATAGAGAATTTTTACACCCTTACCGGTGTTCCGCTTATACTGAATACATCCTTCAATCTTAAGGGTGAACCGATAGTTAACTCGCCGAAGGACGCTTATTCCACGTTTATAAGAAGCGGAATAGATATTTTAGTGTTAGGGGATTACCTTGTTTATAAATCAGGGGAGTAATCGCCAATCCACGTTATTTGCGTTATGTTCATATGTTTGTGATTACTCTGGTGAATATAGATACATGGATGAAATTCATCTCAAAAATTTAGAAAATGAAATGCGGGGAATTAACGTTCCGCGCCTTGCTCTGGAAGAAAAATTAAAGCGGACTTATTACATCTTGGAACGGTCGATTATGGGCGCACTTTTGCGTCGAAAATTATCCAAAAATCTTAAAGACAGTCCGATATTTAATGCGGTGGATAGACTTTTGTTCAATGAAGGTGGCATGTTTAAAAGATACGCTTACGGCCTATCGGCTCGTATACGCCCTATAAAAGGATCATTGGTGCTTGTACCTGGTGTTGGTTACGGTCGTCATCTTTACCAACTTGCTTCTTTTCGACCAAAGCATATCGTCGCCTTTGACCCTATTACCCATAAGGAAGAATGGAAATTTTTAAGAAGCAGGATAGAGAAAAAATTTGGCATTGAAGTTGAGTTTATTCACGGCGGTTATGAAAAACTGTCTCAAGAGTACATTGGTCGTTTTGATCATATAATATCCGATGCAGTGTTAGCCCATGTTTCGGACTTACGCAATTTTATGAATCAGTCCGCAATATTCTTAAAAGAAGGGGGTGTGTTTTATGCCTCTTACGGCCCTATTTGGTACGGCCCCAACGGGGATTATTCTAGTAGGCCGGGCGATAAGGCGTTTGATCACTTACTGCTTTCCAAAGAAGATTACAAAAAACAACTCGCCGATATGTTTACGGAGATAAGTGATGATCCTTGCCAAGCTTCGTTTATATCAACCAAAGAAATGCATTCCTATCTGAAAGCGGAGGAATATCTGGAGATATTGAAAGAAACCGGATTCGTAAAAAAACTTCTTTTCGCAAAAATATCCACTTCGGCAATGCATTTTCTCTATGACAATCCAGAAGTGGATAAGATATTAGACAAGAAAGGGGTGCCAAAACTGGATCGCTTGTGCAGCGGTTTTTTCCTCTGGGCAGTAAAAAAGTAGAAGATATGAATACTTCAAACAACAACAGCATTTCTTATCCGGTTAGTGGAACTGCAAGAAGAGTTGCCTTGGGCAGCTTTTTGGATTTTATTGGGAGCGGTATCAAAGTCGTGGAGCATATTTTGTTTGTTCCTTTATTTTTGTGGGCCTGGGGTGAAGCTCTTTATGGAGAATGGCTAATACTCTTTTCTTTAATCGCATATCTTTCTTTGTCAAATATTGGTATGGGAAATTTTGTTACAAATAAGATGACTCAATTTTATTCAAGAGGAAATATGAAAGATTACATTAAAACATTTCGCAGTGCTTTTAGTTTATATACCATTATTACAGTAGTAATGTTTCTACTTCTCTTAGTTTTTGCTTTTTCCGCCCCGTTTCTTGATTGGTTTAATATTGAGGTAGCTAATGAAATTTCTGTTAGGACTTCCGTCTTAATACTTGGCACTTATATTTTATTAGGAACTTTGTCTGGATTAATTGTTAATTTATACATTACCGTTGGGGATTATGTGCGTTTCAAGATGCTAGCCAACATAAAAGAAATTCTTCTGATATGTTTTATAGCGTTAACATTGTTTTTTAAAGGTGGCTTTGCAAGTGTGGCTTCTTTGTACCTTATATTTCTTCTTGCATTCATGTTTTTTGTTATTTTTGATATAAGACGTCACTATCCTGGAATTATCCTAAAAAACACCAAAACTGACTGGAAACTCGCTTTTAGTTTTATAACCCCGGGCTTTATTTTTTTGATGATACCATTCGCCGAAGTTATTACGCTTCAGGGCAGCATTCTTCTTATCGGCTCTTCTTTGGGTGCTATGGCTGTGGTAACATTCAGTGTTCATCGTACATTGGCAAACTTAATCAGAAAGTTAACAGGCATTATGTATACGGCAATTAGACCAGAGTTAGCAGCAGATGAAGCGAGGGGAAACTATGGAAAAATTCAGTTAATTCACGATTTGCTTATTAAGATTATTTTTCTTCTGTCTATTTCGGCTGCCGTATTTTTATTTTTTATGGGTGGAGACATTATAAGAGCTTGGACAGGAGGAGAAATAGAATTTCAACCCCTTTTGTGGATGATATTTTTGGTGAGCATTCCAGTTGCCGCCATTTGGAATTTCAGTTCTATATTTCAAGTAGCTATGAATAAATATACGGAACTTGCAGTTATTAGAGTTATTTCAGCTTTTATTGGTTTGATTCTTGCATTTATTTTTATAAAACCTTGGGGAATAGTTGGTGTGTTGCTGGGATTTGTATTAATGGAAATATTGCTAAATTCTTGGTTTATTACATACAGAACTCTTAAGCTTATAAAGGGAAGCTTTAAGAAATTCTTGTTCACATTAGCTAAAGGATTATTGATATTGATAGTACAGTTTCCTGTCGCATTGCTGATAGCTAGATATATAACAAATAAGTGGCTGCTTCTTGTAGTATTAGGAACTGGTGTTTTCGCGGCTGGCTCTTGCTTCACTTACTGGATATGGATGAACGACAATGAGAAAAAAATCACCTCCGATTTTATGAAGCGTGCGATATCAAAGTGTAAGCGCAAGTTATGAAACGGCACTTTTTTGACATCTTTGAGCTCGGCAACTCGGTAATTTTATATTACTTGATGATTTTCTTCTTGGCGCCTCTTCTGGTTTTTCTGGGTGTTTCCACACCCATGTTGGGTGACTACTCATTTGATTATCGTGCGCCTCTGTATTTGCTAATTGGCCTCCTTTTCTTTGTTATTGGTTATTTCAGTAAATTGTTTTCTTTTATAATTAGAAAAGCGCCAAATATTTTTCGATCGGAATGGAATTTCAAGAGAGTGCCATGGATTTTTGGTGCCATGTTTTTAGCGGGACTGTTCGCTAAGTTAGTCAAATTCCTTGCGGGAGGATATTTTTTTTCAGATAAAGACATCGCCTTTATTAAAGGGCCTTTTTACAGCGCTATCGGATTTTTAGGCTGGTTTTCGTATATTGCTTTGGCCATAGCCTTTATCAGCTATTATGCTTTGAAACGAATTGGCGATGAGCGGTATAAAATATGGCGATTCGTTGCGTGGGGCACGCTTGTTTTTGAGCTTATATATGCGTTTCCTACATGTATGAAAATGAATGTTTTATTTCCGGTTATGTTGTTTCTTGTTATACGATGGTATATGGAGAAGAAGAGCTTGTCACTTGTTATTTTTGCCGGATTGGTAATAGTGCTCATTCTTTTCCCCCTTGCGAACGTTTGTAGGTCGCCTCAAGTACTGCAAAGGCATTTTGTGGTAGACGAAAGCACAGGGAAAATTAACGCTTTTCAAGCGGCTAATTTTGTTACAAAGAATTTTGTGGGTCGTATGAATCAATATTATGTGTTTACCCAGACTCTAGAAGCTCAAGAAACCTTTTTATATGGAAAACCATTTCTCAAATTTTTTGTAAGCTTGGGACCACCGCGATTTATTTGGAAAGACAAACCCATTATTACTCCTGATGGAAATGAGTTTGGGCGCAGGATAGGCGTGTTGAATCCCGATGATTTTGAAACGAGCGTTGGGGCAACGGTGGTTGGTGATTTGTACATGAATTTTGGCTTGCTGGGTATCATATTTGGTATGCTTCTAATGGGAGTGTTATTTCGGATATTTTTTGAGTATTTGATTAAAGGAACAAACCACTCTTTTTCTGGAATATTGATTTATAGTATTGCATGGGTGCGGCTTATGAAGGGTATGGAGAATACAATTGCTCCCGTATATGCTGGACTGGTGAAGATTGTGATAGTTCTGATCGTATTACACTTCTTATTGGTCTCTAAATCTAAGCAATGAGAATATTACACATAATTCCAACGTATCTTCCTGCATATAAACATGGTGGGCCGATTTGGAGTGTTCACAACCTCAATAAGTGGCTTGTTAAAAGAGGTATTGATGTAATGGTATATACGACGGATATTGACATCCCTGAAAACATACCACGTGCCGAAGAAGTAAATATAGACGGTGTCAAAGTATTTTACTTTCCGGCTTCATTTCCGAAACAATGGAAGTATTCAAGGGAACTACATAAGCAGTTAGCTCTAAACGTGAGCAACTTTGATTTAGTTCATATAACCTCAACATTTCTTGCTGCCTCAACACTCGGTGCCTATTACGCCAAGAAATTTAAGAAACCCTATATTATTTCCCCGCGAGGCAACTTAATGAAAGAGCCGCTCGAGAAAAAGAGCTCGCTCAAGAAAAAACTCTATATTTCATTTATTGAAGAAAGAAATCTCACTGATGCCGACGCTGTTCATTTTACTGTTAAGAAGGAAAAAGAGGAATATGATGATACCGGACTAACAACCAAAAAAGCTCTTATTATCCCAAACGGGCTTGATTTTAATGACTTTGAAACGAATATTTCTTTGGGGGGTTTTAGAAAAAAGATTGGGATAAGTGAAGACAAAAAAATAATACTTTTCTTGGGTAGAATCAGTTGGAAAAAAGGCTTTGATGTTTTGATCCCGGCATTTGCCGAAGTTCTAAAAAAAGAACCGAATACCCTTCTGGTTTTAGCTGGTAGCGATGATGAGGGGTATAAGAAAAAGGTAGAAAAGTGGGTTGATGAGCACAAACTGAAAAACAAGGTATTATTTACTGGTATGATTTTAGGAGACGATAAAATTAGCGCATTGCAGGATAGCGATGTGTTTGTTTTGCCTTCATATTCAGAAAATTTTGGTATGGCAGTGATTGAAGCGATGTATTTCAGATTGCCGGTCGTGATTACGAAAAACGTTGGTGTTGCTCCGTACATTAAACAGGATGAAGCAGGACTTGTGGTGGAAAAAAACGTAGAAGAAATTGCGACTGCAATAATGCGAATTTTAGGTAATAAAAAATTTGCTCAAGAAGTAGGTGAGAAAGGAAGAGAGATAGTGAAAAACGAATTCGCTATGCCGAAAATAGCGGAAAAATGGGTAGAAGCTTATAATAGTATTGTAAAACATGAATAGATTTTACGAAGATTATTGGCGCAATACCGGATTTAAGCACCTGGACCACTTCCCGCTTAAATGGTCAGTAGTGCAGCAATATATTCCGCGACAAAAGAGCATTACAATCCTTGACTTTGGATGTGGTAATGGGCGCTTGATCGCGGAAATGAAAAAGATTAACCCGAACGCAAATTATATCGGGTTAGACGTTGCACAAAATGCGCTAGAAGAAGCAAGAAGGCACTTGTCCAATGTTGTGTTCTATAAAGTAGAGGATGGCGAATCGTTCCCTATTAAAAACAACTCAATTGATTTTATTTTTTCATCAGAGGTTATTGAGCACGTTTACAATACCGAAAGTACGTTTTCCGAAATGGCGCGTGTGTTAAAACCCGGCGGTACAGCATTTATTACCACGCCTTATCATGGACTTATTAAAAACCTACTTATCGTACTTTTTAATTTCAACAAACACTTTAGTCCCACTGGATCTCATGTTAGGTTTTTTACTAAAAAAACACTTTCCAATCTTCTTGAAAAGCATGGTTTTAGAATAAAAAAGTACGGTTATTTCGGTCGGTTTCGGCCGGTTTCACATTCAATTTTTGTACTGGCAAGGAAACGAGCGTAGCCTATGAAAAAATTACCGATCAGTATCATAATTCTTACCTTCAATGAGGAGATTAACCTTCCACGTTGCCTAAAGAGTATCTATAAGTGGGTAGACGAAATTATTGTGGTTGATTCTTTAAGTTCAGATAAGACATTGGAGATTGCAAAGAAATTTAGAGCTAAAACATACAAGCACCCGTTTAAAAATCAGGCGGACCAGTTCAATTGGGCATTAGACAACATAAAAATTAAAAATGACTGGATAATGCGCCTAGACGCTGATGAGTGGGTGATGTCTGAACTGTGGAATGAGCTTAAAGAAAGATTGTCGGGAACACCTGACGAGGTAACCGGTTTCTACATTAAACGCCGCGTGTACTTTATGGGTAGGTGGATAAAGCACGGCGGATATTACCCGACCTGGATTTTGCGATTGTTTAGAAAAGGGAAAGCGCATTCTGAAGAGCGGGAAATGGATGAGCACATTATTTTATCGAGTGGTAGGGCAGAAAAGCTTAAACACGACTTTGTTGATGAGAATCTCAGCAACCTTGAGTGGTGGACGAATAAACATAATGATTTTTCAACGAGAGAGGTTGAGGCGGTGTTGCGTGAAAGAGGCGCTCAATATTTGAGAGGGCAGGCAGGTCGGAAACGGTGGATAAAGGAACGTATGTATCTCAAGCTCCCTATGTTCTTCCGTGCGTTTCTTTACTTCATCTACCGTTACATTATTCGCCTCGGTTTCCTTGATGGGAAAGAAGGACTCATATTCCACTTTTTACAAGGTTTCTGGTATCGTTTCTTGGTAGACGCTAAGTTGTATGAGATAAAAAAGAAGAATAAAAGAAGTACATAACGTCTAATCTATATATGCGCATCCTTATCATTACTGACTCATATCCTCCTGAGACGCGGTCTTCTTCACATCTGATGAAGGAAATGGCAGATGGATTGTGTGAACGGGGACATGAAGTGTTCGTTGTAACTTCACGTCCTGCCACACATAATGTGGCGTCAGGTACGAATGTTGCTACAGGGACTTCACATGAAGATGGGATTATTGTGATAAGGGCGAGGGTACTGCCGCACCACAATGTTGGATTTGTTTTAAAGGGCATATCGCAGTTAGTGCTTCCATATATATTTTTCTATCACGTAAAAAAACATATTAGAGGAAAACTTGATATTGTCTGGGTTCATAGTCCGCCTTTACCGCTTACAATTACCGCTCAATTGGTTAAAAAGTTTTACGGTGCAAAATACTTTTTGAATCTCCAGGATTTTTTCCCGCAAAACGCCATTGACCTGGGAATCTTGAAGAACGGGATTCTCATAAAATTTTTTGAGGAAATGGAGATGCGCGCATACAAAAACTCAGATGTTATAGTAACACCTTCCGAAGTTCATAAAAACTTTATGCAGAAGAGCCGTAGCGTACCGTCACGAAAAATACATATTATTCCTCATTGGATAGATATAAAACCGTTTCAAGAGGCGCGGCGGACGGGGGAATTTAGAAAGTTATATGGACTGGAAGACAAATTTATTTTTGCCTTCGGAGGCATTCTTGGTCCTTCGCAGGAGTTGGACATATTTATTCGTATTGCAAAGAAATTTAAAAAGAGCGAGAATGTAACCTTTCTTTTTGTTGGCGAAGGATCAGAGAAGAAAAAACTTATAGAACTTACTAAGGACTATGGACTTAAGAATGTCGTTTTCAAGCCGTTTGTTTCAAAAGAGGAATATCCATGGCTTCTAAAAGATGCTGATGTAGGAATTTTATCACTCACAAGTGCAAATACTACTCCGGCAGTACCTGCAAAGCTTATGGGATATATGGCGGCTGGACTTCCTGTT
>SDBV01007977.1_pt1 | contig 14349 bp, 15 predicted proteins | sample 2277081 | NCBI WGS metagenome assembly SDBV01 (sample SAMN10402039, study PRJNA504765) | marine sediment metagenome | isolation source: marine sediment core GS10_PC15, 223 cmbsf | place: Arctic Ocean: Southern Knipovich Ridge | collected 2010
CATTATAGTTCTATTTCTTCCATTAAACACACCGTCGTCTAATTCTCAAGCAGGTATTCTATAAAAATTAAACGAGGTGTTTAAAAATGTCAGAAATGCAACATATATGTGAATATGAAGTTCTAAGTGTAGAAGATGAACTTATCTGCTGCACAATTTGTGGAGAAGAGCCAAAAATTGGCTCTTTTTAGATTTTTTTTTTGTTGGGTATATTTATATATAATCTTAAATTAATAAAAAGATATGTTAAGTGAATATGAACGGAATTTAATTCAATGCGAGTTTTGTGGTATTAAATTATATAGTTATATGGGTAATAGTGAAATTGCTGAAGTTGAAAAGTATAAACACTTGGCTTCCCATAATGGATTTTATAAGAAAATTCAGGATATTATGAAAAGGTTTGGTAACATAAATAAATATGTCAATTTGAGAAAACAAAATATTCCAATTAGAGTAGATAGAGTAACTCATCAATTTTTTGCTATCATATACAATCATAAAGATATACAATGTACTTATTTACTAAACAAATTAGATAATTTGCTTAGTTTATATGGGGGAATGATTGAACTAAAAAATCCTAATATGATTTCTAGGAAAATCTTATCAGATATTTTCTCTTTCTGTTCAGAATTAGAAGGATTTGATAAACTAAACGGATTAGGTTTTGATGTGGAATTTCTTGAAGGACAAAATTACCCAGAAGTAGATTTTGTTATAAAAAAACTTAAGATAAGTATGGAATTAAAAACACCGATAAAACAAACAAAAGATTTAGGTGGCTTTGTTTCTGATTTCAAAATACAGAAGCAGATTATTAGCAGAAAAAAAAGATTCCCTGAAGAGACGGTTACTTTATGTGTTGATACAAGGTATAGTTATCCTGATTTTCCACCGATTTTTCAAGGCGAGTGGATAAAAAGAGGAATTATTAAGGATTATAATGCTATTCATTGGGATTGTTGTATAACATTTAACACTTTTAATAAAAAATCAGATTTACAAATAAATCCTAATTCTAATGTTACAGATGAAGTAAAAGATTTTCTGATAAAACTAAAAGAGAAACTTAGATTTCCAAGCCTTTTAGAATAATATTTCTTCACTTCAACTTCTTTTGCTTCTCAACCTTTTCTTTATTCACAGGCTTGTCATCTTTATGCCATCCAGAATAATAACTCAATCTTTTTTCTTTTTTAAGATTAAAAATAGATTTCTTTTTCGCAGAAATAAAATCTTATAATGATACTGTAAAAGATAATCAAAAGAAAGTTATAAATTATCTTTGGAAAAATGATATTCCTGTTAAGATAGTTTTTGTTATACCCAGAAAATAGGAAATAACTTAAATAAGAATATATTTCTATAACATATCTATTGAGATGAGAATATCCAAAAACAAAAAATTGTTAAATTATACCTATTTGGATATAAAGGTGTTGAGATGGATTGGACAAGTGCTTCAGTTATCATAGCAGTAGTTGTTGTGATAACTGGAGGAATAGCATATTACATTCGGGAAAGAATAAACATAGAAAAAAGACTTACAAAAATAGAAGAACAGATAAAAAAGTATGATAAATTTTTTAGTGTTGTAGAAAAGGTTATATTAAGTGATTTTGAAGATAAAATCAAAAAGAAAACCAAAAGGAGATAATCATGTTAACACCAAATGAAATAAATAAATTAAGGCTTTTGACATATAGAATAAGAGAACGGACTGCTTCCTCTCAAGAGTTAGAAGAATTTATTAAGTTAATTCAAAAAAGCGGTGTTTCTTCTCAATCAGATGTGGTTAGAATGTTGAATGAAGCTGGGTTTTCATCAATAGAAGAACTTTCTAAACATATACAAGACAAAAAATCTGAGGAGTTAATTAATACTATTGTAACTGTCGGTTTAGGCATTTTAGTTGGATATGCCCTTTATAAATTGATTTCTGAAGAATAATATCTCTTGCCGAAGGCAAGGTTTTATCAAAATAAATCACTATCAAAAAGAGGGACGTTTTTTAAGCTATTTATTCCCTTAGAAGTTTTCACATTCTTAACCCATTTACAATACTTACACTCTTCATCAGATTGGGATATTGTTGGTTGTAGTTATAGTACGGTGTATAATGTTTTGAGCAAAATCTCCCAAAAATATATATAATTAGAGTATCTTACTCCATCCTATGACTTGTATAAAATGTGGTAATAGGCATATATTAATCAAAGATGAACTTATTTGCCCAAACTGTAATAAGGTTGAATTTAAGGGTTGGTTGTTAGAGAATGCAAAATGATTAATCAAAATACCTTAAATCAAAAGTTTGAAGTTGTTAAATTTTTCTATCATTCCATTATCAAAGAATATGAATCAATGTTCATAACAAAAAAAAATGAGAATTATTCAATTAAAGCTACAAAAGGCAATTGGTTTGAGCAAGTGCCATTAATAATCTATAATTCTGAAGCTTTCTTTTTTGAAGTAAAAAGTTTTCTTGATATTTTCATTAAGTTTATGACAAAAACTGAAAAAATTTATTCTAAAAAATTTTGTAGCAATGTTTACTTTAATAGTAAGTTTCTTAACAAAATTAAACCATTAGATGAAAATATTAAGAAATTAATAGATTATTGGGAGAATGGTTTAAACAATAATCATTCTTTAAAACTTTTTAACCAATATAGGAATGTGGTGTGTCATAGTGATTATTTATATGTTAAATACATATTCAAATCTGATTATAGAAATAAAGAGTTTCACGAATTTGTTTTACCTGATAACCCAGAGAATGATAAAGAAAAATTTACAACAACTAAAAATATTAACTTAATACCGCTTTGTAAAGATGTATTTCAGATGATAGAAAAAATGTTAAATGATTTTTCAAATAACCAAATTAATTATGAATTTAATTCATCTGATTAATTTATGCCCCGAGGAATTATTATATTAAATCCAAAAGTAAACTATTTAATCTAAACCTAAAACCCATTCAACTTCTTCTGATACTTAACTTATTTTTTTTTTCTTCTTTTTAATTTCTTTCTTCTTTTTCTTAATACGTGATAAATTTTTAATTGGACCTCCCCATATCTTCGAATTTGGAATTGTAACATATTCCTTATCATCTGTAATAATAATGCATCTGGATATACCCATTTCTTTAACAGTGCCTTTTATCCTTACAACCTCAATAGATTCTCCAACTTTGAATGGTTTATTAATTAAAAGAAATACGCCTGCAGCAAGGTTAGATAAAACATCTTTGATTGCGAACCCAATAATAATTCCTAGAGCACCCAAACCAGCAATGAAACCAGTAACATTTAAACCAAGATTGCTTAAGATTACTATTATGAAAATTATCCAAAGAAATATTTTAACTGCTTTTTGTATAAAAACTTCTAAGGTTCGATCAAAATCGTATTTATCAAAAAAGTGAGATAGATACCTATTAATGATTTTTATTACAAAAAACCCCACTACAAGAAGTATAATGAAAAAAAGCCATTGTTGGTAATGTTCCAAAAGATATTTTTGGATAATGGTTAGCTTATCTATCATTTTCAGTTCCTATTTTATTTTAATTATTTTTTTTTTTTAATTTCTTTCTTCTTTTTCTTTATCTGATCTTTTAATTTATTATATCTGTCCCAGGTTAGCATCCAAACTAAAGCAATAGAATCAATTGCATCAGCCAATATATGAACACTTAATTTTCTTAAAGTTTCTTTGTATTTGTCATCTTTCATTATTTTTATTTTTTTATACTTATTTTTAGGAAGCTCTGGAATAAACCACGTAGAAACAAGATATGAATCAAAGCAGACTGCTTTAATATAGTCATAAATCTTTTTATTGTTTTTTCCTAAATATTGTGATTTTTTATCAGCAGGACTCCATTTTCTTTTGCTCAACACTTTTAAAACTTCATAGAGAAAAGATGTCTTAAATTTATTTTCATCCTTAAGCTCAGGCGCGCCGTCAAGATCATAGTCAAAAACCTTTCTTTTTTTGTCAAACAAATAGAATTTTTTTATTTCTTTATCCCAGTATTTTTCCATATCAGGATGGATTGTTGGCGGTGTATAGAAATCTCTGGCATCACAATGTGGTGGGACATGCGCATCAGCTAAATAATGGCTTAGCATAAGAAAATAGAGAGTTATCTGGTCATCATTATACATTATATCAGATCCTTTTGGTTCATGTCTCTGTATTAAGATCATATCCCTGATAGCATGGCTTAAAGCTTCACATCTGTCTGGAAGGATATACTTCCCTTTCACATAAACCTTTTCCTTTAATCTTGATTCTTTGATAAATTTCCTTCTTGTACTTAAATGGTTTGGTGTTAAATTCTTTATTATTCTTGCTTCTTTTTTTTCTTTTTCTTTTGAAGGTTTTTTGATTTTAAGAGTATGTCCGCCTGTAAGATTATCAGATATAACATTATCAGGAAACCATGCTCCTTTTACAAAAGCATCCTTGTGCTTGTCAAAGAATTTTACAAATATTCCTGCCTGGTTATTGTAATAGGAATCAAAACTTTTGCCAAGGAAGAATGACTTGAATTTATTCTTTATATAACCCTTTGTCTTCGGAGATTTTAACCTCTCTAAAGCCATTAATGCTACCCATGCATGAGCTATTGATTTCATATTAACCTCTTTTAAGATTATTTACTTATAACTTAAGTTAATAAATGTTTCTAAGTGTTGAAATCTTAAATTCAAAAAGTTGAATTTAATCCTTGTTAAGTTCTTTGACCATACATTTTTCTGTTTATATTTAGCTTTTTAGCTAGCTTTGAGACAGATTGTCTCGAGTCTAGTGAGAGGAGAAAAATAATATTTTCACTTATTACATCTAAATTAGGTGAAAAAAGTTGTAATTTTGCCATTTTTTTGTAATATATTCACCAAAAAAGGTAAATAGGTTTATAAATGGTTATGGCTATATACTATTTGTTAATAGTGTCTCTTAAATTCTATAAAAAAATAGGTGATTTGGATAATATGTTGGTGGTTTTATGTCAAATAAAATAAATATCTTTGATAGCATCATAGCTGTTCAAGGTAAGATATTTTGGAATGATAGTAGAAGAAGGATTGACCTAAAAAAACCTATCAAAGATATTTTTGAGCCATTAGAAACAGAACAGCAGAGAATAAAGTATGTTATGGAATTGTGTTTAAGCAAAAAAAAATTATTGAAAAGAACAGAGGAATTACTTGCTCAAGAGGTTGTCCCAATACTCTTTTACTTTGTAAAAGAGCAAAAACATGAGGATATAAAATGTATGCCTTAAAATGCCCAGAATGTAGAAGTTCTGATCTGAATAATAATTCAGAAAAAGGGGAATGTATTTGCAGAAATTGTGGTTTAGTAGTAGATGACAGTATGCCAACTCAACAATATACACAAGGAACTTCAACAGATGATAGCCAGTTTGTAGATGGCAAAATAGTAAAAGCATCTTGGCTACTAACAAGTAAAGAGAAAAACCTCTATTACTCTAAAAAAAAGCTTAATTTGTTAGCTTCAAAACTAAACCTTCCTAAATATGTAAAAGAACAGGCTTATTACATATATAAAAAAGCTGTAGATAAAAATCTATGTGTAGGAAGAGATAATAGCAGTATATTGCTTGCTTGTGTATATGCTGTATGTAATCAGAATGAGATTCCAAAAACAGCTGTAGAAATTACAGAATACAGCTATGTTGATAAAAAACATTTGTTAAGAGCATACTCATTATTGCAAAAGGAATTAGGAATTAAGACAGAGATTCCTGATCTTGTTGACCTTTTACCTAGATTTACTACTAATCTTAATTTAAGCTATAAAACATTAACAAAAGCAACGCTAATATTAAACAAAATAAAAAATACAAATATATATTCTGGAAAAAATCCTAAATCAATAGTTGCAGCTGCTATTTACATAGCTGCAAAACTAAATAAGGAAAAAACAACTCAAAGAGCTATTGCAAATCAGATAGGTGTGATGGAAGTTACGATAAGGAAAAGGTATAAAGAAATTGTTGAGAAATTAAGTATAAAGTTTAGAGAATAGGATTTATGTAATTCTTCTGATTGTTAATCAAGTATTAATGATATGGCTATTCTACTTTTAATTCAAATAAAATTGCACCTTTATTTCTTTTAATCTCGAATTTTTCTGCAATTCTTATTTTGACTTTTAGTTTTATGTCATCAACTGTTTTAAGTTTATTTCCTTTTGATCCTATAATCTGCTTAATTTCTTTCTTAGTAAAATTTTCTTCAATTAAAACAACCAATTCCTCATCAATATCCTCATAACCTTGTCCATATTGGACTAGTGAAAATGAATCTTTTACAAATAAGAGATTGAAAGAGAGATTAATTGATGAAAGGTAAATTTTCGAATTATTAATCTCTAGAATTGAAGTAATGCCTTTATCCCTTACCCATTTTATATTAGGAATTCTATATATTAGATTACCTAATTGACTGTTATAAAACAACCAATATTCTTTATTTGGTTTAATGATTTTCTCTAAATCTTTTAATGGATCTTTTATTTTAATAACTTTATCTTCTTTCTTCTTAAAAGAGGAATATATGCTTTTAAGAATGCTTTTTTCTTTACTTTGTCCTTGTCCCTCCCCAAACTGTCTACCTGAACCCCTATCAAGAGATACGTCCTTATCAAAAGATTCCAAAAACCAATTTTTTTCAAATAAAGTGTATTGTCCAAAAAAAGTTTTCTTTTTACTTTTCTTTTCTAGCTGAATTTTGAGAAATTTTTTGAATTGTTCTTGATATTTATTCCAATTATTTTTACAATCTTCTATGAACTGTAATACATGAGGATTATTGTTAGCATCAAGAAGCGTATTTTTAATGTAATTTAATTTTTCCTGTTTTAGAAATTCTTTCTTCTTTACCATTTCTTCTTTTACTCTACTCTTAAATTCTGATAGCTTAATAATATCAAAGTCAAAGTATTTTCTAATAAACTCCTCTTTTAGATTATCTGTTTCGCTATCAAAAGGATGTTGTATATGCTCTGAAAAATTCTCTTTGTTAAACCTCATCAAATCAAATTTTCCATATTGTGTATACTCATAAAATAATAAGAGCAATCTATATCTAGTGAAATTAAATTGAGCAATTGTTTTAACTCCTTTTGTTTTTAGTTTGCTGAACAAATTAAAACGTTCTAGCATATTAATAGGTGGTTTTTCCCAATATTCTTTTAAATCGTCATAAGCAAGATCTTTGATTTCTAAAGCTAAGTCAAAAAAAGTCTTGTTTAACTCATGAGTTTCAATTTTTGCTAGAACGAGATACAATATTCCTAATGTTTCTGTGTTTATCCTTCTTTGATTTGTTTCAATAATTTTAATTTTATAATCAATTAATTTTCTTTCTTCACTATCTTTTTCTAATCTACTATATTGTTCATTATAATAATGGGGATGATTGTCAAAGTATTCAAGTGTTTCTAGCATATATTGAATCTGATTTTTAAGATAGATTTGCTTATTTTTTTCTGGTAGATGATACTCTAAGATAAAATAACATAAATCGATTTGTTCTTTTAATGTGTTATTAATTAATTGCTCAATTTTTTGTGTGTTCTCAAAATTGCCCTTATTATAGTTTTGTTTTAAGTTTATTGTCAAGAATTCTTTTAGATAAAGACCTGATGTGTTAAGTTCAGGACTAAATTTATCTAATTCTTTTAAATCTTGAATTATTTTATCATAAAATAAATCCTCCAACACAATCAATAAAGGATAATTTTCCTCATATCTCCCCTTACACTCATTAATAAATTTTCTAAGAGACTTATCAAAAAAACTATTTTGTCCTACAAACTCTAATATCTCGTAGAATAAGGTAAAGAAATATTCAATTTTATAAGGTTCGTTCTGAAATTCTGAGATTATCTTTGAAGTTTTTTTAAATATATATTTATATTTTGAGTAGCTTAAACTCTGATGAGTGAATAATTCCATAAATTTTTCAAAGTGTTTGCTCTTGACAGTTTTTGGATTCTCAAAACAATTTTTCAACTCGGATTTAAATTTATCAAGTTTATTTAAGTCTAAATCCCCATATCTAAATAAGACTGTTGTTTCAAGTATATTCTTTCTATAATTTATTAGAGTATTAATTCTCAAGAAGATTATATTTTTGTTATATTTGTCTAGAAAATCAACTATGGATGGTCTTATCTTAATAAATCCATAACCTAAGTTAATATAATCAGAACCAAATACATGAGTAGGTAATGGCGTTTGTTCTGTTTTATAACTAGCCGAAGATAATCTTTTTCCGGTTTTTAATGAGCTATCCTTAATTCTCTCTTCAGATATAGATGGCTCTTTATATGAACTATTTTGAAATAGAAATACTGACCCTGATTTTATTAGATCATAACCCTTAGGAATTTGAATATCATCGTTATTCCAATTCTTTAAAGTATTTTGAATTGCAGGGAATAATCTCTCAGACATAGGTTCAAATTGGATTAGTTTAATCAAGTCGAAAGCTATTACCAATAGAAGAATAAATGTTACTAAATAGCTTACAAACATAAAGATATTAGTTATACTTGATTCAGCCATAAAATACACAAAGACACTGGCTAATATTGAATTTAATATTATAAACCTTATAAAGAATATATGTTTAACTGACTCAAGAACAAATTCTACCGCATTTGTGAATGGTGCATCCCTTGCTAAAGTTGTTATTATTGAAAGAACTGTAATGTAAATACCAAAAAGTGAAAATATTATTATATAATAATAAGAAGGTTGTGCAATAAAGAAATCAACTGTATACATACTTCCAAACACATGATACTTAATAAGATTAATTGGTAAAATCAATGCAAGTATTAGAATTAATAAATTACTAATTATGGCAAAATAAGTAGGATTATTGACTTTTTTAGAGATTATTCTAAAATCAACCATTATTGAGTAGGTTTTATTTAAAAGATAAATATTTTTCCATTTTTTGTGCGTTGAGATGATCCAAGCAATATGCTTTCAATAAAATCCATGTTAAGATAATGCATAGATTACTTCAAATATCTTTCTAGAGTAATTCAACCTTTTTCTAATTTCTCTTTTATAGCCTGTTTAATAAACTCACTAACAGAATAACAATCTTTAGTAACTTTTATCATTTCATTCCACAATTTATTAGAGCAGTAAAAACTTCTTCTTTCTCCACGTTTTTCTTCAAATTCAGTTGCCATTTTTAACAATTTTCTCATAGATTTTCTTGATCATATCATTAACATTCATAGGCATGAAAATAACATATCTAACATAATCTGATTTTTTGATGAAGCCTGAGCTGTTTGTTTTTGCTTCTAATATTTTCTCTTGCTCTTCAGTTATCCTGACAATCAATATTTTTTTTTCCTTCATACAAAGAATAAGGTTATCAAATAATATATCTAGTTAGGATAAATTTTAGTAATCTTTTTAGTAGCCAAAATCGGTAACAAAAAAGGGTACTAATCCGGTAACAAATCAAAAACAGAAATCGCATTTAGTTCGTAAAGCCAGGGAAAAGTATTTATATTAGCTTCCCTTTTATAAAGAACATTCGCATTTACAGTCGTAAAATACTCAAATGCGAATTATTTTTGTATACCAGAAATATTAAAATTGCGGTTTCAGACGATAAAGAAAATCGCATTTGTTCGTTCTACAAGCGTTATATTCAATTGCCCCGAAGCGCTTTAAGAATAAGATGACATTACTTTTTTTGTATAATCTTTGCCCTTTGCCCTGATTGTAACATTGCAAGTATAATATCTTGCAAAAGTCTTACCTAGTTTATATGCTACTTTTATTGAAACATTTTCTATGTCGCTTAGTTCAATCTTTAATTTTTCAATTTCAGATAAAAACCAATTCTTATAATCTTGAATTACTTTTTTAACTTTTTCAGAACTAAGCTCCCCTGGATATACTGTTTCTTTCAATAAATCAATTTGAAATAATTTTGTTTTTTCAACTGGTAAAGATTCTATATGCCGTAAAAATTCAACATTAGTTACACTAACAAAACTATCTGCTAAATTATTTGCCACACCTAATAATTGATTGAATTTTCCCATAAATTAAGTTAAAATATCATACTTTTTAATATTTTCTATGACGCGCTTCGGAGCAACTTTGCGGACGCAATTTTCCCACACTTCATATGGGAAAAGAACTTAACATCGTTAAATCCAATAATTTTGAGAGGCTAAAAAATAGAAGGGGGACAATTTTAAAAAGAGAAGGGGGAGTTCCCTAGTCTATCGACATTTTGCCTTTTATTTCATAAAAGATATTTTATTTAGAAAGCAGGAGAATAACAATTGCAACTATCTCCTTTTGTTAATTCTATACCTTTTTCTTTGAGATAGTTTGTAATTATTTTTGTCATTTCTGTTGCCTGTTCCATTCTTCCTTGTTCTCCAAATGATTCTAATCTCCCAGGACACATACTAACTAAAGGATTTTCTGTTTTTAATGATTGAGCAACCTTTCTCGCATACTCAAATTCCATTGATTTATCTGCTTCAGCAAGAGTCATTCGTTCAACATCTCCAACATGATATTGCGGAAGTTCTAAACTACTACATGGAAAAATCTCTCCATCATGTTGTATAAAATACATTCCTTTACTTCCAGCAGGACAGCCATTACATCCTTCACTCAATCCAGTTTCTGCTTTGTAAACTTCAGCAGCAAATGTTCCGTCCAATGCTTGTTTTATTTGCTCATCTCCTTCGCTAAAAGTTTTCATTAGAACATCAAAATACTGTTGTGAATCAGCTTCCTTCAAGCCATTCCTTTTAGCATTACCTGTAGAATTTAATTCTAGTAAATTTATTTTTTTAACACCCAATTCTTTCACAACAAAATTAACATAATCTTGCAAAGAACCTACATTTCCTGCATGAACTACATAATTTGTTGCAACGTCAAGGTTGTGTGATTGTGCATCTCTAACAAATGATACTACACTATCAAAATGTTCAGGTCTTCTCAATTGACCATAAGTTTCACGAGTTTCTCCATCTAATGAGACAGTTACACCAAGTTTATTTTTATGTTCATCTGCTAATTTATATAATTCTGATTTAAATTTGTTTGGAACACAAACTCCTTCAGTTGTAATTGAAGCAGATAATCCTTCATTCAATGTTTTTTCAAGAATGCTTATCTCGCTATCCCCTAATGCTCCCGCACCATTTTTTAGAACAACATGACCATTTTCCCCAAATTCTGAAAATTGTTCAACAATATTTAACCAGTCCACTCCTGAATTCATTTGAGGTTCTGCTCTAACATAACCTTCAACAGAACAATGTTTACAAGGATCTTCAGATGCAATCGCACAGTAATTCCTAGTTTCTAAAACTAAGAGTGGATTCTCCATTTTTTGTTCAAGTGATTTTCGTTTCATTTTTTTTTATATTTGTTTTATCTTAATAGTAGTATTAAGATAGGGCATATAAATGTTTGTTGTAATTTTGCGACAACATTAGAAAGTTTTATATACTTACCAATCACCCTATATGTAAGATGTCAGAAATAGAAAAAACCCTTTTAAAGTTAGGATTGGAAGAACAAGAAATAAAGACATATTTGGCCCTATTAGATTTTGGGGGATCTACTGCAACAAAACTTTCTGAAAAAACAGGGCTTGGAAGAGTACACATGTACCAAATCACTAATAAACTAATTGAAAAAGGGCTTGCATCTTATATAATTAAAAATAATGTTCGTTATTTCTCAGCCGCAGATCCTGAAACACTACTGGAAGAACTGGAAGAAAAGGAAGAAAATCTTAAAAAAATCCTCCCTGAATTAAAAGCAAGACAAACTCTGATTAATTTTGAAACTAAAGTGGAGATATTTAGAGGATTAGAAGGAATAAATACTATCCTAAAAATGATTCTTAAAGACAAGAAAGAATATGTCATGCTTGGAGGAGGTGAACAGTTCTCAAGTAAAGAAGTTGAAGTTATTACTTCAATATTCATTAAACGAGCTGAAAAAGCCAAGATAATTGGGAGAGTTATAGATAGAAAAGATGCAAAATTCATTGTTGGAGAACATGAAGATTATAGATTTGTGGATAAAGATCTTCTTTCTTCAACAACAAGTGCTACATGGGGAAATTACCATGCAATATTTATTTGGACAAGACCATTTCATGTCATCTTAATAAATAATGAAGAAGTTGCAAAAACCAATCTCGCAACATTTAATCACATATGGAATCTAGCAGAAAAACCAACAAAACAAGATAAGAAAAAAAGAATAATAAAATAAAAAAGGAACTCCCCTTTAATGAATTATCTAAATGGGGCTTCGCCTTTGATATACTAAAATTGTCCCTTTGATTCAAACTTAAATTCTGTTTATTATCATTCTTTACCTTGTACACCCACTAATTCAAGCAATTATTTCATATCATCTGCAAAATGCCTATTTTGCATATGCAAAACAAGGAATTTTCTTATGTTTTTTTTTCGTTAAATACAAAAAATATATAAATTAATTCAACATATTATATTTAGAATTGTCAATTTATCGTCGTGTTTTACTGATTTTAATTGTGTCCGTTGGAAAGTACCAAAAAGGTACTTTCTTGGGTCGCGGCGTTTTATCTTTTTGATATATTTTAACAAATGAATTTAATTAAGATGGTTTAGCTATGTAGCATCAATGTTCCTCATGCAGCTTAATATAGAATCCTTACATGATCTTAGCATCTGCTTTAGGCGTTCATCTTTTGTTGCTTTCTTTATTTGATTTATTCTGTCAAGAACTTGCCTAAAAAACCTGATTAAATCCCCTTCTAACAGATTTGTATTACCAATTATATCAAATATGCTTTTGTTATAGTAGCATGGATCTATCAAGGACGTTAGATGATTAAGATAATTAAATCTAGGTTCTTTATTGATATAGCTGTTGCCTTTTAATGAATTTTTCAGATGTTTAAGATTTATATCATTAGAGTATTCTTTGTAGAACTCTGTTTTTTCCCTGTGTTCATAGCAGATACATGCTAAAATCATAAGAATCTGATACTCATTCATATTACGGTAGAAATCAGTTGCAAATATTTCCCCGATCAATATTTCATCTGAATATATCTGGGAAGAAAATTGCCCTTTGGCTGTCAATCTGTTGTTTTTTATGTAGTTCAGCTTTGTTAATATTTTTTTTATATTTTCAAATCTATATTCAAACATATTTCTTTTTATGTTAGCATAACCTTTCCCGTATTTCTGAAAAGTAAAGAAATTATTCTTCAGGATCTGATTTATTTCGTTTTTTTCATGATTCTTTATCAGATTTAAAACAGTGTTTACTGACAATTTAAATTGAGATTTGATAGGATCTTTGTCTACATCAGTTATTTTTTTTATTAAATGGTAATCGAAATCCCTCCGGTCTATCATTGAATATACCCATCCTTTTTTATCAATCCCCCTTCTTCCTGCCCTTCCTGCAATCTGGAAATATTCCTTGGAATTAAGAAAGCGAAAATTAACTCCGTCGAATTTCCTTAATGATTCAAAACATACAGACTTAGCTGGCATGTTAATACCTACAGCAAATGTTTCTGTTGTGTACAATACATTGATTAAGCCTTTTCCAAACAATTCTTCAATTATTTCTTTTATTATAGGTATAAGCCCGGCATGATGAAAAGCTATGCCATAAGGAAGAGTCCTTAACAGCAATTTTGAAGATTCTAATCCCTTTATCTCTTTTGAAGAATTTTCTAATTTGGTTCTTACAAAAGTGATTATTTTTGGATTTATCCTGAATATGTTTGTTTTCAGGAGTTCGTAAGCCTTGTCCTGGCATTTTTTCCTTGAGAAATTGAAGAACAAGCAAGGCAATTTACCTTTTATTTCTTTTATTAAATCTATATGAAATGGTGCTTTTAATCTTGGCCTTCTAAAACGCCCTCTACCCATTACATAGTTATAATCTGGAATGTTTACAACATTTTTTATTTCTTTTAATGAAGTTATTCCTAACTCTGAATCAAAAAATTTTTTTTCTAATGGCACTGTTCTTTTGCTGTGAGTTATTACATCTACTTTGTGTTTTTTTATAGATTCTATCCACTCTGCAAATTCTTTTGTGTTTGGAATAGTTGCTGACAGGCAGAGAAATCTTACATTGGATTTTGAGAAGATAATAGATTCTTCCCACACATAACCTCGCTCAATATCATTTATGTAGTGGATCTCATCAAATATGACATAAGATATAGTGTCCATTATTGGATCTTTGCTCAGGGCCATGTTTCGGTA